>Ga0209542_10004200_pt1 | contig 29866 bp, 33 predicted proteins | sample RifCSPhighO2_01_FD_184028 | JGI IMG/M metagenome (GOLD analysis project Ga0209542, IMG submission 184028) | Soil microbial communities from Rifle, Colorado - Rifle CSP2_plank highO2_0.1 (SPAdes) (version 2) | ecosystem: Environmental > Terrestrial > Deep subsurface > Rock core/Sediment ... | reverse complement strand
AAAGCTGAGCTCGGCGCAATAACACGGCGTTGATAGCGACGATAACAGTGCTTAAAGACATAAACACAGCTGCTAAAGCTGGCTGTAAGAATATTCCTTGAGAAGCTAGAACGCCTGCAGCAAGCGGCAAAGCCACTACATTGTATCCCGTTGCCCAGAACAAGTTCTGGAGCATTTTACTATACGTAATCTTCGAGAGCTTTATGATCTTTGCGACATCCCGTGGATCGTTGCGCACCAAAATAATACCTGCTGACTCAATGGCAACATTTGTTCCAGCTCCAATAGCTACTCCCAAATCTGCTTGAGTTAAAGCTGGAGCGTCATTGACCCCGTCACCCACCATTGCAACCTTCAGTCCCCTTTCCTGCAACAGCTTTACCTTGGCAGACTTGTCTTGCGGAAGAACTCTCGCAAAGTATTCATCTATTCCCAACTCCTTTGCGACCCACGAGGCAACGCTCTCTGCGTCACCAGTGATCATTGCGATCTTCACTCCCATAGACTTTAGTCTTTGCACAGCCTCCCTTGATTCTTCCCGTATTTTGTCGGCAAGTATTATATCCCCTATTTTCTCATTCCCCCGGAACACGGACACGATCGTTTCGGCTCCTTCTGATTCGCTTCCTTCCACCCGGTACTCAACTCCTTCAATAATGGCTTTCGCGCCTTTACCTGGAATAGCTGCAAAATCATGCGCCTGCATAAGTTTGAGGTTCCGCCTTCCAGCTTCCGCAACCAGGGCCTTTGCCGCTGAATGTTCAGATTGCGCGTCTACAGACGCGGCTAACTGTAAAACAAGATCCTCTGCGCGGGTAACGCCATAGGAACCCGTGGTGAGCGTACCTGTTTTATCGAAAAGGACAATATCGATACTCCTTGCGAGCTCCAGAGCAAGGCGCTGGCGCACCAGAAACCCGGAGCGTGCAGCCAAGGTAGTGGAAATGGAAGCAACTAAAGGTATGGCCAAGCCCAAGGCATGAGGGCACGCGATCACAAGAACCGCAACCAGTCGTTCTACGGCAAACGTAAACCCTTCTTCTTTTGTGAACCAGAAAAGAAATGTCGCGGTTCCTAAAGTAATAGCAATGATGGTAAGGAGGAACGCGGCTCTATCTGAGAGAAGCTGAAGTTTTGATTTTGATACTTGTGCTTCAGAAACCAAACGCATGATTCCCGCGAGAAACGTATTCTTCCCTATCTTTGTGACTTCAACCTTCAAACTGCCAGTTCCATTGACGGTTCCCGCAATAACTTCGTTTCCTTTACTTTTGGATACAGGCTTTGACTCTCCTGTGATCATAGACTCGTTGACTTCAGTGCTTCCCTCAATAACTTTTCCGTCTGCAGGAACTCTGCTTCCAGGCCGCACAAGAACAATGTCGCCAAGCTTAAGCTGGTCTAAGGGTGTAGCCTCTATCTGCTCCTCTCTCATAACTTCTGCGGTGTCTGGAAGAAGTTTTGTGAGCTCTTTTAACGCGCCCTGTGCTCCAGTCACAGCCCGCATCTCAAGCCAGTGACCAAGAAGCATCACGGTTATCAAGCTCGTTAACTCCCAAAACAAAGGTTCTCCTTCCTTCCTGAAAACCACGAATACGCTATAGATATATGCTACAGAAATAGCCAAAGCAATGAGCGTCATCATGCCAGGGCTTTTACCTCGTAATTCCCTTAAAGCAGAGGCAATAAAAACCCAGCCTCCATAAAAAAAGACTATGCTTCCGAGAACGATTGGAATGACAGAAGAATCACGGAACAGCACCACAACCACGGTCAAAACCAAACTCACCCAGAACTTCTTTAGAAAATCCTGCGTGGCGTGCCCCGCGTGCCTGTCGTGTGTTCCAGAGTTCCTGCCTAAGCGAAGCTTAGGACTCTGTCCTAAGCTTCGCTTAGGCACAGTTTTCAACTTAACCAAACTCATCCCGCATTCAGGACACATGCCAGGGCCCTCCTGCTTTACTTCAGGATGCATCGGACAGGTATACATACTCAAAAAAAGATATTACTGATTTTTGTTGTCTATACCGAGGAACTTATGAATCCAGCACCAACCCCAAAAGCTTTCAATAAGGGCAATCCAGCCGATGACGACAATAAGAGTATTCGCCCACGTCATATCATACTGTGGTGCCCAGGGTCCAAGCCACCAAAATGCAAGCAGGAACCGCAACACCCTGTCTAATTTTCCTAAGTTTTGAGTCATAGATTTCTGATTTTAAACTGTTACGCGTTCGACCTTTCCGTGTGTTATTTTCTCTTTGATAAACGATAAATATCGAGAATTTCTTTGATCGCCTTCTTTTCTTTGCCGTTCCTCATTTGGTCTGCAACGTGCGTTGCAAGGTGGTGTTCTAATATAAAATCTTCGACGCCCGAGAGCGCCTGTTTGATGGCTGAGGATTGGTGGAGAATATCAACACAGTAGGTGTCTTTTGCCACCATATTCTGGAGACCTCGAATCTGGCCCTCCACAATTTTGAGCCTTCGAATAGTCTTTTTCTTTGCCGCTTCCTTCATTACCCTAGTATACCCCCTGGGGGTATACGGTGTCAAGAGGTGAACTACTTTTTAAGGAAATGCCCGCGCAAGGTTTTCACGCTGTAGTACAGCGCGAAGAGAAAGTTTATCGCAAGAACAATAGTGAGTACGAATAGAATGATCTGGTGGATGTCACGGTGATCGGGCTTGAGCTGAAGGAGCACCGCATATATGCCAAATCCAACGACCGCAAGGCCAGAGATAACCGTTTCTAGAACAGAGACTATTTTTTGGGCAGGGCTGACCAATCCCGCAATGATCCCAAACAAGATCACAACGAACAATGGAAGAAATGCGGAAAAGGAAAATAGGTGGGCGAACAAGGGAGTTGCTACTAAAATAACAACGGCGCCCACAAGGAATAACTTCCGCACGGTATCACCGTAGTAATGGGGCATGACTGCCCGATACCCTTTTTGAAGTTCGGTCTCCATGTTATTTTTTGAGTTCCTCCTCGATCACTGATCTCAATACCGCATACGGCACCGCGCCTTTCACTGGAGTACCATTCACAAAACTCCCTGGAGTTCCGGTGACACCAGCTTGTAATCCCTGCTGGTAATCTGCCTCCACGCGGTCTGCGTACTTCCCACTGTCCAAGCAGATTTTAAAAGCAGCTTCATTAAGTCCAAGGTCCTTTGCGATTTGAGGAAGTAAAGCAAGATCCAAACCATTATTAGAAGGAGTAACCTCGAATACGCGGTCAACATACTCCCAGAACTTGTCGTTTCCTCCAAGCTCTCCCGCGCATTCCGCGGCTTCTGCCTCTTTATCTGCTTTGGGATGAAGATTATCCAAAGGAAAATGCTTATATACCCAGCGCACTTTGTCACCATACTCATCCAAAGCCTGCTGGGCTGTTGCGTGGAACGCTTTACAGAAAGGACACTCCAAATCTGAGAACTCCACCAAAGTAATCTCTGCATTTGCATTGCCTCTGACGTGATCACTCTCCGCAACAGTAAACTCAACCCTAGAACCGTTCACAACTGGTTCATTTGTCCCGCTTGGAACTCCCCCTTTCTGCATGTTCGCGCTGTACACAAGCGAACCCCCGATAACGAAAGCAGCAATAAGAATGGCAGCGGGAAGATATAAATTTCTATCAATTGGCTTTTCCATATTCGTAAGCACTCGTTGCCGCAACCGCTCCCATGGCGGAGGCAGTGATATCCTGTTTAAAACTTCCAAAGTGGTTTGTCGCGTCGCCTGCGGCAAAGACCCCTGGCACATTGGTCTTCATACCGTTATCCACCATCATATATCCTTTCTGGTCAGTTTCAATACCTAATTGCTCCGCGAATGTTTTATCTGGGTCAAATCCGATCTCAATAAACATGCCGTCTACCACCAAATCGTCAAGTTCTTTCCCAGCTTCGTGCTTGGAGCTTGAAAGAACCAGCTTTTCTAACATTTTCTCCCCTACGATCTCCTTAATCTCGTGTTCAAGCAATACCTCCACTTTATCTCCAAGCTTTTTCATCTGCTCCAAGTTAATGGGTTCCGCAACAACTTCTTTGTTTCGCACAATGAGGTATATTTTCTCTGCATACTCTGCAAGAAAGTTAACTCCTTTCACGGAAGAATCCCCTCCTCCCACCATGGCAACTTTTTTACCCCCATACAACGGGCCGTCACACGTCCAGCAATAGTGCACTCCCTTGCCCACAAGCTCTTTTTCGTTAGGAAGACCAAGATGCCTCCTTCGAGAACCGGTTGCCAGTATGACTGTTTTAGTTTCAAAAGTTTCTTTTTCGGTTTTCACTGCGAAACCCGTACTGCTTTTCTCAATAGACACCACTCTTCCCTCTTTGAGTTCAGCTCCAATCAATTCCACCTGTTTTTTCATGGTGAGCATGAAATCACCCCCGTCAATGGTGATAATTCCGGGATAATTCTCAATTTTACCGGCAGTTGAGGTTTCTCCTCCGAATTCCCCTGCAATAACAAGCGTCTCCATTTTGTAGCGCCTAGCATACAAAGCCGCAGACAATCCTGCTGCTCCCGAACCTACAATAATAACGTCATACTTCATAGATGTATAATTATATCACAAAATGTCCGTGAAAATAGTTACGTCGCGCATCTCGCGCACAATGCGCGCCGGAGTCTCAGCAAGTGTACCTTCTTCTGCAAGTATTCGTTCCAAGGCGATGCGTTTCTCTTCTCCTACCATGAACACCACAGAATGATCTATCTTACGCAAAAATGGCATTGTGACAGTCACACGTTCAGGATATTCGGTCTTATCTCCTGCGTTGTATCGTACCGACAACACTTTTTCATTCTCAAAAAGCTCACGGAACTTTTTTCTATCTTCGGGAAACGGAAAAATCCCTGCCGTATGCCCGTCTGCTCCTACACCCTGAGTAATGATCACTTTTCTCGCTGAAGTTTTTCCTTCCAGATCAATAAATGGGACACCTCGTTTTTGCAATCTTGCAAAGAACGAAGTTGCTTTAAACTGCGTACTATTACTGTTTTTTGGTTCAACTCCTCGCCTCTCGTCAAGCACTCCTACTGCAAGGTCTTCGGGAAGGGAGTTCACATCGATCTCGTCTAATAGCTGCAGCGCAGAACCTCCCGAAGACAGAAAGAGAACCGGCACATGTTGATGGCTCAGAAATAGTTCGTTCAGTTTCTTGCCCGCGTTTTTGATCGCCTCTTCCTTGGTTTTGCACCGCACCACTTCCATCATATCTTGTGCCCTCCGAATACGGCTCGCAACGTAGAAAGAACTTTTCCAGCAAAGCTTGGCTTCTTTCCAGACTGCATTCGAAACTTGAAGGAACTTTCAATAACAGGAACCGGCACTTTTAATTCTTTTGCGGTTTTCACGGTCCATTCCCCTTCTCCCGTGTGCCCTACCTTTGAGCTTGCCTTCTTGAGATCTTCTCCATATATCCTAAACCCTTCTTCGAGCCACCCAACCAACCTTGAAGTAACGATACTGTTTGAGTTGTATGCTTTTGCAACATCCTGCAAACGGAACTTAAAAGGAGCTTTCTTTAATATCGCAAACCCCTCTGCCAACGATTGCATCATGCCGTATTCAATGCCGTTGTGCACCATTTTCGCGAAGTGCCCTGCCCCCGATTTTCCCATATATCCTGCCTCTGTATCTGATAGATCCTTCAACAAAGGACGGACCTTTGTATACGCACTTTTGTCCCCACCTGCCATAATGGCAAACTTTCCCGCTCGAATGGATACAGGCCCACCAGAAACTCCCACGTCAAGAAAAGAAACACCTTTCCGCGCGAGCTTGGCTCCGCGTTTCAGGGAATCTTTGTAAAAAGAGTTTCCGCCATCAATAACAGTATCTCCCTTCTTTAAAATCGGCGTGAGCTCTTTTAAAACCTCATCAACCACTTTCCCCGCGGGAACCATAAGCCACACAACTCGCGGTGGCTTCAGCCTTAACGCCAACTCTTTCAAGTTTTTGGCGTTCCCTCCTGTCTTATCAAAGGTAACAACGCTCCAGCCTTTTTTCTGGAGTCTTTGCGCCATGGGTTTGCCCATCTTCCCCAAACCAATGAATCCAATTTCTTTTCTCATGATCTTGTCGTCCTAAGCTTCGCTTAGGATTATCCTAAGCGAAGCTTAGGACGGAATAGTGCCGGGTTTATATATCGTAAGTGGGACCTTGTTCACTTGCCACGAACGCAGAATGGGATCAACGAACTTCCACTCTGCCATGATCTCCTCAGTGCTCACAAACAAAGTCTGGTCTCCCTGAATGCAGTTGAGAAGCAGCCTTTCATACGCGTCTGCAAATTCTTCTTTCTGGAACGCTTCCCGGTAATCAAACGAGAGGGCGCGCTCTTCAATTTCCATGCCATGCCCCGGCTTTCTTGCCCACATACTCAAGGTAATTCCTTCTTTGGGCTGAATGAAGTAATGGAGGATATTCTTGTAGTGTTTTCCAGGTTCAGGCGGGCACAAGCAAGGGCTTGGGTGGCGAAACACCACATGCACCTCTACCCTGTCTTCTGGCATCGCTTTTCCGCTCTCCAAAGTAATAGGAACTCCCCTCCATTGAGAAGTTTCCAAGAATGTTTGGATTTTGAAATAGGTTTCAGTCGTGGAGTCTGGAGCAATATTTTTCTCCTGAAGATACCCTTCGTACTGACCCCGCACAGTTTCTGAACCGTCTGAAACTTTCAAACACCTCAGAACTCTTGCCCGGGCTTTCCGAATAGCATCTCCCTCAAAACTTCCTGGATTCTCCATAGTGAAAAGCGCGAGCAGCTGCAAAAGATGATTCTGCCCCACGTCGCGCAGAGCTCCAATGCCCTCATAGAACAAACCGCGTTCTCCCACGCCCTCTTTCTCAAAAAGTCGTATGGTTATACTCTCAACTCCTTGGTTATTCCACGAGTCTTGCAGAAAAGAGTTTGAGAAGCGGAACGCAAGGATATTCTGCACCGTGTCTTTTCCCAAATAATGGTCAATGCGATAGACCTGTTCTTCTTTGAACAGCTTACCCAGCAGCTTATCGAGTTCTTCCGCGGTTTCGAGATCCTTTCCAAAGGGTTTCTCCACAATAACTCTTGTCCAGCCTTCTTCAGGACTACAAGGCTTAGTCAAACCCGACTCAGCGAGCTTCTCAAACAGGGTTTTGTAGTACTGAGGAGAGGCCGCGATGTAGAACAGTTTATTCGAGCACACCTGCCACTCCCCGTCTTTCATGCCCAAGAATTCAGACAACTTCTGGTATCCCTCTTTTTCTTCGAATAAGCCTTGCTGATACAAAAAGAATTTGGAAAACTCGCTGTTCCCTCCTACCTTATCTGAGATCCACGCCTGGAACTCTTCATGAGAAAGCTCCTGTTTTGAAAATCCCACCACCTGGAACAGATCAGGAAGAAGCCTCTCTTGGTACAAATGGAAAAGCGCCGGAGCAAGCTTTTTTTGCATTAGGTCTCCGGTAGCTCCGAAAATAACAAATACAGTGGGAAGCAAATTTGCAGCTGTTGCCATTGCTTAATGGTACTCTAAAACCTAGAGATAATCGAGTAACGTATCGTACTTAATAAAGTTGAAGGATCGGTAAAAAAATGAGGTCCAAAGCTCAAAAGCATCAAATAGCATCATGATCCCGAGGAGAATAAGGAAGATTCCTCCAACAACCGAAACAACAGAAAGATATTTGCTGAACTTTGCAAATTGAGTGGTTGCAAATCCTACTGCCAAGGCTGTTGCAAGGAACGGCAAGGCAAGACCCAAAGAAAACACCGAGAGGAGCAAGGCTCCCTTCCCTACTGTGGCCGAAGAAGCAGCAAGCGTAAGAACAGTTCCCAGAATAGGCCCTACACAAGGACTCCAGCCAAAGGCAAAGGTGCTTCCGAAGATAAAAGAACTCAAAGGGCTGCCTGGCTTTAACTTGTTGAGCCCCGCGATCTGACGTTCCGGGAGAAGAAAATGGAAAATGGGAAGTTGAGGAGCCAAGAGAAAAATACCAAAGAGGATCACGAAGATCCCTCCAACTCTCGTGAGGAGAAATCGGTATTCAAGCAAAGCAGCCCCACCCAAACCGAAAAGACTTCCCAAAACAACGAACACCGCGCTAAACCCGAGCATATAGAACACTCCATTCAAGAATATCTTGAACCTTGTTTTTGAGTTGCCGCTAATAAAACTCAGATACGCTGGCACCAGAGGAAGGGTGCAGGGAGCAAGAAATGTTAAGATTCCCGCAATGAACGCGGGAATGATAAAAGCAGTGGTATCCATGGAGCTTTTCTTACTTTACTCCGAGTAACTGAGAAAGTTTTGCTTTGTCGAACCCAATGACTACCTGACCATCAACATCAATAACGGGAACCGCAAGAACTCCTGCTTTTTTGACCATGTCGTCTCTTGCCTGAGTGTCTTTGGCCACATCTTTTTCTTCAAACTCCACATTGTTCTCTGTGAAAAATGCTTTTGCTGCCTTGCAGTACACACAACTAGGAGTGGTGTAGATGATAACTTTTGCCATATTCCTCATTATAATATACTCCTCTCGCAAAAACAAACCCCCCACCAATTAAATGGTGGGGGGCAAGATGTCACTCCTACGCAGCAGGGGTGCACTCTTTGCATTCACTGCACGAACCTTCGTGCTCGTGGCCGCATGCGGAACATGCTCCTTGTGCCTTGATTTCTTGATCCATAATTTCTTTCGAACGAACTTGGTTATACGCGACCTTTCATATAATCCAGTCGTCTTTCGGGATTGAATACCATTCAATTATATACGAGGCAGCTAAGACGTCAACCTCTCACCTAAGCTCCGCAGTCGCACTGGACGCATTTCCCGTCATGCGCGTCATGCCCACATACCGGGCAGCTTGCTTGCGTCTTTATTCTTTTCTGGTCCATAGTTTTGTTCGCGCTGTTGGTATGCGACCTTTCGCTTCAGAATATGATTGACGAACGACTTCTTTGCTTCTTACATCTTGCAAACATCCCTGTTCCAGGCTATACTGCATGCTTGAACGTATATACAGCTCTTTTATGAAGGAGATTGCGCATGCAGCACAGAATTGCTGAAGCCCATCTTTTCACCGTTGATCGCTTGATCGAAGAAGGTATCTTCAAAAAAGTTGACAGCGACCGCCCTAACTCCCCACACGGGAAGCAGTGCGTGCTGATAACATGCGGAGATCTGAATCACCGGCAAGACCAGCAAACATACTGGGAGCGGAAACTCACTACGAAAATCCACATTCACACTCCGCCTGGGGGAGCAGTGGAGTTTTCTCCGCTCTCTCCCCGCAACCGAAAGCATCCCGGCGATTTTCAGACTCGCATACGGGATCTTGCCAGGATAATCACAGTTCAGAAACCGGAGCACATCCTGCTCGTGGGGCATTTCCCCTGCGGGTCTGCAACGAGCCTCGACAGCCTTGATCCCGTGGCTATTGCGTGGCATGCGAAGAATGCAAAGCAAGCAATCATCAAGACGCTTGCCAGTGATCCCAACATCTGGCAGCCCAAGGAAGCGGACATTTCCTGCTACCTGCACTACTTTGCCGGCGACGCGACAACCGGCAATATTATCCAAGAGCGCACCATGTGGTTCATTACGCACGGTCTCCTTGAATGGGTTGAGAAACACGACCCAACCCTCAAGGCAGGACTCCTCGCCTAGCGAGGGTCTTTTTTTTACAACGTAATTGTTTCTCCCGAGAGCTTGGCGAGGTATTTTTCCACAGGCTGGGAAAACTCTTTCCTTAGAAAGGCTTCCGCCTTTTCAAGTTCCTGGTTCTGGGCTTCTTGTTCGGTCGAGAAATCTCCGAAGGCAACGCTCCCTCCGTATGCTCCGCAATCTTCGTGTTGAATAAGAACGAAGAGCTCGGGTTTGTGGAGTTTATTTGAAATGCGTATCTGTTCCAATATGAAGTTGTTGTCTTGAATGTTGCTCACCAAACTCTTCACTCCTCCCGCCACTGAAACCAGATCGTAAGAATCCCCGAACTTCCCTTCCAGGAATTCAGCAAGGTTTTTCCGAAACCGAAAATCAATGCAGTGGAGAACGAGAGCTTTGCAGGTATGCTGCTCCATAGGCTTAAAACTTTACGAGCGCGACAACCTCTTTCTCTTTGACTTCCAAAACTCCTCCTGCAATGGGAATGGTCTGATGCGAGGCGCCTTCTTTTTGCACAATAAGGTTTCCCTCCTTTAAAAGAGAGATAAGAGGGGCGTGGTCTGCAAGGATCTGCAGTTCTCCAGCTTGGCTTGGAACCGTCAAAGCCTGGGCCTGGCCCTTGTAAATCTCCCTATCTATGGCGAGTATTGAAAGCTGGAATGTCATACTTCGCCAATGCCACCTTTTAAGTAGAACGCTGCCTCGTCTTTTGCGTCATGCTTGCCCTCGATGATCTCCTGGAACGCCTGAATGGTTTCCTGCAAGCGCACATACTTTCCTTCTCTTCCGGTAAAAGTTTGAGCAACCGAGAAAGGTTGAGACAAGAACCTCTGCATTCTTCTTGCCCTTGCCACCGTGAGCTTATCCTCGTCAGACAGCTCTTCCATGCCCAATATGGCAATGATATCTTGCAACTCTTTATAGCGCTGAAGGATCTTCACCACCTCTCGCGCAACCCGGTAATGGGTTTCTCCCACAATGCGAGGGTCAAGGGCGGTAGAACGGCTCGAGAGCGGATCAACCGCGGGATAAATACCCAGAGAGGCCAATTCTCTTGAGAGCACAATAGTGGAATCCAAGTGCGAGAATGTGGTTGCAGGAGCAGGGTCTGTAATGTCGTCTGCAGGAACGTAAATGGCCTGCACCGACGTAATGGAACCATTCTTGGTTGACGTGATGCGTTCTTGCAATGCTCCCATGTCTGTAGCCAGGGTTGGCTGATATCCCACAGCAGAAGGCATTCTTCCCAAGAGCACGGAAACCTCGGAACCCGCCTGCACGAATCTAAAAATATTGTCTATGAACAAGAGAACGTCTTTGTGTTTTTCGTCGCGGAAGTATTCAGCGAACGTAAGGCCTGCCAAAGCTGTTCTGAAACGAGCTCCTGGCACCTCGTTCATCTGTCCAAAGACCAGCACCGTATTCTTCAGCACCCCCGAGTCTTTCATTTCATGATACAAGTCATTCCCTTCTCTGGTTCTCTCCCCAACCCCAGCGAACACCGAATACCCTCCGTGCTCTTTGGCGGTATTGTGAATGAGCTCTTGCAAGAGCACGGTCTTTCCCACGCCTGCTCCCCCAAACAATCCTACCTTCCCTCCTTTGAGGAAGGGGCACAGGAGATCAATAACCTTAATGCCTGTTTCAAAAAGCTCTGGCTCCACTTTCTGGTCTTCGAGCTTGGGAGCTTGCTGGTGAATGGAAGTCTGCTTTATTTCTCCTTCCAAAGGAGGCAATCCGTCAATAGACTGGCCCAGCACGTTGAACATCCTGCCCAACACCTTGTCTCCCACGGGAACCTGAATAGGATGCCCGGAATCTTCCACCTCTGCTTTTCTCCTCAAGCCGTCTGTGGAAGCCATGGCAACGCACCTCACCCTGTTGCCGCCCAAATGCTGGGCAACCTCCAACACAACCTCTCCTCCGTCTTCTTTCTTGGTGAGCAATGCGTTCTGCAAACTCGGCAGCGTGCTTTCGAATTCCACGTCTACCACCGGACCCATGATCTGTACAATGCTTCCTTTGTTCATATATTATTCTTGCGTTAATGCTTCTTTTGCGCCTGTGACCTCTGCCAGCTCCTGGGTAATGGCAGACTGACGCGCCTTGTTCAACTGCAAGGTCAAGCTTTCCAAAATATCCTCCGCGTTCTCATTGGCGTTCTTCATGGCGAGCATGCGGGAAGAGTGCTCCGCGGCATTGGATTCAAACAGAAGGAACAGCACCAAGGCTTGCACCAGTTCTTTCGACAGTGTTTCAAATATTTCCTTGCTTGAAGGCTCGAGCAAAGAATCTTGCTGGGAACCCTCTGGAACGCCATTCCCCGCGATGCGCAAAAGTTCTTGTGAAGAAAGCGGAAGCACCTCATGCGTTTCTGCCCTGTTCACCAAAGAAGAAACAAAATGCGTGGAACAGAACACAACTCTCTTGTATGTCTTTTTGCCATAGCTCTCAAGGATCCAGTTAGCCAAGGGAGCCGTATCGTCCAATGTAATAATGTCTGAAAAGCGCAGGAACGAAGTTGCGACTGTTGCTTTTCTGTTCAAAAAGAAGTCTCGCGCCTTTTTCCCCACCGCAACTATGTCAACCGCTTCTTTCTGTTGAACATACTCTTCATACAACTGAAAGCTCTTTCGCAAAACCGCGTTGTTGAAGGAACCAGAAAGTCCTTTGTCGCTTGTCACCACCACCAAACACGTTTTGCCTTCTGTTCGTGGTTCCCACAAGCTTCCCTTCTGCTCTTGCAGCTGGGCTAGCGCAACAATGCGAGAGAGCAGTGAAAGCGCGCTCGAGGCGTAGGGCCGTGAGCGCAAAGCCCGTTCCTGGGCCTTTCTCATTTTCGTTGCCGCAACCAGCTCCATGGCACCTGTCATTTGCTTGATGTTGCTGGTCGACTGTATTTTGCTTTTAAGCTGTCTTTTTGAAATCATGGTGAAGTTCTTCAATAACGCCTTGGAGTTTGGCCTGCGTTGCCTCGTCAAAATCCTTTGTGTCTCGTATGGTTTTCAGAATGTCTTGGCGCAAATTGCGCAATTCTTCCAACAGCTTTGCCTCAAACTCTTGAACCTGTTCCAAGGGTATTGCATCAACCAAACCCGAGGTTGCGGCAAACAGCACGCACACCTGTTCCTCCATAGGAAGCACGGCATACTGATCTTGCTTCAGAACTTCCATGAGACGCATGCCGTGGTCAATGCGCTTTCTCGTATTTTCATCAAGTTCTTGGCTGAACTGCACGAACGCGGCCAATTCCTGGAACTGGGCGAGCTCGAGCTTGAGCTTTGAAGCAACCTTCTTCATTGCTTTGGTCTGGGCAGAACTTCCCACGCGGGAAACCGAAAGCCCAATGTTCACCGCGGGCCGCTGGCCCTTACTGAAAAGATCAGTTTCAAGATAGATCTGTCCGTCTGTGATGGAAATGACGTTGGTGGGAATGTATGAAGAAATGTCACCAAGCTGCGTTTCCACCAGCGGAAGCGCGGTGAGCGAACCTCCTCCTTTTGCTTTTGACAACTTTGCCGCTCGCTCCAAAAGCCTTGAGTGAAGATAGAAAATGTCTCCTGGGTATGCTTCTCTTCCGGGCGGCCTCCGCAAGAGCAACGCTATCTGGCGCCACGCCCAGGCGTGCTTTGAAAGGTCATCATATATAACCAAGGCGTCTTTGCCTTTGTCGCGGAAGTATTCTCCCATAGAGCATCCCGCAAAAGGGGCTATGAACCACAAGGGCACGGGGTCTGAAGCTCCGGCAGCAACCACGGTGGTATATTCCATTGCTCCCCGTTCTTCTAGTTCTTTTACCAACTGCGCTACTTTGGAAAGCTTCTGGCCAACCGCCACATACACGCAATAAGGCCTTGTTTGTTTGGGTTCGTGCAGCTGGTTTAAAATGGCGTCGAGCACCAAGGCTGTTTTCCCCACCTGCCTATCTCCAATGATAAGTTCCCGCTGGCCCCTTCCAATGGGAATGGTAGCGTCAACCACTTTTGTGCCTGTTGCCAACGATGTGTTGACCGATTCTCTCTCAATAACGCCAGGAGCTGGCCTCTCCAAAGGAAGCGAAAAAAGATTGGTTTTTGCCAAAGGCCCTTTTCCGTCAATAGGTTCGCCCAATGGATTCACCACCCTTCCAAGCAATGCTTCTCCCACGGGCACCGACAGCACTTTGAGGGTTCGTTTCACCAAATCTCCTTCCTGAATGCCTTTTTCATCCCCCAGCACCACGCCGCCCACCGTATACTCTTCCATATTCAATATCAAAGCCTGCGCCTTTTCTCCCTTCCCACCCCAACGCTCGATCTCCACCATTTCAGAAAACATAACCTGGGGCAGGCCTTCTATCTGCACCACGCCGTCTCCCACACTCACCACTCTTCCCACTTCCTCTTTTTGGGGAGCAATACTTTTTCCTTCCAGTTCCTGTTTTACCAGGTCGAGAATAAAATCTTTAGCCATGAAGTTTTGCTAATTTACTACGAACAGTATTATCAATAAGGTAGTCTTTTCCCAGAAACAACGCTATTCCGCTCAGCACGTCTTCTTGAACCTCTTCATTGTATCGAAAGCCTTTTTTCAAAAGCCCTCGAGAAACTTTCGCCTTCAGTTCTCTGCTAAGCGGCCGCGCCACAACTGCTCTTGCTTGCTTTCCTTTGCGCTCAATCCACAACTGCTCAAATTGCTTGAGCACAGAGGAAAGGTGACGTAAGTGCTGCCTTTTTTTCAAAACAACCTTTAAACGCGCGATAACCTTTTTTTGCTCTTTTTCAGAGGCCTTCTCCAACACTTCTTTCAGCGCTTTTGCATATACCCGTGTTTTCATCCCAATTCTTTCAATGCTTCTTTTACCATGCGTTCCTCGTCGCCTTTCTTCAGGGTCCGCTGCAGGATCTTTTCCGCGAACAGAATGGCCCGTTCTCTGATCTCGTCTTTCGCCTGTTCGATCATCGAACCTTTTTCACGCCCGATCTGAAGTTTTGCCTGCTCTACTATGCGCTCCTGCCTGTTTTTGGCTTCGCCTATGATCTCAAGCGAAGATTGCTCGGCAGCGGTCTTGGCTTTCAATACCACACCTTCTGCTTCCTTCCTTGCCTGCTCCAACTCCCGGTGCCTGGCCTCCATGGTTCGCTGCAGTTCCCGCTCCGCCTTGTCTCTCAAAACAATCCCCTGCTCGATTTTCTTTTTGCGCTCTTCCAAAAAAAGGATGAGCTTTTTGAACACAAAATGGTTGAGCAGGAACAGCACAAGCAAAAAGTTCACCGACTGCGCGAGCAGCAGTTTCCAGTTGATCCCTAAATTAGTAAATAGTTCTGTCATTTACCCTGAGCTCGTCGAAGGGTTACACAAACTTAATAATAAGCGCCACCACAAGGGCGTAAATGGCAATTGCTTCGGCAAAAGCAATAGCAAGGATCATTCCTGTTTGGATCTTGTTCGACGCTTCAGGATTCCTGCCTATAGCCTCCATTGCTTTCCCCGCCAATATCCCGATTCCAACAGCGGGTCCCGCCGCGCCCAAACCTATCGCGATTGCTGCTGCCAATGATTTTACTGCTTCTAATTCCATATGTAGTCAATAGTTAATGGTTAATAGTCAATAGTTATGTCCTAATGCTCGACCGTTTCCGTAGCTATTTTCAAAAATATAAGTGTCAGCATCGAAAATACCAAAGCCTGAATGAATCCTACAAAGAATTCCAGGAGAAAGAAAGGGGAAGGAGCCAATAACGGCACCAACGTCATTATAATAAGCAATAATACCTCTCCCGCGAACACGTTCCCGAACAACCTGAACGAGAATGATAATATTTTCGCGAATTCCGCGATAAATTCCAATATGCCGACGAAAAAGTTAATAGGCCCTTTGGTAAAAACAAAGAACTTCGAAAGATGCTTGATCAATCCGAGCTTTCTCACGCCATACCACTGAATGGCAAACACAGAGATGAGGGCTAAGGCAAGCGTGGTATTCAGATCGCTGTTCGCGGAACGGAACAAAGGCAGAATGGTTTCTTTGCCGTGTACAACCTCTTTAATGCCAAAAGAGCCAGTACCTGGCAGCACTCCCAGCCAGTTGTTAAACAGAATGAATAAGAAAAATGAAGCAATAAGCGGAAAGTATTGCTTCGCTGTTTCCCTGTTTCCCAGTATTCCTGTCATGAAATCTAGAATGGTTTCTACCACGAACTCCACGCCGTTCTGAACCTTCCTGGGAACAACCCTGAGAGAAAGGACCGCGAAAAAACCGCCAAGGACCAAAAGCAGAGCGGTTGTAACCGAAAGCACAAGGCTGTTAGACACAGGAAAACGGAATATTGTCGCTATGATCTCTGGTCTCAATGAAATCTCCATATCCAAATCTAGTAATCATACACCGGAGATAGGAATGTGTAAAGACCTTAAAGAAGTTGACAAAATGACACACAGATAGTAAACAAAAAGTAGGCCTCCCGGACCTTTAAGGTGGGCACGGGAGTGCTTAGGGGCATTGGGGAAGGCTCAACGAGCGCCGTCCTCCGCTCCGCAGGGCCGCGTTTTCGGGGCGTCCTCCCCTCGACAACGCGGCCTAGTTATTTTTAAAAGAGTTATGGTTCGTCTCAGGTTGATACGACTCGAGACGAATCAAAGGAGTATTCTTCCCAGTTTTTGAAAGCCATTCTTTAATATCTTCTTCTAACGCCTCCTGGTCATATCCCAAGCAAATAACATCGGGGTTAATATCCTCTAGAACTTTGTAGCTTGATTGCTCTTCATCTCCAAGCACTGCAGAATCGACCCCTGCTTCCTTTGAAACTAGGCCTCGCCTAGTTTTCTCCGAATAGCGGGGTTTTTTGTTCTTCCAGCGCACAGAAGCAGAATCTCTCCCCACTATCACTACTAATTCATCACCATATTCCTTGGCCTGTTTAAATAAAGAGCGGTGCCCTTCATGCACTCCGTCGAAAATCCCAAACACCACTACTTTTTTCATACTCCTCCCTTGCGCCACTTCACGCCTTTCAATAAAGGAGCATACAAATCGTCTTCGGGAGACATTTTGAGCTTGTCCAGCTCCTTTTTCGTTGGATCCCGCTGCTGGAACTTCACAAAAGGAATATCCTCAATAACAGCCAGTGGGGTTTGTTCGGCTCCTTCTCCCATTGCTAGGACCGCTGCGGTGCCCAAAGCATCTGCGATTGCTGCCGAGGTCATCTTAAGCAGGCGGCCGAAAATGTCGGGCTTTCCAACATAGCTGTTCAACGCGGCAAAGCCGCTGTGCGCCAGCACAAATACTCCCCTTTGCCCCCAGCGTAAAGGCACGGAAGCGGTATCGGTAATGACGACCCCGATATTCTTTGTTTTGTATTTCTTTACAAGATACTGCCGTATTGCGTTGGCAGACTTCTGCGGATCCTTGGGCCAGAGCACAAAATACCCCTTGGCGTTGGACTCATCCACTCCCGAAGAAAAACTCATCGCACTCCCCTTTATGGTCAGCATCACGTTGTACTTATGGGAGGTTCGGGGCAAATACCAATCTGCTTCGCTCTTAATAATGCTGTCTTTCTTTTTCTCATCGAACGGAATAATCCTCCCCTCACAGATCGCTACAACCTTTGAAGTCACGGCAACAACGGTTTTTTCTTTTAAGCGAGGAAGATACCTTTCGAGGATATCAAAAATGCTTTTATCCTTCCCCGGGACCACTTTTTTAGTTTTGATCGCGCATATTTTCATACAGGGATTATAGTGCTATATTTGACGTAACGCAAATGATATTCTTTATCCCCTTCATAGTTATAGTAGGCGTGCTCCTTCTGTCTTTTGCAGGCAGCGCACTCCAAGATATTGGCCTTGATTTTTCTTTTCCTGATTTCTCAGGATACTTTACGCCCCAGCTAAAGTCAGGAGGAGAGAAAACCCCTTCTGCAACAGTTCAGCAAAAATCCCAGTCCTCGCAGCAAACAAAGCTTTCCCCGCGCCCCCCTCCGCCTACTCCTCAAGCGCAACAACCTCCAACAACTCAAAACTCTCCCTGGTTTGAGAAAATAGTCATTTCCAGCTTCGAACGCTTCGCAGTCACCCCAAACTTTATGCTTGTTTTGCGCCCCAATTTTTCCGAAGATACCCCCGTGTCGATCACGGGCTGGCGAATTAAAAGCAAAATAACGGGAGAAGCTACTTTGGCCAAGGGCATCGAAAAATATCATCCTGTTTTTGCAACAGAAGCCCTCGACAATATCATGGTCAAGCGCTCTGATACGGTGTATGTTTCGGGGGGCGAAAGCCCTATTGGCAGAGGAATACACTTCAGGCCGAACGCCTGCTTTGGATATTTAAAACAATACTACCCCAGCCTTCCCGGGTCATACTCCTGCTCTGGAGACCGGCCCACCCTTGAGGAAGTAAGCAATCTTGCCCCTGGCTGCCAGGAGTTCATTCTCAACAAGATAAACTATTCGTACTGCCAAGTTCCGGATATGGGGGCGGTGGCAACAAACCAGGAATGCGTTGCGTATATACAAAACACTTCCACGGGGTTCAACTACCAAGGATGCTACGCACAGTATTCAAAAGACTCAAACTTTCTTGCAAACGAGTGGAGGATATATCTTGATACTTCTCTCGGACATCCACTGCACGACACCATCACGCTCTATGACCAAAACGGTCTCGTGGTGGACACATACATCTATTAAAACAAAAGCCCTATACACGATGATATAGGGACCTAAATGCGTTGAAGAACTATATCAGAGAGGGTGTGGGGAGCTGGGGGGAACCACACCTTCTCCGTGTTTGGCCAAGCGGTTAACTAACGCGGCGGTCAGTGGGGCGTGCGTGTCGGTTATGGGTCTCCCACAGGATACAACCAATCCCGATCCGGATCGAAACGCCTTAGCGCACACGCTGTGCAACCAGTGGATCGTCGTCCGTTTTCACGTAGGCCATCGCGCGAGAGGCCTTACCCTGCCTCGCGGTGCTGACCCCGCCGAGACTTCACTGAAGTCCTCCAGAAACAGTTGAACTCTCGGGAAACCGAGGATAGACTGAGGCTGGGCTTCGGAGTGAGGTCTGCATCTTCCTTTGGCGGCCGCCATTTTCACTTGCGCGGGTGGAGTGTGTACAACCCCTCTGCCTTTGCTTCCTGGGGCACCCGCATGAACCCACGCCGGGAGGCCATAGTCCCCGGCAAACCGCTCCTTTTTCTCCTCGTGACAATTTCCCTTTAACTCCCTTGTCTCTGAGGAAATCAGGCAATTTGGAATACTTCTTTGTAGCCTGCTTTGACTAAGCGTGTCAATAGACTAACTGTGCATGATCTCAATAACGTCGCCGTCTTGCACCACGTATTCTCTTCCCTCGGTGCGGATCCAGCCCTTTGAGGCGGCTTCTTGCCATGCTCCCCGCCTCGCCTCTTCAGAGGCGGGCGAGGCTCGCCCATCTGCAGGATGGGCGGCTGCTTCTAGGAGTTTTTCCCATTGGATCACTTCTGCTTTAATAAAACTCTTTTCAAAATCAGAATGAATGACTCCGCCTGCCTGGGGCGCAGTTGACCCTCTCTTAAGAGTCCACGCCCTTGTTTCGTCTGGCCCGGTCGTGAGGAACGTAATGAGATTGAGTATTTCGTATGCCTTGGTAGTAAGGTCTGGAAGGTGAGAAACAAAACCAAACTCTTTCCGTTCTTCTTCAGAAAGCGACTGCATCTCGAGCTCGTCTTTGAGGTTGGCGACAACAACCGCGCCTCCCAAACTTTTGATCTTATTCAAAAGCTCTTGCGATACGTCTTGAGGGTTGCAGTTGAGTAAATAGATCACTGGTTTCTTGCTCAACTGCTGAAGTTCTGGGACCGCGCTTCCCTTCTCAGTTGTTTCTAGATCCTTTAATTGAAGCTCTGTATTAATAGTATCAATGTCACGCAAAGGATCTACCGATTGCTCCACATGTATGATATCTCCGCCTTGGAAACAACGCACCACCTGCACAATAGCAGCAGTCTCCCTAATATTTGCCAAAAACTTATTGCCCAAACCCTCTCCTTTGTTTGCTCCTTTCACAAGCCCCGCAATATCCACGAACTCAACAATGGTAGGGATTATCTTCGCGGAGTTTGTGAGTTTTGCCAGCTTTTGCAGTCGTTCGTCTGGAACCTCAACTACGCCCACATTAGGATCAATGGTCGCGAAAGGATAGTTTGCAATATTCACTTGTTTCTTGGTGAGCGCTTGGAACAGGGTAGACTTCCCCACATTCGGCAGCCCCACAATTCCGACGGAAAGAGACATACGCTCTATTGTGTAAAAAGAAAAGGGGCAGGTCAAGCCTAGCCCCATACGAACCTCATCATGATGCCCTTGTTCCGGATATTCCGCCACGATCTCTGTATTTCCTTGCGGTACCACCAAGCGCCAAATCCGAGACCAAGGAGAACTATCACAAAAGCTATTACTCCTGTTATGCTCGTAAGATGCGCAACTCGTGTCCACAGCCAGATGAAGGCGATGTATTTTGCCCATCGGCCGAGGAATGTGAAGAAAACAAATCTCCAGTAGGGATGCCGAATGCTCCCTGCGATCATTCCACCTATATCGAAAGGCAGGATCATAGGGAACGCAGAAAGGAGCATAAGGCCCATATCGGTGACGAAACTACGCTTCGCGCGTATGAGATTCTCTACGCCATGGTGAATCCTTGAGTTTCCAAGAGAATGCTCTTTGCCATTGTTTCTCCCAATCCTACCCAGAACATACCCGCTGCTTTCTCCAAAGGCAGACCCAAGGGCGTAGAGAGCAGCAACCAAGATCAAACCTTCATTACTCGCGATCCGCACCACGAAAGGCATGGTAACGCCCATTGCGGGAGCCGGGAAAAAAATCGTCAGGTTGCCTAGAAACGCGACTCCCACTATAGCAAGGAGTCCAAAGGTTCCTTCGAACAATCCCGCGAAGAACTCGTCTGCAACCCAAAAAACAACAGACACCGCGGCTAGCACTACCACAAGGGCAATGCGTACGCGGGTTACCCGAATAACCACTGCCCGTTCTCCTACTAAAAACCAAAAGGACTGCGGGCACTATATCAAATACAAAAGGCTTAGGCAATAAGAGTTCCGATAAATTGCTCGCCGACTATAGCTTTTTGAAAATTCTTCAAGTCTTTCCCATGAAGGATCTTAGCTTCAATACCCAGTTTCTCCGCAAGCCTTGTAGCAACAGGATCAACGGGCGTGGATAACCCAGGACTCCACGAACGAGGAATGATTTTCCTGTAGTCTTTCCAAGAAATTCGCTTGATGGGTTTTGCGCTTGTGTGTTTTCTCGGATCTTTGGTGTACACAAAGGGAATATCCTTTGCGATGATCACTTCCTTTGCGCCGAATCTTTCCGCAAGCCGAACCGCGATGTAGTCGGTAGACCACCCGGGCCGCCAACCCGACGCGAAGAATAGCTTTTTATTCGAAGCCTTTAGTACTGCCACCTCCTCCTCATTGGGGTCGTGGTCAATAACTACGGGATACGCCTCTTTTTCGAAAATAGTCCTTAGGAAATGCGCGTTCATGCGCGTTGCATGAATGCCAAGCCAATCCAAATCCCAATCTGTAATATTCACCACGCTCGAAGCAACTTTTTGGTAGGCACGCGCGGTCTTCCCTCCGCCAATTACGATAATGAAAGAATGACTTTTTTTGAGCTCTTTTCTCAAAAAACCAAGGAACTTTTTCAAAAAGAGAATGTCCATTCCCCCGTCGTCTGTGATATGCGGGACTATAAGAGAACCTCCTAAATGAATAACGGTATATCTCTGCTTCATTTACTTTCCGTATTTTTTATATTTTGCAATAAACCTTTGCAACCCCAGCTGCCTCAACTCTTTGTGTAAGCCATAGTATCCACACCACTCCTTTGAGCATACCCAACTTTCAGCAGGATGCAAGCAGTAGAAAATATTATTCTGCATTGCGGACAATATCGAAACAATGGTCCCGAGCACGGCTTTCCGGTCTAGGAAGGGACGCACAACCTGGAACCGCACAACTTTGGGATCCTTCTTTGACATGACGATATAATCTTTGCTTATTCCCTTGGGAAGTCTTTTGGTTAACGATTGGAATCCAAGCTGATATATCGCAAGCTGGGGGTCAGACCTGATGTCTTGCTTATTGGGGCTTTTCCTTGTTGTTTTCATCTCGTGGATAACATCTTTTGTATCAGTAAGGTCGATCTTCCCGATCAACTCAACCCCTTTTACAATAGGAATGCCAAAATCTGCTTCCACTAAATCAGGATTAATCTTGGGATTCAACTCCTTGAAATACACATCAATTCCTTTCATCCCAAGGTCCAGCATTTCTCCCACATCTGCACCTTTCTCTTTCGCAAGGTACTCCTTGGAAAGCAGGGGTTTTGCTTCCACAAGTTCTAAAGCATAATCCTCAAGCGCACTCGAGAACGCCTCTACGAAAAACTCTTTTGCTTCTTTTGGCTTCAACCCCTTCCCGTCTTTCTTTTTCTGGTCAAAGTGATAAGCAAAGGTTTCGTGCAACGCAAATCCGTGCTTGAGCACTTTTCTGGGAAGCCGCTGCATACCCAATTTGTAACGAAACAAATAATGCTCCGGGCAACGGATGTATGTCATCAGTTGGGTAAAGCTCAGGTGCCTCATATCCCCTGTATTCTAGTATGTTTTAGATTCCATGGCAAAAAAAAAGATGGCTCACGGGTGATGAGCCATCGAAGGTGCTGCTAGGCCGCAACAGGGGCTGGAGCTTCCTTGGGCGTCTGCGGTTCCTTGACGTCGAGCAGGAAACCGCAGTGCAAGCATTTGAAGAATGCGCCGAACATGTCTCGGTCAAACATTATCGTACCAGTTGTGCAGTGCGGACACGAGTGAAAGTATAACAAGACGTCCCCCTTTCTCTTGTTTAGGGTACTTTACTATATAAGGGTTTTCTGTCAAGCCCCAGCCTAGGGTGTTTTTTCAACCTTAAAAGATCCGAGTACATCCTGCACTGACTTGCGGTAGGTGCAGAAATCGCACTCGCTGGAAGCTGAAGGAAGTTTATCTGACATCAAGCATGCTTTTGCCTTCACCAATGCGTCTTCAACCCAAGAGTAGTCTCCCTCATACGGTATGATCTTCACGTCGAACTCCAGTTTTTTATCAAACGCCTGGCGGTCTGTTTTTCCGTTCACGTATACAAAATATCCAATGGGTGAAACCTTAAATCCGTTCTGGCTGAACAGCCACTGATATATCTCAAGCTGGCGCTTGTATCCGCCCTGCCATTCGGCGTCAATACTAACCTCGCCGTTCTTGGCGGTTGCCTTGTAATCAACAACATGAAGCTCGCCTTTGGAATTAAGCCACACATCATCAATGCCTCCTCGAAGCATAAGGTTTGTGGGTTCGTGTAGCGCCTTAACTCCCCTGCGCATGGCGTCTCGCCACTCCTCGATCTTTTCATGTTCAAAAGGCACCGCGTCAATGCCATAACTTTCAAAGAGCGGGTGGGCTGTGTGCTGCACGCGGTGCGCGTCAAACTCCTTTTTCAAAAGCGTATCTACCGCGGCATTCAAGCTGAAAGGATATCCAGGAGGCTGGCCCACGCCTAAGCGCTGGTCAATGTAAAAACAGCGGGGGCAAGTTATGAATAGATCTAGCTTTGTGCGGCTCAGCACAAAAGGTTCTGACGACTTCGGGTCAAAAAGATTCCTTGACCGTTTTCCCCCGTAATATTGGCTCATTTGAGTATGAATGCATTATGCACCACATCAAGCTTCAGTTCAACAATCCTTTGGCTGGCTTCTGCTGCGCGTTTTTGCAGTTCTTCATTCTCCTCAACCACCCTGAAAGATGCCTGGTAAAACTCACTCACCACTTTTGCGTCAGGATACCCTGCCGCGATCATTATATTGACTCCCGCTCCCAGTGCTTTCCTGCCTATTTCTTCATAGGAAAACTTTTTGAGGAAGGCTTGGCTCAAAATATCGTCTGACATGACTAAGATATTTTCTCCCAGCTTTTCCTTTGCCAGCTGAACGCCTTTTTGAGAAAAAGGAAATGCGTTCTCTTCATCAAAGTCCTGGTATTGCACATGGGAAAGCAGAACAAAAGGAAGGCCAAGTTCTTGGAACACATTCTCAAATATGGTTGTGTTAGGAAGAGAAGGAACCACAGGGATCACATCTTCCTCTGGATTAAAGGGTATTCCGTCATAGCCTGGGAAGTGCTTGGGGACCGAAATAACGTTTTGAAGCTGGTGCCCCTGCACCAAGCCTTTTGCGAGCTGTAGACTTGCATCTCTTGCTGTTTGAAATGTTCTTTCAAAAACAAAATCCTCTTTGTTGTTACTGTCTAATACGGGTGCCAAGTTCATGTTCACGCCCATTTCTTTTAGCTCCTTCCCTCTTTGAGAGCCAACAAGAAAGGCTTGGAAAAAATCTTGGAGTTGAGATTGGCTGGTATCTTCCGCGAATGAAATTCGGGAAACAGGGCCTCCCTCTTGATCTACTGCCACGAAGAGACGAAAACCGGTATTCTGTAATGAAAGTTCCTGCAAATCTTCAACGAGCTTCTGTACCTGCTCTTTGTTCTCAATATTCCTCTGTAAGAGCAGAACGCCCCCGGGCCGGATCTCCGCCATAAGCGAAGCAAGCTCTGGAGTGACCTCTTTCCCCTCAAACCCAATAAGAAACAGTTGCCCAAAATGTTTTTTCCAGGAAACCGCAGGTTCTCGTTCTTCCGGCGTACTTCTTCCGGAGTATAAAAAGATCACGAGGCCAGCCAAAAACAGTACCGACAGAGCAATCAAGATCTTTTGCTTCATTTCTCTTCTATTTTGGCTGCCAAGATGAAGTCGTTCTCTGAAAGGCCGCCAATAGAATGGGTAGACAATTCAATAGTAACTCGATTGTAGTTGATAGTAATATCAGGGTGGTGGCCTTCCTTTTCAGCAATCTCTGCAATCTTGTTCACGAACGCCATTGCTTCTTTGAAATCCTTGAATTTGAATTGCTTTTTTATCTTAATAAACGCAACAACTTCCCATTCTGTTTTAAGTTGGGCTAAGTAATCATTGATCTGCGACTCAGTGAAAGGCTGCACTCCCCCTTCGCACGGCACGCATTTTTTATCGGTTAAGGCCATAAGTTCGCTGCTTTGGGATATATCTTGGTTAACGCATGCTCCTCGCATTTGTGCTTTCTCGCGGTGCACACTCCTCTTCCATAATCAATCAGGCGATAGGTAAAGTCAAACCATTCTTTTTGAGGAAGCAGGTTCATTAAATCCTGCTCGATCTTTACAGGGTCTTTGTGACTCGTTAGCCCCAGCTTCTGCGACAAACGCATCACGTGAGTGTCTACCGCAATTCCCTCAACAACTCCATAGGCATTTCCCAAAACAACGTTGGCGGTTTTTCTCGCGACTCCTGGAAGCGCGTCGAGTTCTTCCATAGTTTTGGGAACTTTCCCTCCATATTTTTCCTTAATTACTTTTCCCGCGGCTAAAATATTCTTCGCTTTATTGTGATAAAACCCGCACTGCTTAATACCCTGCTCAAACTCCTCTTGTTTTGTATTGAGATAGTCATCCAATGTACGGTACTTCCTAAAAAGCTTGGCAGTAACTTCGTTGACCTTTTTATCCGTGCACTGCGCAGACAAAATAACTGCGACCAAAAGCTCCCAGTTGTTCCCGTACTTCAAAACTATCTTTGCCTTCGGGAAAAGTCTTTTGAGCCTCTCTACTATCTTTGCAGCCCGCTTTTTTCGCTCTCCGAGGGAAGAGGACATTAAGTGGATTACCGCCCAAAGAATCTCTTGAAAGCGTCAATCACAGAACCACCTTCAGGAGGAGGCGAGGGTGCTGTTGTTTCGGTTGTTGGTGGTGGAGGCGCTACAAATGTTTCAGGAGGTGGAGTAAAGCTTTCAGCTGGAGGAGGTGCTACTGTTCCTTCTTGATGAATAAAGGTATCTGTGGGAGGGGGAACAAATTGCTCTCCTGGAGGAGGAAAAAATTGCCCTTCAGGAGGTTTGAACTCACCTGTTGGGAATTGCTGGGGTTGCTGTTCAAATTGCCTTTGGAATTCCTGCTGAAACTGCTGGTCTACCTGCTGCTGGAATTGCTGTTGAAACTGCTGCTCAAACTGACCCTCTGGGCGTGGCTGAAAACCTTCAGGCGGCTGCCCAGGGAATTGGCCTGGTTGACCAGGAAATTGCCCTTCTTGATGGAATTCTCCAGGCATCCCACCTCTAAACTGTTGGAACTGCTGTTCGAAGATCTGTTTCCTTTGTTCGTCTGAAACATTATTCGTGATGTTCTCGCGCAACTCGTTGAAGTTCTGCTGGAAGAACTCTCTCTTCTGATCTTCTGATTGGAACTCAGGAAGCTCTCCCTCATGGAACTCGATCTTCAGATTATCCCGAAGCTGCGGCCTGAACTGGCTTCTTCCTTGGTCAAACCCTTGCCCTGGAGCAATGCCTCCTTGTGGAGGAGTTGCACCAGGCTGGCCCGGCCCGCCAAAGCTGAAACATTCGGATTTATTCTCTGAACAGTATTTAATACACTCTGCAGGCGAAGTACAACCGCCAGGTCCTGCAAATTCGCCCCCCTGGCCTTGTGGACGACCAGGGCCTCCAGGAAATCCACCCGGTTGCGGACCGAATCCTTGTTTAGCTCCTCCGCGAAATTCTTGCTCAAGCGCTCGGAATTCCTCAAATTTTCTCATCCCCTCTTGTTCAAAGCGCCTGAAATCTTCTGGGGGACGAAATCCTCCAGGCCCCGAATGTGTTCCTTCGGTAAATTCTTTGAGCATTTGACGCACCTGATCTTCGGGAATACCTCCATGCGTTGCGCCGAACGCTATACATTCTTCTCCGTGGCTCGGATCACTGCAATAGGCCTGGCACTCTTGCTCTGATTTACATCCGCCAGGGCCTCCATTTGCCTGTACAACCTGAAGGATTTTTCTTCCTGCCTCAAACTTTTGCTCATCTTCAGGGCGAAGCAGACCTTGATCCTTTGCAAAGTTAAAACATTCTTCCTGATGCGTTGGATCTTCACAATAGTTCTTACACTCACGGCCCTTACACCCGCCAGGCCCCCCTTGCTGCGTTGCCTGTAAGAATTTCCTTGCCTGCTGCAATTCTTCTTGAGGGATCAAGCCATTTTCTTCCGCAAACGCAAAACATTCTTCCCCATGGTCTGCGTTATCGCAGTAGGTGCGGCATTCTTCGCCCCTGCACCCGCCAGGGCCTGTTTTTCCCGCGATTTTCTTTGCTATTGCTGCTTCTTCAGGACTCATCAATCCATTCTCTTCTGCGAACGCGATACACTCTTCTTGATGCGCCGGGTCTTCGCAGTAGTCGCGGCACGCTTCTCCCACGCAGCCTCCCGGGCCTTCAATAACCGCGAATTTCTTGACTCGCTGCGCTTCTTCAACGCTCATGAACCCGTGTTCAACCGCAGAATCTACGCATTCGTTGATATGAGAAGGGTCTGAACAATAGTCCTCGCATTCGTTTGAGTTCTTACATCCCCCAGGGCCTCCTTTTTCCTGCAAGCTCCTTGCGACTTCCAAATCTTTATCCGAGATCAAGCCCTGGCGATTTCCAAAATCCAAACACTCTTCCTGGTGGGAAGCATCGTCACAGTATGTACGGCATTCTTCTGATCCCCTGCATCCCCCCGGCCCTGTTTGGGATTGGAAGTTCTTTACTTCTTGGTACTCCTCATCGGAGATAAAACCGTTTGCTCTTCCAAACTCAACACATTCGTCAAGATGATTTACGTCTTCACAATATGCCCTGCATTCGCCTTCGCTGCTGCACCCGCCAGGGCCGGATTGAAGCGCTTGAACCTGCTCTGTGCTTATCTCAACCTGAATTCCGAATTTCTCCGCGAACGCAACGCATGCGTCTGTGTGGCTAAAATCGTCGCAATATGTTTTGCAAGCTCCTTGATCTTCACAATTACCAAGTTCTGGGATTGGATAGGTAATGTCAAAAATAGAGAGGGCAAAAGCAGAAACTGCGAAACCAAAAATCCCAAAAAGGGCTATAAAACCTGCAAGAATGAAAGTCTTTCGCATGGCGTTACTTAAACGGATTGATATTTACGTTCTCGTACGGATTCACCGGAGACTTTTCAAAAGGATTTGCGGTTGTCTGCGAAAAAGGATTGACTGCCGCAGCTGCGTCTTCTGCGCCTTTCTTTGCAGCTGCTTCCTGCGTTGCTTTTTCTTTGGCTACTCCTTTGGAGTTCCCGTAAAAGTACCCTCCGACCAAACCAACAACTAACGCAACCGCGACCAAAACCCATTGGATGTATTTAGCGTTCATAGAATAATGAGATAATTTTTATACATTGACCGTTTGTTCAGTATACAGAGAACCAAGCAACCCCACAAAACAAGTTATCCACAGGGTTTGACACACTGTATATCGGAGGTATAGTAGGGCCAGTGAGGAGTGAAAAAGTGAAAGTATTAGTGGTTGATGACGCGCCAGAAGTCGTAGACACTATCAAGATATGCATCTCGATCCGATGGCCAGGCAGTACAGTGCTAACGTCGATGCGAGGTGGCGAGGTGGCCCGCCTTGTAGAAACCGAGGAACCCGACATTGTACTCTTAGACTTGGGACTACCTGATATCGACGGGATCGAAGTCTTGAAAAAAATACGGGAGTCCTCCGAAGTCCCCGTCATCATCGTCTCGGTACGGAACGATGATCTGAGCAAGGTAACGAGCCTGGAACTCGGCGCAGATAACTATATCGTCAAGCCCTTCTCGCATACCGAACTTCTAGCCAGGATCCGCGCAGTCCTAAGAAGGACAAATAACCAGGTGCTCTGGAACCACGAAGGTATCGTCGGCGGCCCAGGCCTGACAATCGACCTGGCTGGCCGAAAGCTCCTACGAAACGGCAAGGAAGTAAGTTTGACACCAAACGAATGGAACTTCTTGTCGTACATGGCGCGCAACACCCCAAAGGTCATCTCTCACCAGATGCTGGGGAGAACAGTCTGGGGATACGCGGACCCGAACCTATCATCCATCAAGATGTGCGTGCATCGCCTGCGAGAGAAACTGGGTGACAACCCGCGTGCGCCCAAATTGATTCGCTCGCACCGCGGCTTTGGCTACAGCTTGACCCTGCCTGAGGTATAGGTATGCCCAGGGTTCGGCTCTCACAGGATCCTTCAAATGAAGGGTCTTTTTTTGATACAACTCACGAAATCAGCTTCTTGAACTCCTCTACCATGGGAACTTCCGCGGGTTCAGTGCCGTAGTGCAAGGCAAGATAATAAGCAGCCCAATCTGCCACCGTTAAAGAAAAGAATAATCTCCCTAAGGCGCTCTCCCCTTCCAGAGGCACAACCTCTACTTGTAATCCCCTTTGCAGGTAAAGCTGTTTGGTAATATCCATGCGCTTTTGGATTTGCGGGTGATCGTTACTGTCCTGTAGGAAAATGAAGTGGAACTTTTCTGAAAGAGATTTTGTACTTTCTATTACATCAAAGCCCGTCATCTCATTGTGATTCAGTTCAGAAAACAGGTTGTAAAAAGCAGGAATCTTACCTGTTTCATTGAACTTTATCTTCCAGTTATATGCCAAGGAATAGTTTTTCTGGGAAGCATATACCACGGGAACTTTATTTTGAAGAGCTTGCGCGAGTTGCTCACCTCTTTTTCTTGCTCCTTCAGTATCAAGAGTTTTCGCGAGTTTCTGCGCTTCTGCAACAACATCGTCTCTCCCCATCAATTTTGCCAAAGCAAGAAAGGTGAATCCAAGGGCAGAACGGGGCTGAATCCCTGTATCCGGGATCTGGATATAAGGAACAGAATGCTGCTTTGCCAATTCCAAGAGCTTTCCTCCGGTTGCAAGAACCGCCACAGGAACTTCTTTTACAACCGCTCCCTCAAACACTGAAATCGCTTCTTCGGTGTTGCCCGAATACGAACTCGCAATGACAAGGTAGTTCTTTAAAACTTCCAGAGGCCAAGAAGGAAGTCCATAGTCTTGATGCACCGAAAGATTAAATCCAGGAACAACGGTTTGGAACACATCTCCTTGCAGATGAGAACCACCCATGCCAGCTAAAATATACCCTTGATAGGATTTCAACTTATCCTTGTTTTCAATTATTGGCTCCCACTCAAACTGCTTAGGAAAGTTTTTAATCGCCTCTTCCATGTTCCTCTCTGTACTAAAC
>Ga0209542_10004198_pt1 | contig 29885 bp, 21 predicted proteins | sample RifCSPhighO2_01_FD_184028 | JGI IMG/M metagenome (GOLD analysis project Ga0209542, IMG submission 184028) | Soil microbial communities from Rifle, Colorado - Rifle CSP2_plank highO2_0.1 (SPAdes) (version 2) | ecosystem: Environmental > Terrestrial > Deep subsurface > Rock core/Sediment ... | reverse complement strand
ATCGAATGTCCCTCGCCTCGCAGCCGATACAGCTTCCATCGCTTTTTGTTTGTTAATTGTTCAAACTCTCTTTTGTCCCGCATATGCAACACATCTTAGGTGTTGCATTTAGAATTAGAACTCAGGCACATACTCTCGATATCGATACATGCCTTATTCGGGCGAATAAGTCTTATATAGAGAAGTGGAGTGAGAAATCCACACGAGCGGCGCTCAATTCCTGCGGAACATGGTATATATGCACTCATGATGACTGGGACGTCCGAAGCTATCTTCGATCGATTCTCGTTGGCAATGGCTGTTGCAGCTTTCCTGCTGATTGCGCTCCCCTCTTTTGCGCACGCTTCATCGTCCCTCGTCTGGGGCGATCAAAATGGTGGGACGCCGACGCAGATCGAGATCTTCGATGGCGGCACGTATGCCGTGCCGCTCAACACCCCCGCGCCCGCGTATATCGTCCCTTCTCTTTTGATCTTTGGCCCGGTAAGCGCAACGCTCTACCGGATTATGGGCCCTGCCGAGGCGCCCGTGCGCGAGGAGATCGCAAGCCTTGGCTTCCAAAACCCCGATGGCGACCCGCTTGTCTCCTGGCCTGCCGCAGGGTCATACGAGCTTGACGTAGCCGAATTCGGGGCGCCGATCCTGAATTTCGAGGAGAAACTCAAGCGGTGGCTCGCGCGGCTCTTTTTTGCCGACATCGCGTACGCCCAGTTTGGCCCCTCTGACCCAACAGTTGTCGAGACCCTGCACTTCACGATAGAGGACGCTGCTTCGAACACGCTTGATCCCGTCATCATCATTCCCGGAATCCTTGGCTCGGCACAGCACAACGGCGAATGGCTCATCGACCCCATCACGCATGCCTACGACAATCTCATAGACACGCTCATTGCCAACGGCTACGAAAAAGACGTTACACTCTTCCCTTTTCCGTATGAGTGGCGCTTTTCCAACAGAACGACCGCGACTTTGCTCGACGAAAAAATAAACGATATCAAAGATGTTTGCGATTGTGACAAAGTCGACATCGTCGCGCACTCCATGGGCGGTCTCGTCGCGAGGCAGTACATCCAGTCAGATGATTACGATGGCGACATCGATCAACTCATCTTCCTCGGCACCCCGCATCTTGGCGCACCCAACGCCTACTTAATGTGGGAAGGGGGCGAAGCCGGGACAGAGTTCAAAGATAAGCTATTGCGGGAAGTTCTTAAAATCGAGGCGCGGAAAAAAGGATACTCCACCTTATTCAGTTACGAAAGAGGACTCCCGATCCCCTCTGTGCAGGAGTTACTGCCTGTCTATGGGTATATCAAACACGTTGGTTCGCCTAATATCCCTACGTACCCAAACTCTTCTTGGTATCCAAATAATCTCTTCTTGCAGGAGCTCAATAGTGCCGTCGCTGATCTCTACGGTTCTGGCGTAACAATTACCAATTTCGTTGGGCAACTCACCGAAAGCACGACCATTGAGACAATACGCGTTATCGCACCAACGACAACGAGCGCAACATTGCTGTGGGGATTCGGAAAGCCACAAGGGTTTCCATCGACTGGAGATGCAGGCCTGGAGCGCGGCCAGGGTGACGCCACTGTTCCTCTGTCGTCAGCAAGTTTTGTAAATCAAGACTTGCAGATCATAAATTCGGAGCACAACGAACTTCCTACGAAAGCAGAGGGAGCCGTATTCAAGGTACTAAGCGGCCAAGACCCTACGTCTCTCATTACCAACAGCCATGGATTCTTCGAGACCGCAAAAAACGTGCTTATCTTCCAAATCCTTTCCCCCGCAGACTTCGTCGTCGAGGCGCCAAATGGATTGAAGGTGGGCAAAGACTTCGCGACAGGACAAGAGTTTACTCAGATCCCTGACGCGTTTTACTCTGGCTTCGGCACCGACGATGAGTATGTGACCATTCCCAATCCACTCAACGGCCTCTACAAGGTTATTACGCAAGGCACAGGCAGCGGAGGTGTGTACACGATCGCGACAGGCCTCATTACTGACGCCACTTCGAGCGAGAAATTCTTTACCGGGCAGACACTTCCGGGTGCGCTCACCACCTTCCACGTCGACGTCAGTCTGAATGGGCCGAGCGCAGCGATCAAGGACATTCAAATAGTTGCGACCGTCGGCAGCACCAAGACCGATATCAATCGCGCATTCGCACTGGGGTGGATAAAATCCAATGGCATAAAGACCTCGCTCCTCACGTTGCTCACACAGGCGCAAAAACTCAAGAAACAAAGTGATAAGATTAAGCTGTACAAAGCTATGCTCGAAATACTCAAAGCTGCGAAAAAGTCTGGTCTTATTAACCAGCAAGGTTACGACTTATTGACGGCGGATGTTAATTGGTTGATTAGTCACTGAGATTATGCAAATCGCCCTCTCTTTACTGCGATATATTCTTCTCCTTGTTATAGCAACCTTGTTAACTGTTTATATTCTTGTATACGCTTTTGAGCCAGTATATGGGCTACTCCTTAGAAGTGAGGTCGGCGGATTTGGGGATATCGATTTTACAGATGCGGCAATAATATTTGTCGCTCTACAGTTTTATATACCGCTTTTTTTTATAGCTCTGGGAGATAACTTGCGTTATTGGGCATTTGCAATAACACTCGTATTGTTATCCTTGATTGACTATCAAGTTGACCCGCAGAGGCTTCTAATCCTACTGGCCATAATAGTTTCTGGAGGCCTTCTTGGTTGGCTCATCCGTTTCGTTGCCACCAACACCCTCGGCAAAATGCCTTCGTTCGAGCCGATGAAAAGATACTTCTAGCCCTAAACGCCTCAAATGGTGTAATTGAGCCCATTAGCTGCCCGAAATGGGCCGTTAAGATGTAAAAGGCTGGACTCCTTCATGAGCCTGCTGTAGAGTGCTGGCGTATGGCATGGGTACGAGATAATTGGCTTAAGGTCCTCGCGATACTTTTGGTGCTTGGCGCCCTTACCGACGTCCCCTATTACGCCTATTACCAGCTCATGAACTGGGTCGTCGTCGGTGCGGCGCTTGTCACAGCATGGCAAGCCTACAAGCTCAACAAAGACTGGCTGATGTGGCTCTTCGTGCTCGTTGCCGTCGTATTCAATCCCCTCGCACCCTTCTACTTCTCTGCCGACATGTGGCGCATTGCCGACGTGATCGTCGCAATACTTTTCCTCGCATCCTTCTTCTTGATCAAACCAAAGAACTAACTACTGACTCAAAACAAAAGAGCCCTTCGCGGGCTCTTTTGTTTTTGCTGATAAGAAACTTAGAGAGAGCACAGCGCGAACGCCTGTACGATCATTGCGTTGCTGGCAGTCAAATCTGCCCGAATTGTTCCGACAGCAGTCCATGTTGTTGCGTCACTTGGATATGAGGATGTAAGAACCACATCTCCAAGCTCAGTGCCGAGCAAGGTTGTAACCGAAGCACCTCCGCCGAGAACAACTCCAGTGGAACATGTAGCGGTCGCTGTAACCTGAGTGCCCGGACCTGCGCTCAGTGCAGACGACGCTGTTGTCCCCGCTACACGATCCGCACCACTCGGACCGGGATCACCTTGAGGGCCTGCCGGACCCTCGGGGCCCTGCGTGCCTGTCGCGCCCATTTCCCCTTGTGGTCCCTGACAATCCAGAGCATCAATTTCGCCGTCAAGATTCGTGTCCTCCTCGGGGTCGTCAGGTGCACCGTTCCCGTCCAGATCCCAACAACTAAGACCGTCAGTACCAGCGTCACCTTGAGGTCCTGTGGCACCTGTTGCTCCAGTCGCACCAGTTGCCCCCGTCTCGCCTTGCGGGCCTTGTGCGCCTGTTGGACCCATAGGACCAGTCGCGCCGTCAGCACCAGCCGGACCGGCAGGACCTATCTCGCCTTGCGGACCTTCCGGACCTTGAGAACCTGTTGCTCCGGTAGCCCCTGTTTCTCCTTGGATTCCTTGTTCCCCTTGCGGACCTTGGGGGCCAATTGCTCCCTGTGGACCCTGATCGCCCTCCGGACCTTGTGGACCAGTTGGGCCCGGATCACCTTGGGGTCCTTGAGGTCCTGTGGCACCTGTTGCTCCGGGTTCTCCCTCCGGCCCTTGTTCGCCCTGCGGACCTTCCGGACCTTGAGGACCAGTTGCGCCAGTCAAACCAATCGGACCCTGTGGTCCCTCCGGACCCGCGAGACCTGTATCCCCTTGTGGGCCCTGCGCACCTGTAGCTCCTTGCGGGCCGGTTGCGCCGGTTGCGCCTGTTCCTCCCTGAAGACCCTGCGGACCGGCTGGACCAGTTGCGCCTGTAGCCCCTGTTTCGCCTTGGATTCCTTGCTCACCCTGTGGTCCTGCTGGGCCCGTCTCACCTTGAATACCTTGCTCTCCCTGAGGGCCCTGTTCTCCTTGTAAACCTTGTTCGCCTTGGAGACCCTGTTCTCCTTGCGGACCTTGCGGGCCAGCGGGACCCGTTTCGCCTGTCAGACCAATGGGACCTTGAGGTCCTGTTGCACCTGTCTCTCCTTGCGGACCTACAGGGCCTTGTGGACCAACATCACCTTGTGGGCCCTGTAATCCCTGTGGGCCTTCTTGGCCGTCCGAACCAGCAGCGCCGTTTTGGCCTGCCGCGCCTGCGGCTCCGGCTTCGCCGTTGCAGACGTAGCTTGTTGAATCAATTTCTTCTGTGTCCAAAACGCCATCATTGTTATCATCAACGCCCGACTCTACTTTCTGTCCTCCAGCCGGACAGTGATCTGGACCAGCTGGCTCTGGAGTCACAACGACCAACGCATCAGAGCCGTCGTCTCCGGGCTCGCCATCCTCACCATCTATACCATTACAGATGAAACTTTCAGTAACCGGACCTTCGCCAACGCTCGTTTCAACTTTCTTTCCGCCTGCCACACATTCGTCACTCAATTCGAGCACATCGGTCACGACTACATTTGCAGATTCTCCATCGGCTCCTGCCGCACCAGCGGGACCAGTGTCACCTGTTTCTCCTTGCAGTCCCTGAGCACCATCTTCTCCATCCGCGCCAGCGGGGCCGGTGAGACCAAGATCGCCCTGTGGACCTTGCTGACCGGTATCACCCGGCGGACCTTGTATACCATCTTCTCCGTCGACCCCAGCTGGACCCTGTGGACCCTCTGGGCCAGGATCGCCTTGCGGACCTGTATCTCCTTGTGAACCTTCTGGGCCAATAGGGCCTTGGGCGCCGTCTTCGCCGTCAGCACCCGCGGATCCTGTCGGGCCAATGTCGCCTTGCGGACCTTGTGCGCCATCTTCCCCATCTTCGCCTGCAGGACCGGTCGGGCCCGTCGCCCCTGCTGGGCCTTGAGGACCTTCGGGGCCAGGATCGCCCTGCGGGCCCTGCTCGCCACGAGGACCTGGTACTGATCTGCCGATCGACGCATTAATTCCTCCAGGGCCGTTTTCCCCACAGCCAAATCTATTGAACGTCGAAGTAGCGCTAGAATTACCTATACAAAAATCGAGCCGAAGTTCCGCGTACGCTTTCGGAACGGCGGCTGCGGCAAATGCGACCAAACCAACAATCACTGCTATCACAAGCGAAAGAATTCTCGTTTTGTGCATGTTCGTCGTTAACATACTTTTTGTAACTGATTAGTAATTAATCAACGAATAATCCAACGCCAAAACAAAAAGCTGTTTTGCGACCGGTATGCGCAAAACAGCTCTTCGTTAATGGAGAGCGACAGGTCTCACTTGGTGAGGCTGTTGTCGACATCGTGCGTGCTTCCCTTCACCGTTTCCCCGAAGCAAAAGCCAGCACTCTTCAATTCTATAGTGAGTTCATGAATATTCGTCCACCAGTCAAGGGTGTTTCTGGGGAAAACGTGTTGACGCTACTGTGTATAAGGCCAGATGATGGCTTACTGGAGACCCGCAGCCTATTTAACCTGATCCTGTGGCAATAACGGTGTCCGCGAGAACGGGGTCGGGGAAGATGGTGTAGTCGGCTACGACGAAAAGCCCTGACATGAATACGAGGAGGCAGGCGGCGACTGTGAATGCGCGGGCGTGGTGCCAGCGCAGCTCAAGGCCCGTGGTAATGACGAGTGCCAGAAGTACCAGGAATCCGGTGATGTAGTAGGCGTAGCGAAGGGTGGTCTTGGGCGAGGTCGCGAGGAAGCCCCAAGCTGGCGCGTAGCGCACGGCACCTACGGGAGCTTTGGCATCGGGCTGGCGTATGTCGGCGATGGTTTTTGACTCGGCTGCAACAGCTACTTTTTCGGGCTCATTCGCACTCGTGCCCAAGACATTCGTCCCAGCAGGTTCGGTCGTAGCGAGCGCCGGCTGTGTCGCATCTTGCGGCGCAGAGATTTCTTGTATCGAGGCTATCGTGGCCGCCTCCGCTGGCGTAGCAAACATCTGGACGACGAATGTCGTCGCATGGCCTTCGAACGTGCCCTGCGCCGTCGCGATCCCGATCTCCGTGAAATGCGGATCGAGGAGGTTGTCGCGGTGCGTGGGCGATTGCATCCATGCGCGCTCCACATCGGCTGAGTCAGAAAAATCTACTGCCAGGTTCTCCCCTGCATATTTAAATGAGTATCCGGCTTCCTTAAACCAGTACCACGAATCATAGCCCTCGGGCGTCTCGTGCGCGAAGTAGCCCTTCGCTGCCATGTCGTCTGCTTTGGCTTGTGCGGCGGCGGTGAGGACGGGATTTATACGCAATGTGCCGAGGCTCTGGGACGCGCGATCGCCGTTGGCGAGATCCACCAATACTGAGGAAATCACCGCCGCCGCTTGTCCGGAGCGTATGGAAAGGGTCTGGATCGCGGAAATACAAAAGAGACCGACGATGAGAACGAGCATCACAGCGAGCGCTGCGCCTTCGAGAAGGCGCAGCTCACGTTTCTGCATACCCGATGTGCGTCTCGATTGCTTAGGACGAGCTTTCTTCACTCCTCTATTTTCTCACGTCCTGTGCAGAAGGTCAGCCCTCTGCGGCAAGGCCTTGCCTTGCCGTGTTCGGTGTATAATTTGAGGGATGAGCGTAAGACACATAGCATTCGCTCCGGGCGAATATTTTCATTGCTGCACGCGCGGCGTTGATAAACGACAAATCTTCATGGACGAAAGAGATTGTGAAAGATTTCAAATGCTTCTTTATACGTGCAACAGCACACGGCCAATTCATATAAGTAACCTCCATCATCCGGCACGTCAAGGACCGGCCTTGGGGCATGTTCTGGCATGTAAACGTGGGGAGCGCCTCGTAGACATCGGCGCATATTGTCTCATGCCAAATCATCTGCACCTGCTCCTTCGTGAGATTGACTACGGCGGCATATCCTCTTTTATGCAAAAGGTGGGTACAGGCTATACCATGTACTTCAATAAAAAGTACGAACGGACCGGTGCCTTATTCTCGGGAAAGTTTAAAGCCGTCCACATCGAGTCTGATGCTCATTCGCGGCGTGTGATCAATTATATTCATGCGAATTCAGCCGAACTATTCGAGCCCGGCTGGAAAAAAGGAGTTGTGCGTAATGAGGCAAAACTGAAAAATAGACTTTTGACATACCCCTATTCGAGCCTGATCGATTATGAAGGTGCGGAGCGGCCACAAGCCGTTCTGCTTGCTAAAGATGCGGCACTGGAATTAGTAGATACGGTGCCTAGTTTTAAAGCACTCATTACTGATGCTCGGGCATTTTACAATTATGAAAAAGATCTGCTTTCCGATCTGGAGCCTTAGCACGGCAAGGCAAGGCCTTGCCGTGTATCTAGCACAAGGTTGGATCAGAGCGTATCAGCGCGGAGTACTCGCTCCGGATGTTTGCCTGAAGGATCGCTGTGCCCTGCCCCGATAGCTTCGCCGGCGCCAATGAGTGCGTCGCGCACCTGCGTCCAGGACGCTCCCGGATTTTTGGCGATATAGAGCGCTGCCGCGCCCGCGACGTGTGGAGAGGCCATGCTCGTGCCGCTTATGGTCTTGTACGTTTTCGAAAGCCAGGTGGAATTGATGTTAACGCCGGGTGCTCCGATATCGACGGCACTCCCGTAGTTGCTGAACGATGCGAATGTGTCGTCAGCGCCGAAGCTCGTTGCCTTCCCAAGAGCACCGCCCTTTCCGTCGGAATCCGCAAGCGCGGAGACGGTGATGACGGCGTCGTCGTAGGCCGCCGGGACCGCTTTGCTTGTGTCGGCCCCACTGTTGCCCGCCGCAACGACGAGGGTGACGCCTGCATCCCGCACGCGGCAGACTGCCTGGTGCAATGCATCTTTGTTGGTCTGGCCGCAGTTACCATCGTTGGAGCCCGCGCCACCGAGGCTCATGTTGGCAACCGTGATCGAGCCACCGTTCTTGGGGCCGTTGGCTGCCACGGTGTCGAGTCCGCAGATGACCGACGACCAGCTGCCGTTGCCGTATCTATCGAGCACGCGAATCGCCCAGAGCTTGGCGCTGGGAGCGACGCCGACAACGCCCTGGGTATTCTTGAGCGCGGCGATCGTGCCGGCGACGTGCGTGCCGTGGCCGTTTTGATCAATGTATGCGGAGGCATTCCACGATGTACAATTGCGTCCACCGAGCACGTTCCCTTTAAGGTCCGGATGATTGATGTCAATGCCGGTATCGATGACCGCGACTTGCACGCCCGCTCCAGTATTCTCTTTGCCCTCTGCGTTGATACGATCGATGCCTGTCGGGAGTGTTTGCGCCGCCACTGCGAACGGTGACGATCTCGCCAGCGGGCGCGCAAGCGCGCCCGCATTGTCGCGGCTTTGCATGATCGAGACGCTGTAGTCCTCGCTCACGAATTCCACTCGCGGATCGTTCTTAATCACTTCTATCTCTGCATCAGAAAAGCGAGCCGCGAAGCCGCGCAACGCGTGTCGGTAGGATCCGAGTGCCTCGCCCTGCCCCGCCGCGATAAGCTGCGTTTGCACTGCATCGAGATCCGTGACCGAATCTTTCAAAACGACGATGTATTGTCCGGCAATTCTCCCCTCCTGATCCGGCCGCTCGCTTCGCTCATCGCGCGAATCCGCGAACACGACAGCGGCTACCATGAGCACGGCAAAAGCAGATACAAGCAAGGGCACTCGGGTTGTCATTACCCAAATACTATAAGAGCAGGCACGATTATGCAAGCGCCTGCTTCATGATGCAAATCCCCTTTTTCCCATACGACTGAGGCCGAAAAGCGCAACTCCCAACGATACTATTAATAGAACGAGGTTAGGTACAACCGATGTGCCAAAACCAGTGTTGGGGGTCGAGGGCACGTCATACCCTCCAGTGTCCACCGGTACGGTCGTGGTACCCAATACCTGCCCGGGTGGTGTGCTGCCCCCTCCACCCCCACCTCCGCCACCGCCTCCCCCACCACCACCACCGCCACCGCCACCTCCTCCGCCACTACTTGGCGGAGTTGTTGTGCTCGTGATCGGAGGAGTTGTCGTGCTCGTCGTCGGTGGAGTTGTGGTGCTCGTGGTTGGTGGAGTAGTGGTCGCGTTGGGGCATACAGGCACATCAAAAGTCGGTATTGGTGGGCCTGCATTATTGAGTGCCGGGAAAACAATGCAGTATTTTATCTGCGACCCAAGATCGTTCAGTGTGAAGCTTTGCGACGTCGTGCTCTGCGCCATGACGCGGAGCGAACCAGTGGCCACGCTCATGAGCGTTGTGATCGAAGGAATCGAACCGATGCCCGAGGGTGGTGGATTGATCGAAAGCGCAGGCGCTGGCGCTTCAGATGGAGCTGGAGCTGCCAACTCGATTGCACCCGAGCCTACCGCTCCATTCGAAACAGTGGGAGAACTTGCTGCTTGCGGCGTTTCTCCGCCGTCGCGCGAGCGGTCAGTGCGCACCTCGGCATACACGCTGCCGAATGCAAATAGTACGTAGCCAGTAATAAGTGCAGCTGCAAAACGGCGCTCACGAGGATTGTCTGAGAGTTCAGTCATACCGGCATGCCCAGCCTCACGCTAGGCTACCAATAAGTATTACATGAACGTATTTGAAGTTTTGATGAACCGAGAGGTGTATAAGAGGTGCATAACTCTACCGATTATTTCACCGCAAATGCTGGCTTATTTCGGCGATAGTTGATGACATACCGGCACAGTGTCGTCAATACAATGAGCAGGTACGCACAGGTCAGCGCCAAAAACGAGACCGCGAGCCAAAAATTTCCCGAATGCAGAAGCAGGTAGCCCGCATACATCCCCAAAGGAGTGAGTGATGTTCCCGAGATCGTTGTGCCGCCGTTGAAGTTCAACATGTTAGTTTTTCTTAGCGATTTTGAGCAAGCTCATAACAATGTATTAATTCCCTCTCGTCCCCCAGCTCTCCATGTAGCCGCAAAACGAGAAGACGACCGCGCCTATCGCCACGCATCGCCGTGCAACCACGTTCCCGCTTCTTCGCAGCCTGCGTGTGAGGACGTTGAACGTGAGAAAGAAATACGATCCGACAACGACGAGCGTCAATATATTGGTGTATATGAATTCAGGTACCATAGATATTCGTATTATCCAATCGCGGGCATCCTTCTCTTTATAGAGACGCATGAGCCAAAGCTGAAAGCTGTACCAGAGGAGGAGCTGCAAGAAAGAGAGTGCGATGACCAAGCGCGCGATCTCTATTGGTATGCGATCGTCGCCACGGAAAAGCGCCATGAGCGCTATCATCCCGACGGTCGCAAAGAAGACACTGTGTCCGATCAAGTCTTGCAGTACCGAAGAGAAATATTTCGTCTTGGTAATGACCGTGATGCCGCCATAGGACCAGCGAGCTCTCTGTCGCCACAGCTTCGAGAACGTATCGGGCACCACTGTCCACGCGGGGGCGTTGAGCGCGAGCTTCACGCTCCACCCGAGGTCTTTGAGCCGTGTGGTGATCTCATAGTCCTCGATGAGATGCCCGTCGGCGAAGCCTTGTACCTCCTTGAGCGCTGCGACGCGGAACGCAGTGAGCATGCCATGCATGACCAAGGGCCCGCGATAGAAGCCTTCGTCGGCGAGGCGCGTTGCGTTGAAGCCTACATACTCGAGTCCCTGCAAGCGCGTGAGCATGTTGTTGTTCTTATTCAAGACACGGCACTGCGAGCACACGGCACCCAAGTGCTGGTAACTCATGAGCTCAACCACAAGATTTCGCACCGTGGAGGGCGCAACGACGATATCGTCATCCAGGCTCAGGATAACATCGGGCACCTCCTCGTTGGCAAAAATATACGCGAGCGCATAGTTGAGCGCGGCCGCTTTCATTTTATTGACCGGCGTGCGCAGAACGGTGACGCGATCTGACACACTTCCCATCCGGATAAAGAGCGCGCTCGCGATATACTCTTCCGGCGTGCAGTCGTCAACGACTATGATGCGTAGAGTGGGATTCCACTCTACGAGATCCTCGACAAGCTTCACCGTGAGATTCTCGGGTTTGTAGGTCGGGATGATCGCCGTTACGCGCGCCTGCTCATACTCGAAAGACGACCGCGCGTAGCGGTGCGGCAGAATAAAACTTCTTATATTGCCCCGAGACCCAAGAGATTGCCGTGCGGATGGGTGAGGCGCCATAAGCCGAAGGTGGCGCCTTACCAGAGCTTCTTGAAAAGCATGCCGACGGTATTAAGAACGTTCTGCTTCGAAGTTGTAGTGGTCACTGCCCGCGGGGGTGTAGGAATAGTTTTCTTCGCGGGCGCTTTCGCCACGGGCGCGGTGCGCACCGGTGTATTTGCTGTCTGTGTTTGAGCTGCAGGAGGCGCGCTCTGTTGCACTGTGGGCACGCTCTCTGCAGCGGCATTCGCATTTGATGGAACAGGGTCAGGCACTCCGCAGTTGAGTTGGTTGATCTTTCGCTGCGTCGAACCGTACACGTTGCCCGTGGGCCTTGTGAGCCCGAGTGGCGCCAAGATCTCATTCTTATACTTGAGTTGGAAATTCTTGACGGCGGTCGTGGTCATAGGGCCATAGAATCCAGTGGCCGGAAGCCTTGCTCTCTGCGTCGTATTGAGGAAGGTCTGCAGCTTCTTGACTTGTGCCGGGTCATTTGCCTGGCCCTGCCGCATAAAGCTCGTGAGCAAGGCGACACACGACGTAGGTGTGACACTGATGCTCAATTGTGCAAATTTCGGAGTGGAAGTGGAGAGTCCGAGTACGGAGCCAGTCGAGGTGAATACAATATCCCTCGACGCCTCGACCGGCGTCATATCCGCGGCAGATGCGAGAGCGGAATTTCGTTTGCCTGTCACGCGCGCGACGTTTTTATACGTGCCAGGCTCAGTACTGGTCGCGTACTCGACACTGTAGGTCAATATAATTTCATCGCCCGGCACTATCGTCTCAAGGTCCCATGAACGATCGGACATGACGGCGCCCGACGGGCTATAGAGCGTATCAGTGAGGAGCCCGCGGAATGCCGCGCCAGCATTTCTGCTGTTCTTCACGACGACTCTGTAGTCCACCATCGCCGCGGTCGTTGTCGCAATGTTTGATGTTTTTACTACCGTAATATCGGGGTTGGGTTCCCACGTTGTAGAAACGTTGACGTTGCCGACATAGACACCATTATTTGCGCTGGGACTGCCGCCGCCGCCGCCGCCTCCTCCGCCTGAACTTCCCGAAGAACCGCTGGACGCGCCTGTATTTGCAGCGGCTCCAGTGTTGGCGGCGCCCGTATCACTATTAGATGTACCTGTTCCCGTGCCCGATCCCGTCCCCGCTTGCCCTGAGTCGGTCGAAGGGGTGCCTGAGCTCGTCCCTGTGGATCCAGACCCGGTTCCACTCGATCCTGAACCCGAGGATGGGGGTGGAGTGCTGCTACCTCCTCCGCCGCCGCCTCCAGAAGGCGGTGGAGCACTGCTGCCTCCTCCTCCGCTACCTCCCCCTCCGCCGCCTCCACCACTTGGCGGGGGCGGGGGTGTTGGAGCGCTCGAAGATACGAGGACGCTGATTGTTGTTTGATTATCGTTGTCGTCCTGATCGTGCCCATTACTGGCAACACTCGCGATCAGTGGAAGTTCGGTAGAAGAATTGGACGGAAGGGTCATGCGCAGGCGCGCCGTCACGTCAACAGTACGCGATGCACCAGAGGCGAGCGACCCGATGGTAAAACTTGTCCCTGTATTCGTATCCGACTTGCCGATATCAGTGTTCCATCTCGAGAACGTCATGAGATTCTTGTTATACGTCGTCGAGAGGACGACATTGTCGGCAGCGACGTCGCCATTGTTTTTCACCGTGAAGTGGTACGTAAGCTCGGAATCCGGCGATGCGGGGTTCGCACCGGTCGCGGAAGCTTGCACTCCTAAGTCGGGGCTGTGCCCGCCGAAGTCGATGTCGCCACTCCAATCGCCCGCGATGTTGAAGACAGCAAACATGAAGTTCCTGTTGATGACGTTGGTGTTGACCATGTTGACGACGTTGGCACTTGCGTACGCGTCGCCGGTCGCTATCGATCCAACGCCATGCTCGGTCTTTGCTCTGTTACTACCAGTCTCAGCCCAGACGTTGACATCGGTCTCCACGATCGCATGGTTAGTCGAGGAGGCGATGAAATTCGCCGAATTGTAGATGCCTTGCGCGGCCGCCGTCGAAGAGACCGCACCGTTGCTGTACACCTCGATGCCGTAATCGGTGCGGCGCCATGACATGCCCTCGGGCAAGCCTTTCACAGAGCCGCTCCACTCTCCGGAGACATGAAAGACGAAGAGCGCGGAGGAGCCGCCGACGTGCGTCTGATTGGCGGCAGTGTAGCTCGTCGAAGAGGTATATGCTTTCCCCGTCCGTATTTCGCCGTGCCCCTCGATCGCCTGCCCTGAGCTTGTCGAATGGGTGCTCGCCACGTTGCCGCCCGTGATGGCGTTGGCAGTCGTCGTACCCATAAACGTCTCGTCATTCGTATTGTTCACGATGTATGAGCTCGAATTCATGACCGGCAGCGTATTGCCGTTCTTGAAGAACGTATTGAAGAATGCTGGGGCTGGCAGCACGATGTCGCCCTGCATACTGCCGAAATTGTCGAACTGTGCGACCAGGTATTTCGAGTTGACGAAGTTGGTGTTGACGAGGTTCAAAACGGCAGCGGAGGCGTATGCATTGCCCGTTTGAATATCGATGTTGCCCAGCTTTGTCGAAGTCGCAGCATTTGCGCCGGTCGAGGCGCGCACTTCAACGTCGTTGCGAACGATACCCTCGTTTTTGTTGAGGATCTTTAAGGTCGCGCTGTTTAAGCACGTGAGGATGGTGCAGCCCACGCGCGGCGGCGAGGCCCCTACCCCTCCATCGAGGAAGTACGAGAGGTCGGCATCGCGCAGATCGAGGCTGTCGCCGTTTTGCGGATTGATGAAGAGCACGAGGCCTTCAGAATTGAAGAAGTTGGTATTGACGACGTTCATGACCTGCGCGGAGGAGACTGCGTTCCCGGTGTGGATCGTGGCAGTACCCTCACCACCGAGCGCGTCGTTTTCTCCCGTAAAGGCCCGTGTCTCGTCGGTCGTTGTGACTTCCCCTACGTTGTCAGTATCGGCGGTAATTCTGGAGCTGTTGGTCTTCCCTGGCCCGTCTATATTTGAGCGCGTGATGTTGAGAGTATTTTTAACCGTCGTGGAGGCGGTCGCATTGCCAGTGAATATAGTGCCGCCGATCTTATCGCCCGTGCCGTCGGTCGAGGTCGCGACCGTGAGCAAGGGGTCGAGGGCCAGAGCCTCCGTCGTGGTCGCGCTCGCATCAATTACCGGCTGCGTGTCGTCAGTCACAGGCGGGTCACCACTAATGATATTCTCGAAATCAGTGTTGTCGGTGTCGGACTGTGATGGCGGCAGAGCGGCCGAAGTGGTCGCGGAAGATGAGAAGGTCGAAGGGTCTTCGCTGGGCGTCACTTGTGGTGTGCCTTCCGTCGGAGTGGTGCTTGCTTGCCCTGAAGTATCCGGGGGATCGGTGCTCGGTGTGCTCGTTGCGATTGGGTCCGTACTTGTCGCTATAGGAGTCGATGTCGCAGCCGGCGGAACTGGTTCAGGATCTGGAGACGGTGGTGGCAGCGCCGCGACGGTGACGTAGAAAAAGATGGGCGCGGCCACGTTGCCCGCGGCGTCGATCGCAGTGCAGGTCACCGATGTCCTGCCGATAGGAAATGTCGAGCCGGAAGGGGGCGTGCAGACGGCAGCGACTGTGCCATCTATGTCGTCGGTAGCCGCGGGAAGGGTGTATTCGGCTACGGCGCCAGCATCCGATGTCGCTTCCACGCTCACATTCTCGTGCGATGCGACGACAGGGGGGGTGGTGTCGGCACCCCGATCTCCTCGGTCGCGGTCGAACTCCTCGGCGAATGTGACGATCGGAGAAAGAGGGCTATAGACAAGGACGACCGTGAGCAATACAGCCAGCGTGCGAGAAGCCGCTATCATGAGTAATTTCTTCATGTTTCCCTCTCTGAGGCCTCGTTTCCCAACAAGCCTCATGAGAAGGAGGGATGAGCGACGCCGTGCGGAATCGAATCCCTGATCCGTCTACAGGTTCTACCTTTTCTTACCTGCACGGTCAAGCCATTTGTGTGGCTTAATTGAGATCGCCCATGCAAAGAAAAAATGGCTTTGTGAAGCCACTTTTTCTTCTCCCCGCCTTCGTTACTTTTGTAACGTCTTACCTCAAATTGGAGCCGGTGGAGGTGGTCCAGCCGCCTCGCAGTTGATGACCGTATTGGCGCCGCTGCCCGGCATGCAGACGTCGAAGTCAGGACCGCCATCAATGAAGTCGTTGCCGCTTCCGGCCGTTACGGTGTCGTCGCCGGCGCCCGAGCTGACCGTGTTCTTCCCGCTCCCGGCGTCTATGTCGTCATCGCCGCTCCCTGTCGTGATGTCGTCATTGCCGCTCCCTGTCGTTATCGTTTTGTCGCCGTCACCCGTTGTGATGGTGTTGGCGCCCCCGCCGGCACTTATAGTGCTCGATCCGTCGCCCGTCGTTATCTTGTCGCTGCCGCTCCCCGTCGTGATGGTCTGATCGCCGTCACCGGTCTTGATAGTATTTGCGCCGCTGCCAGCGTTGATGGTGCGCGATCCATCGCCCGTCGTTATCTTGTCGCTGCCGGTGCCGCTCACGATGGTTCCCAAACCATCCCCCACCGTGACGACATTCGCGCCGCCGCCCGCGTTTATCGTGACGTCGCCGTTGCCCAGCGTCACCGTGTCGCTGCCGCTTCCGAGACAGATGATGTAGTTGCCGTCCGGCCCGCTTACCTTATCCGTGCCGCCTTTCCCGACGAACATCGTGAAGGGCAGAAGGACGACCGTGTCGTTCCCCGTCGTCCCGAGTTGGAGCGTGTAGCCCGGAGGCGCCGTGTTTGGCGTCGCACATGCATTCGCGGGAGGAGCAGCAAGCGCGGAGATCTCACCTGTGCTAAGTGCTCTCGCGAAGATCTGTAGTTCGTCGAGAAGTCCCTTGAAGAAGAATATTTCCGCCCCACCGAATGCGGCGTGATCAACTTTCCCGATCCACCAGCCTTTGGTGGTGGCGAGGGGCGCTCCGACGGCTGTCGTCTGCTGCACAATAGTCGCCGCGGCTCCGTTGTAGTACGCGATCACGTCGGTGCCATCGAAGGTGATGGCGAGATGAAAGAGGCCCGCCGGAGGATCATCGAAGCCGACGAAATCGAAGATCCCACCGTTGCCGCGGTTGTGCGCGACGATAAGATCGCCCGTGCCGCTCTGGACGTAGACCTCAATGTCATTTGCATCAGTCGCCCCGCGAAAGACGATCGGCCGATACGTCGCGACGTCCGTCACATTGATCCACACCGAGACCGAGTAAGCCGCTGTCATGTCGAGATCGCTGTCGTTTGCTATTTCCACAAAGTCATCGACGCCGTCGAACGTGAGCGCGAACAGATTTCCTCCGACGGGCGCTATCCCGGCTGCCGTGTATGCAGCGCCGCCCATTATCGCTCCGTCATGCGCGTGGCCGCTCGAATCGAACGCCGTTGCGCCTGCTCCCTCGTCGAACTTCCAGAAGCCTGCGGGCCCGGCCGGATGCGCCGCAAACGCGACGCCCGCAAGAGCAACGACCGCTACCGCGAGCGTTGCGAGTGTTAATGAGAATGTTCTTGTCATAGCTGGTTTCCTTATAGCTACTTGTAATTAATAAACGCCACTAACAAACAGTATACCCTCTTCACGAACGCGACCTACGTCGCATCCTTCTCTCGTATCTCGTACGGCCATCGCACGATGTCTCCGGCTCTGGTGGAGGCGGTGGCGTAACTATGGGCTCTTCCTCGTGAGGAGGAGGTGAAGTGTTTCCCTTTTCTCCCTTTCGGCGCGACTACAAGCGAACGCGAATGAAGGTGTTGTTCAGCAGGTTTATCGCGCCAGAGGTGCTATTCGAATTTCCGGTCACGATAGTACCGCCCACGTCGCCAGAGCCGCCGGTGCCGCCGGTGCCAGCCGAGGCTCCGCCGTTGTTCTCGTTGCCAGCGCCACTCGTCACGACTCCGCCGTCACCTGCGTTGCCGCCGTCGCTGCCAAGAGCCACGTTGGCACCGGAGCGAGAGCGTGCGTCGGTGAAGTTGTTGATGTGGTTCTGCGTCGGAGCGACACGATTGTTGTCGATGTTGGCTTCGATCGTGAGGCCGTTGATGTCGCCAGGACAGTCACAACCCTCCACCTCCGCATCAGTGCTGTTGACGTCGTTGAGTGTACCCGCATCCGCCGAAGCATTGCCCGTCTGCACGAACCCGCCTGCGCTCGCGCTGCCGCCAGAGCCGCCGTTGCCGCCCGAAGCGCCGCCGTTGTTCTCGTTGCCGAGGGTGGCATTAACACTTCCTCCGCGCCCACCGCGCCCACCGACACTCCCTCCTCCGAAATTCCCGCCTGTCGAAGAGAGCGCAGTGGTCGTGTTACCGATGGTGCCACTATTGCAAACTCTGATCGTTATGCTCCCGGTGAGTGGCGGGAGCGGACAAACCTCCACTTCAAACGCGCCTATGTCGCACTCCGGGCCTTGAGGCCGCGGGACGCCTCGCTGGTCAGTGGTAACGGTGCAGAAAGCGAGCGGCACGGCGTCGATGGCTGGGCTTCCTGAAAGCAATGCATGAGTCATTGTGGGACCACCGTTATCCGCCAAGGGCCCCAAGAGCGGATCAGTGCTATTGAGATCTCCTACACCCGCGAAGGCACACGAGGCGTCGCTCGCGAGGTTATGCCCGAGGGAAGTAATGCTCCCCGCACAGTCGTCGGAGGGAGTTGCCGCCGTGTTGCCGCTGACGATGGAATTGGCCAAGGTCATGGTGCCCCCAAAGTTCCAAATGCCGCCGCCATTGTCGGTCGCGGTATTGCCGGCGATCGTCGCGTGCGTGATAATCACGGTACCGAATCTGTTGAAGATTCCGCCACCGTTCAGTGCGGTGTTTCCGCTAATGGTGCCGTTGGTGATAGTTATCGTCGGGTCGGCGCCGTAGATGCCGCCACCGCGTCCTATCGTGCTGTTGCCGCTCACCGTGCTACGCGTCAAGGTCAGCGTGCCCGAGCTGAAGATGCCTCCGCCGCCTCCGCTCAAGTTCGTCCCGCCGAGAATGTTGTCGCTGACGGTCGTGTCAGTCAGTGACAGGGTGCCGCTATTCGAGATGCCGCCGCCAAAATTTTCGCCCGTGTTGTCGGTAACGGTGCTATTGGTCAGTGTGAGGGTTCCCGCATTCAGAATGCCGCCAGCGCCTGCGCCCGCTCCGGGATTGCCATTTTGGATCGTGACCGAGTCAATGAAAACGGTCGCCCCGAGAACGATCGTGAGCACCCTATCGATGGCTCCGCCATCAATGATGGTCGCGTCCCCGGCGCCGTTTATCGTGAGGTCGCCGGTGATGTCGAGGTCGCCCGTCGCATTCAGATCCTCTCCCGCGCCAACGATACTTAGCGTGTAGGTGCCAGCGGGCAGCGTGATGACGTCGGCGCCGGGAAGTGCGTTCGCCGCTCCTATCGCTTCCCGCAGGGAGCAGTCCGCGCCACAAACACCGTCGTTGGTGTCTGCGATTTTGGTGACGGTGAATGTGGCTGCGAACGCCGGAGTCGCCGAGAAGAGTGGAATGAGCACCATTCCGAGAGCGGCGAGTTTTGCAAAACGAATGCTCATCATATGCCAGTTTTTTTTATGCTATCGGGCGCGCCCTCCGTTCTGCGCTGCGCAGTCCCGGTCGCGTGGGTCACACTCCGGCGCTGGAGGAGGTGGTGTGGGTGCCGGTTCGGGAGGTGGCGGAGGTGGCGGATTAGTCGGCCCGATATTTACGACATGCACCTCCACGCTTTCATCTCCTGTAGTCACGTTGCCGCCCGTATTGCCTCCAGAGCTGACACTTCCTTGGGTCACATTGGTGATGCCGCCGGAGGGAGGCGGAGGTGTGGCTTGCCCTGAGCCTGTCGAAGGGGTGGCGGGGCTCGGCGGAGGAGGTGTAGGCGTCAGGTCGATCGTACGCCCCGTTGATCCTCTATTGCGCAGATCCTGCGTCGCCGCAAATGCATCAACGGCGAACGCAAAGAATGCGAACACGGCGAGCGCTACGAGTATCAGGGTGGGGGCTGCAAATTTTCTTATCTGTGTTTTTGTCATACCCGGTTAGTAGAATGTGCCTTTGCGGCAGACGCCTGCCGGCTGCCGCGGCTGCTAAGCGAAGTCTCACTTGTTGCACTTTGGATACGTTCGTTGTTGGTTTTCATATTTTGTTTAAGCCGAAGGCACATTTCACTACCGGGCATGTGCTGGTTTCCTTTATGCGTAATCACTAATGGCCATTACCTTTGAAAGCGGTTAAATAGAGCGCTGACGTCTTTCAACGCCGACGGTGATGAAACCGTGCGCGTGCATGGTAGCGCGAGCGCGAACATTGGTGTTAGAAGTGCAGCCAAGGTGATGGTTCCGATAATGCTTTTCTTAGTGAGATGTTTTGTCATACCCAGACAGTAGAATGTGCCTTTGCGCCAAGCGGCATGCCGTCTTGGCGCGGCGTGATAAGCGAACTCCCGACTAGAGCACTTTGGATACGTTGGTTGTTGGTTTTCATATTTTGTTTAAGCTGAAGGCACATTTCACTGCTGGGCATAGTGCTGGTTTCTTTAACTATCGAGTGCTAATTCTGATGATGTTGACATTGATCATGTTGAGGGCGTTTGCATTTGATACCACGTCCCCGGCTCTCACGAGTCCGCCGTTCGCCGCAGCACCTCCGTTCCCTCCATTTCCGCCGCCTGCCCCGTTGGAACTCGGAGAGTTTCCAATGGGGTTACCGCCATCTGCGCCGTTGCCGCCGTTGCCGGCTTGCGCGCCGCCGTTAGAGTTGTCCCCGTCTGCCAATCCTGCCGGAACCCCATTGGAGCCTGCCTGCGGTGAGCCTGTCGAACCGTTGGCACCATTGGATTGATCGGTCGATGTATTGCCACCCGTGTTCGAAGTGTGATCGGTCGGAGGTGTCTCCGTCGGCGCGCCCACGGTGCTCGCGAATGTGAGGCGGGCCAGTAGATTGCTTGCGGAATTGGCGCGTGTGAGACCCTGTGAACCTCCCGAGTTCGCACGCATCAGCGCGTTACCTCCGCCAAGCGATGCATTGAGTGAGAGAGCGTGCGAGCTCGGTGCAAACCCAAGCACGCAGACCGCGAGGAGCGTGCTTGAGAGAAGGAGTGTGTGGGTTCTGGTCATAGACTTGTGTGCGCGACTAGAAGCGAATGCGAACGAAGGTGTTGTTGAGCAGGTTGATCGCGCCGGAGGTGCTGTTCGCATTTCCGGTCACGATAGTGCCGGCCACGTCGCCTGAGCCGCCTGCGCCGCCCGTGCCCGCGCTTGCTCCACCGTTGTTCTCGTTCCCGGCACCTGCACTGACGTTGCCGCCGTTGCCGGCATTACCGCCGTCGCTTCCAAGAGCCACGTTGGCACCGGAGCGAGCGCGAGCCCGCGTGAGATTGGTGATCACGTTATCGTCGCCATCGTTGTCGACAGTTGCGTCGATAGTGAGGCCGTTGATGTCGCCAGGACAGTCACAGCCCAGATCCACCTCTGCATCAGTGGTGTTGACGTCGTTGAGCGAGCCCGCATCCGCCGAGGCATTGCCCGTCTGCACAAGTCCGCCTTCGCTGGCATTGCCGCCAGAGCCGCCGTTCCCCGCCGACGCTCCGCCGTTGTTCTCGTTTCCGGCTCCTGCTGTTACCGAGCCGCCTGCGCCGCCCGCTCCGCCGGTGCTTCCGAGAGCGATGTTCGCACCCGTGTGCGAACTGGACTGCGTGACGTTGACTACCGAGCCGCGGTTCATCACGTTAATCGTTATCGAGCTTGAGTTTATCGTCCTCGGAGTCGGAGGAGGCAATGGTCCGTCGCACGGTCCGTCGAGATCGGAAGTCGTGAGCCACGGCTCAAAATCAACGTTCGCGGAGACGGCGTCGCCCGTTCCCGGGCCGACCCCGCTCGGGCCGCTCACGTTGCCCCACCAGTTGCAGGTCCCATCAACGAGGTTGCCATTCTCTACCTCCATGCCGAAGGCAGCGTTCCCGGTAATGGAGTTCCTGTTGATAGAGAGGTCGCTGTGGCTCGGCGTTCCGCCGCCGTTCACAAAGTCGCTAACGACCACACCGTCGCCGTTGCCGCTTATGATGTTATCGGTGATGGTCAGATCGTCTATCGAGGCTACTGCTGCCGCGTTCCGTGTTTCCGCGACGGCGTATATGCCCCGTGGTGTAACACCGCTCACGTCATTGTCGCTCACGGTTACGCCGCTTAAGTTCGCACCAGTTCCGGCGAGGTTGTAGGCACGCGCGAGGAGATTAACTCCCGCGCGGGCCCCTGCTCCCCCTCCTGTAATCATGTTGCCCGAGACGACGACGTCCGTGCCCGCTGTCGTTGAGCCTGCGGATCTGTCGCGCACCGCTACTTCGATGCCGACGCCGGAATCTCCCGCGTCCCAATTGCCGTTCGAAACGGTTATCTCGTTGTCCGCAACGGTCGAATCCGTTACGTTCGTCAGCTCTACACCCGCATATGCGGCATTGTCCACGATGTTATTCAGGACGCTCCAGCCGGATTGCACCGTATCGGTGTCGCTCCCGACGAGAACGCCGTTCCAGCCGAGGTCTTCAAAGGTGTTGTCGTTCACCATGACGTCCGAGGCTTGCGTGTTCCACGCCATAACGCCGCTCCCCACGCCGCCTTGCCCGACGGGATTGGTGTAATCGCGGATGACGAAGCCTTCGATGGTCACGCTCGATATGGCGCCGGTGCGCAGAAGTACGATGGCGGAGCCGTCACCTAATCCGGTGCCGTCGAGAACAGGCGCGCCCACGGCCGGGCCGGCAGCTGCGCCGCCCGGGTCGCCGCGGAGTGTGAGCGGCTTATCAATGCAGTATGAAGCGGGCTCGAAGCCGCATGCCGCGAGCGTCTGGATCGGTTCCGAGTATGTCCCTGCCGCGACCTGAATGGTGTCGCCCGGCGAGGCGGCTGCTATCGCGGCCTGTATCGTCGGTTGGTCCACAGGAACGTTGATGGTCGCCGCAAACGCTGTCTGCACACTAAAAAACAAGACCGCCGCCACAGCAATTGCCGTTGCGAGCGTTCCTGACGTAGCCATTGCATTTTTAGTCATAAAATATTTTTTTGATTAGTCGTGTCTGACAATTTTCCCCCCGGAAAACCTCATGCGGGTTTCGGCCTGCGCAAGGTCCTCCGGAGGGAGGGTCCTTGCTCTCGCGACTCTTTCGAATGCGAGAGCAAGAAGCCCTACCCTCAAGAAGAGAGCGTTAGTCCAAAGGACTAAATGCGAACGCGAACGAAAGTCGTGTTCAGCAAGTTGATCGTGCCGGAAGTGCTGCTTGCAGCGCCCGTGCGAATTTCGCCGCCGAGACCACCTGCGCCTCCTGCGCCGCCCGTGCCAGCCGATGCGCCACCGTTGTTCTCACTACCCGTGCCACCATCCACCTTACCGCCCGCGCCAGCTTCGCCGCCAGTGCTGCCGTGTGCAGTGTTGCGACCCGTGCGAGCATCCGCGAGCGTGTCGTTCGTGATGGTGTTACTGGGATCATTGTTGTCGACAGTCGCGTCAATCGTGACACTGTTGATGTCGTCCGGACAGTCACAGCCCAATTCCACATCCACATCGGTGCCGTTGAGCGAGTTCTCGCTGCCAGCGTCAGCCGTCGCGTCGCCCGTTTGCACGAGTCCGCCTGCGCCGCCGTTGCCGCCGTTGCCGCCGTTACCAGCCGACGCACCACCATTGTTTTCGCTGCCAGTGCTACCAAGAATGTCGCCGCCCACGCCGCCCTTGCCGCCAATGCTGCCGTCCGCAGTGTTGAAGCCCGTGCGTGAATTAGCAGTTGTGTGGTTGGTGATGTCGCCACGGTTCGTGACCGTGATCGTGATGGAGCTAGAGTTGATCGCTGCGAATGCCGGTGCCACAGATGCGAACATGGCTACAGCCGTTCCAATTGCAATAAGTTTCTTCATATAGTTTTTTGAATTAGTTAATTGTGTCTGGTAAATCCACCGCCACGCTTTGCTAATTAAAGTGCGCACGCGACGATAGGTTATCGACCCTATGTGAACTTGCTTGCCCCGAGTTGCCTCGAGGAGGTGCAGTTCACGGCACGATCCGCTTCCCTTAAGCGAGTCGTGCCGTACTCTTCACCGATCCTACCCAAGCAGCGTGTGCCAGAGATGAAGCCCCTGCCTTTGACACCGTCGCCGCTTGTCCGATATAAAAATCAAAAAGCGAACCACCCAATATACGAGTGCTTCGCTTTCCCTGAACCTGTCCGTTAGAAAGTTTTGCTACAGCGGTCATGATATACCGCTGGTTTCCCACGTTGCGCTTGTCCATCGAAAACTGCAGGACATGCGTAACGTCTGAGCATTATGTATCTATTATCGGGGAGGTCAACAACTTTTTGTGTTTTTTTGGCAATACGACACGAAAAAGAAATTCTCGTCAACTATCGCGCAATTCCGCGCTTGAAAATCACAATACTTTGGAAATGATCTCCCTGCTGCATATATCCCGAGGAAAAATTACTGCTGTCAATGCCGAAAAAGCGCAAGAAAAGCGTGGTGAGCGGTCAATCGGTCTGAGAGATTGCAGAGTGGACCCAAGGCCTAGGGAAACCAGCGAAAAGCTGTCAGTCTCGGGTCCGCTCTGAAACCCCAAAAAATCTAAAGGACACAAAAAGACTCAAAAAGACTGTCGGCATGCTCCGGCGGCATCTTATACAACGTCTCGCTCTTGTCAACAAACCCCCGAGAACCGACCTCTGTGCTTTTCCGACTCTGTGCTTTTCCCCTGTGTTTTTCCTACACGCCCGACCAATAAAAAACTCTGCCCTTCATATACGCTGTGAGCATCCCCTGAATATCTTCTTCCTTGTCCAAAAGATCCGCAGTCTGGTCATACGCGAGGATAGCGCGTTGGGGCCGCTCACCTACATAATAGTCATAGTAGCTCGAGTAGCCATAGTTTCGTAGAAATTCTTTCGTATGCCGAGGGTCGGCAATTCCCTTTTCCTGCCAGCGCGGCTCGACAAGGGAGACAGGGTTTAGATGCACGTATGGAAAAATCCACTTGAAATACGGGTCGGTATCGAGATGGTTGCTCTTAAATCTTCCCTGGAACAATACTCCGCTATGCTCGTATTTTGTGTTGAAGTACATCGAATAAGACACGGTTAATTTTTGCATAAACTTTGTGATCCCATCGTCTCCCTTTTGCTTCACGATTAGATGAAAATGATTAGGCATAAGCGAATATGCCAACAAATCGACCAGAGATTTATCAGCTTCTTCAGAAAAGATCTCCCCCGAGAACCGACCTCTGTGCTTTTTACGCTCGAGAATCTCACGCAAGAGTACAGGGCCGGTGTGGTTCGCCAAGTGAAGAAGGGACAGAAAACGCCAGTAGTCCGAATCATCCGTGAAAACTGTATACTTGTGCGCACCTCTATTGTAGATGTGATATGCCTCGTCCCTTACAAGCGGCGTCTTGCGGAGCATGAATAAATTCTAGCACAGAGAACCGACCTCTGTGCTTTAGACCTCTGTGCTTTGAGCCGTAAACCTATAGGTCTTGTCCTATTGCGCTACTGCTTTCCCCCAGAGACTGCCTGCCGATACTCGCACACCCTTGACGGCATCAAGAATCCGGTCCCAAAAATTTTTCTTCACTTCTTGCGATGGCGATGGGCTTGTTGCTGGCGCTAATGCGGCTTTTTGCACAGGTGCCTTCACATTGGATGACATCGGAGTTGTTTTTGTGACTGCCGGAGCAGCTGCTTGCGCGAGTGCGCGCGATTTGGCGATCGTTTGCAATTGCTCACTGTTGAGCGGGAACTGCTTTGTATTGCGGCAGTAGATCTCGTTGATCTTCTTGCGCGTCGTAAGGTAGGTGAAGCCTGTTGATCGGCTAATGCCCCACGGCGCAAGGATATCCGAGGCGTATTTCATCTGGAATGCGTGCACGGCAGCAAGTGTCGCTGCGTCGTAGGTGCCACTGAGCTGTAAGCTCGCATTGCCCTCAAAGTCGCGCAGCACGTATTGAAGCCGTTTTACCTGAGCTTGATCATTCTTCGACCCGCTCTTGATGAAGGCGGTCAGGTACTGGTCGCACGATTCGTTGGCTGCTACCGGTGGCGCGTCAGCTGCAGCACCGAGAACAGTGCCTTGCGTGCTTGTGGCAGGCGCGCCAAATCCGACGCCGATGAACGTGCTTCCTCCACTTCCCCCTCCGCCACCTCCTCCGCTCGAAGACCCTGAACCTGTCGAAGGGCTCCCTCCCCCCGAGCCTGAACCCGAAGAGCCTCCTCCGGATGTTCCCCCACTATCGCCTGTTGTTTGTGCATTTGCTTCATCGGTGTCGTCTGCACTATCGCATCCGGGATCTACGCTGTCCGTTTTGCCATCGCCATCGTTATCTGTGCCGTCCGAGCACGCCGGAGGAGTCGTAGTTGTCGTGGTCGTTGCGGTAGTCGAGGTGGCAATTGTATCGGTCGTGGTGGTCGCAGTGGTCGTCGCACTGGGGGGAGTGATTGGCGGCATGAATGCGGAACAATCCGGGTCAGAGAGATCAACGAGACTATCCTCGTCGTTATCTGTGCTGTCGGAGCAAGTGCCTAGCGTATTCTCTAAGCCCGGTGCAGAGCCGTTTTGCTCATCGGTATCTGTTGCCGAGGAACATCCCGGATCTGCGGGGAAATCTTTCAGTCCATCCCCGTCGTCATCTTGATTATTCCAGCACGCCGGAAGTGAGCCTGTCTCAGAACCATTTTGGTTGTATGTACTTGCGTTATTGGGGTCACCGTCGGTGTGGCAGTTGGGGTCGTTCTCATCAATAAATCCGTCGTTATCGTCGTCGAGGTCGTTGGAGCATGCAGGCGGAGTCGGTGCGGGAGTAAATTCGTTGTTATCGCTCGAGTCCGAGCAGCCCGGATCAGCCGGAAAATCTTTCACACCGTTGCCATCGTTGTCGATGCCGTCGGAGCACTGCGGTGGGGAGGAAGGTGGGTTGTGGCAATCACCGCCGTCTAAGATCGGTATTGGTTCACCGAGTTCATTGAGATCTGTAAATACCTTACACACGATCGCGCTTCCCAAGTGTGGAGGCACGGCTGCATGTGCTTGACGCTGGTTTCCCAGGAAAAAGATGCCGAGCGCAGACAACAAGATAAGTATCGTCGCTGCGACGGACACCTTTTGCAGTGTCAACGTCATATGTTTGTGGCTACAAGTAAGGAGACCTAACCGGCCTCAAACATATACGCCTCCCTCCGTGGGGTCAACGCTGCATCTCACCAAGAAACAGAATGTGCGGACGTCAAGAAAAGGAAGATTGGCTTGGCGGTTGCGGCGGTTGAGACCAGTAGTACCACCCTACGCCCGCCGCTACGAGCACTGCCAAGAGTGCTAAGAGCCACCATTGCGCATTTGAGACTGGTCCCATAGCGCCGGGCGATGTCAGAGGTGAAGTTGCACTTGAGGTCGGAGAGCTCGTTGTCCCGATCACACCACCTGATCCAGATCCGCTGCCTGATCCGCTCATCTTGCCCCCTATGCCTGCCCCTCCGGAGCCACCTGACGCGGGTGGCGTACTTGTCTCCATGCCCAGTCGTGTCCTCGCGATGATCTCAACTTCGGAAGTCGTCAGTGGGAATTGCGCGGGACGACAGAAGATCTCGTTTATCTTCTTGCGCGTCGTGAGATAGACGTAGCCAGTCGGCGTATTGATCCCCCATGGCCCAAGTATTTCCGTAGCGTATTTGGACTGGAATGCGCGCACCGCCTCGTCTGTGAGCTGGCCGAAGAAGCCGGTTATCGGGATACTAGAGCCCATCTCTGCGTTGAGGAATCCTTGGAGCTTGCGCACCTCTTCGGGATCATTGTTCCTTCCCATGCGCATGAATGCGCTGATGAGCGCGTTGCATGAAGGATTCGTGGTCGGCGGCGTTGATATCGGTGGTGTGGAAGTAGAGCTGCCCAGAACGCTTCCCTGGCCGGGCGAGCCGCCAGAGCCTCCGCTGCCGCTTGATCCACCGCTCCCAGAGCTTCCGCCTGTGCTTGAACTACTGCCTCCACCACCGCTCGAAGACCCTGAGCCTGCTTGCCCTGAGGAACTCGAAGGGGTCGAAGGGCTGCCGCCACTCCCGCCGCTTGGGATACCGGATTCAGTATCGTTTGCATTGGAGCAACCTGAATCCGCAGGGAAATCAATAAAGCCATCGTTGTCGTTATCAATTCCGTCAGAACATTGGGGCCCCCCTGTGCCGCTCGGGGTACTCGTCGCAAGCGTGTTGGTGATGACACACATCGTCGTGGTGCCTGCCACTACCTGGATGCCCGAACAGTTACTGTAGCTTACGTTGTAGGTCGAGGTTGCCGCTTCAAGGATGTTGTACGTACCAGTGGCTACGAGAAGATCATTCTGCCCATCAGCGTCGAAGGTCGTGGTTGCCGCACCGTTCAGGGAGAACGAGAAAAGCGTTGGACTGGTGGTACCGCTCCCAAATACTTTCTGAATGACGAGATTCCCCATAGTGGATGAAGTCGCCGCAAGGGTATTTGTGATGGTACAGGTAGTCGTTGCTCCAGAGGAGACAGAAATTGCAGAACAGTTGGTGTAGCTTGCGGTATAGCTACTCGTTGCCACTTCAAGCACTGTGTAGGTGCCCGTCGTTACCGTGAGAATATTCTGGCTACTCGACGCAAAGGCGGTTGTCGAAGCACCGTTTATCGTGAACGAGAAGAGGTCAGGTGTGGTCGTCCCGCTTGCGAACACTTTGTTCACGACGAGCGTGCCGGTTGTCGTGGCGCTTCCCCCGCCTCCACCGCCTCCACCGCCTCCACCTGAATTGGTCTCACTGTTGTCGGTCGGATCGTATGAGCCCCCATTCGATGCGTTGCCGTCCGTATGGCATCCGGGGTCAGCGCTGTCGACCAAGCCGTCGCCGTCGTTATCCATTCCATCGGCGCATGCGAGTGCCCCAGGCGCAACATCGTTGTTGCTGATCCTGCATGTTTTCGTCTGTCCTATCCCGAGCGATACCACACCTGCGCCATTGCAATCGCCGCCAAATGTCGCCGTGTAGCCTGCTTTTTGTAGTTCCCCTACATTCCATGAGTCCACCGCGACGGTTGTGGTTGCGCCAGAGGAAACCGACGTCGTCGCGGACGTGGTGGTCCCTATAAAGAGTGAGAAGTCCGACACCGTGCTGGTGCCACTGTTGTCATTGACGACGAGCTTCAGGACTACCAGCTTGGGCTGGAACTCTTCGCAATCCGGATCGAGAAGATCTATAAGCGAGTCGCCGTCGTTATCCGCGCTGTCCGAACAGAGCGCAAGCGTATCTTCCGGCCCGCCACCGCCCGCACTGCCGTCGGTCTCGCTATTGTCACCCTGGCTAGCACATCCGGGATCAGTGGGAAAATCCGTTTTTCCGTCCCCGTCGTTATCAATACCGTCCCTACACTGTGAGACAAAATCCGATTCATCATCGTGCGTTGGATCGTAGGAGCTTGGGTTGCCCGCATTCCCGTCCGAGTGGCATGCCGGATCGCTCAAATCTATCAACCCATCGCCGTCATCGTCTATCGCGTTGGAGCACTCGGTTATATCTGGCCCCGCGCACTCCCCCACATCAAATATCGGTATTGGAGGGTGCAATATTGGCACGCCATTAACAAACTCAAGGTTGTTGAGGTAACAAAGGATCTGGCTTCCTGTCGGGGGATCGTCAAATGGCAAGAAAGGTGAATCCAAACCGTGAGCAAGACGCTGGTTTCCCAAGAACACAATGCCGACCGCGAGAAGTGAAAATCCGATAATTACCGCCGCAGCCGACAGCTTCGTTGTCAACGTCATACGCATCTGAATATGTAAATCCTAATAACGGATACAAGTGAGAGAACGGACCACCTTAAAAAGTAGCACGCTCAAAACGTAGTCAACGTGAATTTGCGTGGACAAGCATTCACCTCCCAGCATTACACAGATGAAATTTCCTTGTCGGTGCTTCTGCGAACTTGAGGGTGTACGCAGCGAGCAACAAAGAGCCCATCTCTTGTCCTTAACTCCCGTCCGTTAGCCAGCTCGTCTAAAGGACATTTCGAACCTGCATTTTTCCAATGATTGGAAATCTATTTCTATAGGACATAACGACCACTCTACTCTGTCCTTTACTACTCGCTGATTTGGCACTTAAAATTCCCGCCGTTTCCATGACTCATTCTTGCCTAATATGCAAATCCGTCTCGAAATTTCGCTGAGTCAAGTGGCGTGCCAGTGTGATAAAGAGATCTCCACAGCCTGTGGATAACTTGGTGAGTATCCCCGCACGGCAATGAAAGCAGATATACTGTGATGATGTCCGGGAGTCACTTTGGCTTGAGGAGTCTGCGCAAGAGGTTTCCCACGGATCGCGAGTGTTTGGATTTCCTTTTTAAACT
>Ga0209542_10004197_pt1 | contig 29886 bp, 37 predicted proteins | sample RifCSPhighO2_01_FD_184028 | JGI IMG/M metagenome (GOLD analysis project Ga0209542, IMG submission 184028) | Soil microbial communities from Rifle, Colorado - Rifle CSP2_plank highO2_0.1 (SPAdes) (version 2) | ecosystem: Environmental > Terrestrial > Deep subsurface > Rock core/Sediment ... | reverse complement strand
TATGCTGAGTCATAATTATTGCACAGTTATAACATAGTTGATTTTGGTGTCCACATTCAAGAGGTGAATGAAGATGAAATATACACAATGGACACCAAAATTAAGGAGATATGTTATCAATCAATGGAAGTTAGGAATTACCCCCATTACTGAAATTGCTCGGCAGAGAAAAGTGCCGAGACGAACACTCTATGTCCTGATCGAGAAGTACAAAATAGGGGGGTATGCCGCTCTCGAACCCAAACCTAAAGGAAGAAAGAAAACAGCTTTAAACCCTGCATTCGTTGATTTAATCAAGAAAGAATACTCTGAATACAAATTCGGTTCGTACAAGATGTGGATGAGAATGAAAGCTAAAGGGTTCGGTGTTTCTCAAAGAAAAATTCAAGAGATCTACAATCAAGAAGGCTACGAACTCAACAAAAGAAAAAGACCCGGACAGATAAAATACGTCAGTTACGAATACGAAAGCCCTCATGACCTTTGGCATACCGATTGGACAGTTTGCCCTTTCACAAAAAAACAAATGATCGCTTTCATCGATGATTGTACCCGTGTCCTGATTCACGCCGAATATTTTGCACACGCTACAACAGAGAACACGATACTCGCGTTAGCGAACGCGATCGAAAGATGGGGAAAACCAAAAATGATCCTCACAGACAACGGAACACAATTCACACCAGCCAGATCAGATAAAGGCCCATTCACCCAATGGTGCGAAGAAAGACACATAAAACACATATTAGGACGAATCCACCATCCGCAAACGAACGGAAAAATCGAACGATGGTGGGGAACCTACAAAAGCGAATACGATGAACGATTCAAAAATCTTGAGGACTACCTCAAGTTTTATAATCAAAAACGACCCCACCAAAGCTTAGGATACTTGACACCGATAGAAAAACTAACCAAGTGTGCAAACAATACGGTTTAGCATACAGTCAGCTTTATGAAGAATGCTTGAAGAAAGGGAAAGAAGTCTTCTAAGAACTTTTAAGGATTATGGAAAGAACAGGCACAAAAACATTTTTAAACAAGTGTCTTTTGTGGGGTGTATGGATAAGGAAAGGCTTGAAGTGTGGTATTTGAAGCATTATAAAAAGTTGATGCTCTTTCCTATGCTAATATTGTTGATCGCGTTGATCTACTTGAGCTTTTTTTTTAGTCAGACTGGTGATCTTTTCTACAAGGATGTGTCGTTAAAGGGAGGTATTTCCGCGACAGTGTACACAGAAAAAGAGGTTGAGATTAATAATATAAAAAATGCTCTTGGTGTTGATGCTGAGGTGAGGCGTTTGGCTGATTTTACGACAGGAAGGCAGCTCGGGTTTATTGTGGAGGTGTCTGATCTTGCCGCTGAGGTGCTTGAAGAAAAGTTAGAAACTTTTTTTGGCTTTGAGTTGAATGAAAAGAATTACAGCGTTGAGGAGACTGGTGCGAAGTTGGGTGAGGCGTTTACGAGGCAGTTGCTGCTTGCGTTGGCGTTCGCGTTTGTGTTGATGGGTATAACGGTGTTTGTGACCTTCAGAACGTTTGTTCCAAGTGGTGCGGTTATTTTTGCTGCGTTGATGGATATCGCGATTCCGCTGGCCTTAGTTGATATATTGAAAATTCCTCTATCAACCGCAGGTATTGTTGGCTTCTTGTTGATTATTGGTTATAGTGTCGATACTGATATTTTGTTGACGACGAGCGCATTGAAGAAGCGGGAAGGTTCATTGTTTGAGCGGATGTTTCGCTCGATGAAGACAGGGTTGACGATGACCCTTGCGGCTGGCGGCGTGATGCTGATCGGTTTGTTGTTCTCTACGTCTGTTGTTATTAAGGAGATGTTCTTGATTATCATGATCGCGTTAGTGACTGACATCTTTGCGACGTATTTGACGAATGCTGGGATTCTCACGTGGTACTGTCAAAAGAAGGGGATCAGATGAAAATAATAAAGATGTTCAAGCAGTGGCGCGTGTTGGTCTTGATTTTTGCGCTCTTCGCGTCGTATGCTGCGATTAATTTCCAGTTCGAGAACCAAGGTGTGGCGATTACGTCTGTGGAGCAGAACAGCTCAGCGTTTGTTGCTGGCGTGCAAGGTCCCTCTTCTGAAACCAAGCCTACGGAGAGGGAGCGGATTTTGAGAGTGAATCAAGAGGAGATAAAGACTGTTTTTGAATTTGTTGATGCTGTTGAAAAAATTCCTGGGGATTCGACGTTTAGGATTACGACGAACAAGCAAGAGTATAGCTTGTTAAAGCGGGATGATCTTCCTGTCGGAATTGCTGTTGCTACCGCTCCATCTTCAAACTTAAAGAAAGGGTTGGAATTGCAGGGTGGAACGCGCGTCTTGTTGCAGCCTGTGGGTGAGGTGTCTGAGGCTGAGATTGATGATATTATTGACACGATGGAAAACAGGCTGAATGTGTATGGGTTGAGTGATGTGAGTATCCGCGCTGCTGTTGATCTTGAGAGAAACAGGTTTATTGTGGTGGAGGTTGCTGGCGCTTCAAAGGAGGAGGTGAAAGATCTGATTGCCAGTCAAGGTTCGTTTGTTGCGAAGATTGGCGAGGAGATTGTTTTCGAGGGTGGAAAGAAGGATGTGACGTTTGTGTGTAGAAAGGATGGCACGTGCTCGAGAGTTGCGCGATGCGTTGATACTGAAGGAGGTGTCGCGTGTCGTTTTGAGTTTGAGATTGCGTTGTCGAATGATGCTGCGGAGAGGCATGCTGCTCTGACGAAGGAGTTGAAGGTGAACGTGTCGAATGGCCAGCGTGTCTTGGAAAAAACGATTGATTTTTATCTTGATGGAAAGTTTGTGGATAGTTTGCAGATTGATGTTGATCTTAAAGGCCAGAAAGCTACAAGGATTCTGATTTCCGGTCCCGGTGTTGGACCAACGCAGAAGGAGGCTGTTGCTACTGCGGTGAGGAATATGAACAAGTTGCAGTCTTTGTTGATTACTGGATCGTTGCCGACACAGTTGGAGATCGTGAAGCTTGACACGATATCTCCTTCATTAGGTGAGGAGTTTGTGAGGAACACGTTGTGGATTGCTGGATTAGCAATTCTCTTTGTTGGTCTCGTGATTTACGCGCGCTACAGGGTGATAAAAATTGTGATTCCAATTATGGTGACTGTGTTTAGCGAGATCTTCTTGGTATTGGGTCTTGCTGCATTGTTTAAGAACAGCCTGGATCTTGCTGCGATAGCGGGGATTATCGCTGCCGTTGGTACTGGCGTGAATGATCAGATTGTGATTATTGATGAGGTGTTGGCTGGAGAAAAGATTGCTGAAACTGGCTCATTAAGGAGGAGGATTAAGAGTGCGTTTTTTGTGATTCTTGCTGCGTACGCGACGACTGTTGCTGCGATGCTTCCGTTGTTGAGGGCTGGTGCTGGCTTGTTGTTGGGCTTTGCGCTGGTGACGATTGCTGGCGTGACTATTGGTGTATTGATTACGAGGCCTGCGTTTGCTGCGATGATTAGGGTGCTGTTGGAAGAGTAAGGCGTTAAGTTAATGTTAAGAGAAACTATTAAAAGTAAAGGAATTTCTTAGAGACTATAATGTTGTGGAATCGCTAGTTAAATGGGCGAGAAACAAAAAGGGTAAAATTGATCCAAGAGTGATTTTAGTAATGAGTAGAATACTACTAATTCTTTTTTTCAGATTCTTAAAGAGCGGCGGATAAAGTAACATTTCATGGAAGAGGGGTTGGTGAGAATATATGCTAAGATATACTGTAAAAGATCTTTCTTAGGTAAATCTTGCGAGAAAACCACCCTTTCAACAGCGCATCAAACAAACTTCAGAGTTAAGAATTAGTTTCGCACCAACCCCCATGGAAGAGTAAGCTATTTATAGGAGCGTGTTCAAAAAAAGGAGAGAGGTGACAATGGCGACGCAAGAGACGATTTTGTTATATGTGATTCTTGGTGGATTGATCGGCGTGATTTATGGTTTGAGAAGGATTTACTTCTTGGAAAGGAACCTTGCCGAGCTGAACGTGAAGATTGAGCGCTTGTTAGAGGGGAAGAAGAGAAAAAGGCGCTGAAACGCTTACAGAAAGATTCTTAAAGAGTTCTTTATTCCTCTTCGTAAACCAATGACGAATGGAGGTTATGATGGATTTGAACGCTGAAGTTCCGAAAGAGCTCATAGAGAAGGTCTTTGAGGCTGTTGAGATTGCGAAGAAGACTGGGAAGATTAAAAAGGGCACGAACGAGACGACGAAGGCTGTGGAGCGAGGTACTGCGAAGCTTGTGATTGTCGCGAAGGACGTGAATCCGAAGGAGATTATTATGCACTTGCCCGCGTTGTGTGAGGAAAAAGAGATTCCTTTTGTTCCAGTGAAGAGCAGGGAGGAGTTAGGGACTGCTGCTGGTCTTGCTATTCCTACGAGTGCTGTGACGATTGTTCAAGAGGGTGATGCGAAGGCGTTGATTGATGAGATCGCGTCGAAGTTGAAGTAAGATGGCGGAGAAGCAGGTTGAGAGAAGAGAGCAGCGCGAAAGGCCTGTTCCTGAGAAGAAGGCTGGTGGTGGCGTATTTATGCATGCGACGCCTGCTATTGTTGAAGAGATTGTGGGCAGGACAGGGATGCGTGGAGAGGTGATTCAGGTAAGGTGTAAGATTCTTGAGGGTCGTGATGAGAAGCGTGTCATGCGAAGGAATGTGAAGGGTCCTGTGAGGATCGGGGATGTGCTAATGTTGCGTGAGACTGAGATTGAGGCGAGGAAGTTGATGCAGGGGAGGAAGTGATGAAGTGTTCTTTCTGCGGGTTTGAGATAGAGAAGGGAACAGGAAAGATGCTTGTAAAAGTTGAGGGTTCTCTAGTGTACTTTTGCTCTTCGAAGTGTGAGAAGAATATGATAAAGTTGGCGAGGATTCCAAGGGATGTCAAGTGGACTGCCCATAGTCAAGAGCTGAAGGGAAGGAAAGAGAAAGTGGTTGTGTAGAATATTTTTTAGAGAAAGTTTTTTACAATTCTCCGAGTTCTTCGCGGAGTGCCTTGATTTTTTCTTCAATAGAGGTAAGGAAGTGTTGAAGGTCTCGTTCTTCTTTTATGATATCGTCTTGGTTCATGGTCTTATTGTTCTTCGTAGGTTTCCTCATCTTCTGGGTAGATTCTGAGGAAAGTGTAAGGTGTTAAGGTAAGATCCTCGGCTTGCGGGTACAAGTTGAGTGTTGGATGTTCTGTGACTTCCTCATGATAGATTCTTGCCTTTGAAAAGGTTATTCTCATTGTGTCCACCCCCTAAGTAGTTGTATGTTAATGAAAGGCTCTTCCCCAAGATGCCTTCATCTGAATCAACTCTTTTTTTAAAAAAGGTAAGTTATTCTTCTTCGTCGCCATAGTAGCCGACTTGGAAGCCATATTCTTCAAGGCTGTACTTGTCGTCTTCAAGGTCATCGTCAAGATTGTTCATCGGATGATCTCTCATCTCTTCTGAGATTTTCTTTTTTCTATCATATGTCATCGTGTCCACCCCCTTAGTGTATAGCTGCATATATTCGACGATTCTATTTATAATTAACCTATATTCTGGATATAAGGAATATATGCGTTTAGAGAGAAAAATTTAATTAGAAAAAGTTTTTTTGAAAGGGAAAATGTTCTTCTGAAAAGTAAAAGAGGTATGCAAAGGGTATTTTTCCCACAAAAGGGTTTTTAAAGACAGTGTTCTTGTGCGAGAACTATGGAAACGAAAGCGTTGAGACAAGTGATTGTGACGATTTTAGGGAATGTGGATAGCGGGAAGAGTAAGATTATCGAAACGATCAAGAAGACGTCTATTCTTGAGGCTGAGCCCGGGAAGATTACGCAGTCGATTAAGGCGTATGCTGTTGCGATGTCAGCTATTCAGGAGATGTGTAAGGGTATGTTGGACGCCTCGAAGGTGAAGGTTCCTGGCTTGTTGTTCTTGGACACGCCTGGTCATAAGGCGTTTGCGAATTTGAGAAGAAGGGGTGGCTCTCTGGCTGATATCGCGATTCTTGTGATTGATGTGAATGAGGGAATAAAGCCGCAGACGTTGGAAAGTATTGAGATTTTGAAGGCTGCGAAGACGCCGTTTGTGGTCGCGTTGAATAAGATAGACCTGCTTCCTGGCTGGCAGTCAAAGCGCGAGGTAGTGGTAAAGGATATAGCAAGTCAGCCTGAGGCTGTGAGAAGCGCGTTGGAGACAAGGTTATACAAGATCGTCGCTGAGTTGTATGAGCAGGGGTTAAACGCTGAAAGGTTTGACCGTGTTGAGGATTACACGAAGCAGCTGGTGATGATTCCAGTTTCTGCGAAAACAGGTGAGGGTATTCCAGAGTTGTTGGTGTGTATTACTGGCTTGGCGCAAAAGTTTTTGGAAAGCTCCTTGGCGTTCGAGAGCGCTGGTCCTGGAAAGGGGACGGTGTTAGAGGTGGTTGAGGAGAAGGGCTTTGGGACAACGCTGGATGTGATGGTGTATGACGGGCATGTGAAGGTGAGTGACCAGATTGTGGTGGGCACCTTGCAAAAACCTGTGGTGTCAAAGGTGAAGGCGTTGTTGATTCCTGAGGATGGGGGGTTGAAGCAGGTGAAGGAGGTGAGTGCTGCGGTTGGGGTGAAGGTTGCTGCTCCTGGTCTTGGCGGGGTGATTCCAGGCATGCCTTTGCTTGTCGCGAATAAGGAGGTGGAAAAGGCGAAGGTTGAGGTGATGAGTGCGGTAGAAGAGTTGACCTTAGAGTTGGACGATCACGGAATTGTGGTAAAGGCTGATGCCCTTGGCTCGTTGGAGGCCTTACTTTCGTTGTTGAGGGAGAAAGGAGTGAAAATAAAACGTGCGAGTATTGGTCCTGTGTCAAAGAAGGATGTGGCTGAGGCTGCTTCCGAGAGTGATTCTTTGAATCGTGTGGTGCTCGCGTTCAAGGTAAAAACAAGTGAGAGTGATCAGGTGAGAGTGTTTAGTGGTGAGGTGATTTACACGTTGCTTGAGAAGTTTGAGGCCTGGCTGGAGAAGGAGAAAGAGAGTGTTGAGACTGAGAAAGTGAGGAACCTTGTGTGGCCGTGCAAGGTGAAAATATTAGAAGGCTATATTTTTCACCAGTCAAATCCTGCGATTGTTGGTGTGGAGGTGCTCGCTGGTCGGTTAAGGCCTGGCACGCCCTTACTCAAGGAAAAGCCTATAACTACTGTGAAGGGAATCCAGCATGAGGGCAAGAGTGTGAACGAGGCGAAGAAAGGGCAGGCTGTTGCGGTGTCTCTTCCTGGAGTGACGATAAACAGGCAGGTGAAGGAGGGAGATGTTTTGTATGCTGATGTTCCTGAGGAGCATTTTAAGGCCTTGAAGCGATTAAAAAAGTATTTAAACGACGAGGAGGTGCAGGTCTTGAAAGAGCTTGCTGAAATAAAAAGGAAAGAAAATGCGATGTGGGGGATGTGATGGTTGAGTGTAAGGTTGTGGTGAATGACGTAAAGACTGGAAGGAGTTATCAGAAAGTGCTTGCTGAGAATATATTTCTTGGAAAGAAGCTTGGTGACAAGGTTGCTGGCAATGATCTTGGGTTAGAAGGGTTTGAGCTTGAGATTACTGGTGCGAGTGACAGTGCTGGGTTTCCTGTGAGGAGGGATTTGTCTGGGATTGGAAGAAGCAGGGTGGTGTTGACTGCTGGTCCTGGCTTGCGGTTGAGGAACGCTGAGAAGGGAATAAGGGTAAAGAAGACTGTTGTCGCGAATAATATTGATCAGAATATCGTGCAGGTGAATGTGAAGGTTGTTGCTTATGGTCCTAAGGGTGTTGAGGAATCTTTGGGTGTTCAGCAGAAAGAAGAAGTGAAGGTTGCTGGGTAGGATATTTTCTATTTTTGAGAATATATATTTCAATAAAGGATTGTAATCCACTAATCGTAAATGCATGAAGACTACAGAGTTTAGAGGAGAGAGTGATGTCTGGAGAGGAATGCAGGATTGTCACTTTACCTCAATATCATAAGCTCAAACTAACTTAAATTGGTCTTGATAGAGGAAAATTTACTGTGGATCTAGTCATGCCTTGGCCAATGAGTGCGTTTTACAATCTGGAGGTTTATGACACGCGAGTTCATGCATAAGAAGAATTTGAAAGAGCTTACAATTCTTTAGTAAGAGGAGAAGGAAGATATGGTGTGAGGATCACGTCGCCAACAAGAGCAGAAGTAGTGCTAATTCCAGAAGAAAGTAAAAGTATCATCCATCCAATAACTGTTGTAAAAAGAGCTAAATAATTAATAATGGCTTTCCATTAATACTGCCCTGTTGATTTCTTCTTTGCTTAGTCCTTTTGAGAAGAGTTTTTTTACTTTTGAGAGGATTCGTGGGTCGTTATAGCGTTCTCCTGCGAGTGCTGCTGAGAGTTTTCTGTATTGAATGGCTGCTTCTGCCCGTGGTGAGAGGACTGCTACTGGTGTTGTTTTTGAGACTGCCTTGAGCATGGACTCGTCAAAGGTGAGTAAGGAGACGACGGGAACGTGAGTGATATCTTCAATCTGGTTCATGTCAAGTTCGTACTTTTTTCCTCTGATTTTGTTGATGAGGATGCCAGCCACTTTGACTTTTTTTTGTCGTGCTGTTTTAAGCGCGTGAAGAGTGGACGCCAAGGTGACGTAGTCCGGTGTTGTGAGAATATAAAGCTCGTCTGAGGTGGTGATAGTTGCGAGAATCTCCTCATTCAGGCAAGGTGAGGAGTCGAGGAGGATGAAGTCGTACTGGTTTCTTAAGGAGTGGATGATGCCTTTGAAGGGTTCTGTGGTGACGCGTCGTGAGAGTAAGGACGCTGGTAACAAATGCAGCCCTGGTGAGTGTTCGTAGATTGCTCGTTGTACTGGGATTCTTCCCTCGAGAACGTCGTGGAGGGTGTGCTGTGGTTGTGTGAATCCAAAGTGTAAGCCTAAGTTTGGCCCTGAGAAGTTTGCGTCGACAAGAAGAACGCTCTTGCCGTAATCTTTGGCGAGGAGCGTTCCGATATTGGCGACTGTTGAGGTTTTTCCTACGCCGCCTTTGATGGAGATGAATCCTAAGATACGCGCATGCATTGATATCCTCTTTTTCTTGTGAGCAAAGTATTTTAAGAAAAGTTGTTTATATAGTTTTGCTTATTCAGCTTTTTTCCTGTCTGGGGTGGCGAAGAAGTATTGCCAGCAGAGATATTCTTTTCCAAGTCTGGATTTCTTGAGGAGCTTGACCTTGCTGCCGTTGAGGGTGAAATAGGCGAAGGTTCCTTTTGGGGTTTTAAAAAAATAGTCTCCGTCTTTCCAGTTGCCTGTTAAGTCTTTAAGGTAACGTACGAAGTCTTGTTGGGTGCGCACATACCTTTTTTCTAGTCTGAGCGTTGGTTTAAACTGATAAACAATAGAATAGTTTGACCTGACTTGCATGACGGTCATTTTTTCATCAAGCACCATCATTGAGCACAAGTGTTATTGGAGATAGAACATCTATATAAATGCTTTGTTAGTCTGCCGTGTTAAAAATAATTTTTAAAAAAATTCTTAAGTGAGATTTTTTGTAAAAAACAAGAATGTTTAAGGATTATTTTTAAAAACTTCGCGTGTTAAGTTCACTCTGGGCTGAAGTCCTCGATTTTGTAAGTGAAATCCTCATCTTTTTGGATGATGCCTCGCGCCTTGAGGTATTCCCTTGCGAGGATCATGAAGACGAGGCCGAGACTTTTTTTTCCTTTGTTGTTGCAGGGAACAACTAAGTCAAGGTTTGCTATTTCGTTGTTGGTGTCGCAGAGTGCGATGACAGGAATGCCGATTTTTGCCGCGTCTTCGACGATGTTCTTGTCCGGGAAGGGGTCTGTGACGAGGATGAGCTTGATTTCTGTGAAGTCCTCGAGCTTGGTGTTGGTGAGGATGCCTGGGGGGTAGCGTTTTGTGTAGGCCTTGGTGCCTGTGATTTTCGAGAAAAGTTCTGCTGCCTTCCAGCCGTTCTCTCTTCTGCAGATGATGAGGATTTCTTCTGGCGTGTAATGGGAGATGAATTTTGCTGCGAGGCCGATGCGCTCATCAATTTTCTGGACGTTGAGGACTGAGAGACCGTCTGGTCTGATTTTAAAGATAAAGGGGGACATGGCCTTGGTTCTGAATTTTGTGCCGATGTGGAGACCTACTTTCAGGTAATCGTCGATTGGAGCGAGGGTTGTTGCTGTTTCTTCTGCCATAGGCGGGGGGAAGGGCTTAGCCTTATAAACATTTCTGAAAGGGAAAAGTAAAAACTATTCGAAGAGTAGAGGAATACCTCTAGTTTTTTTATTCTCGATAAAAAAGAAATTGCAGAAGAAATATTTTTCAAAGGAATAGCCTATGCATAGATCTCAATGAAATTAATCCACAAAAAGAAGAAAATAAAACACCTAACAAGTTATATAAACCTTAAAAATTAAAGGTTCTTTTTTAGTCTCTTCACGATGTCTGATGCGTCATCTCTTAGTCCAAGGCCCATGCCGATGCCTAAGGCGAGTGCGACACCAAGGCCGAGTGCGGCGACAAGGATGAGGAAGGCGTGTTGCAACACTGCGACGTCAACGCCGATCTGGTTCAAAGCTACGAGAACGACGAGGAAGACGATGACACCTTTGACGAATCCGCTGACGAGGCGCATGCCCTTCATCTTGGTGTGTTCTGTTATTCTGATGCCGACGTAGTGTGCGAGTGCGATGCCTGCGAAGAAGATGATGATGGCGAAAAGAACGTTTGGGAGCCACATGACGAACGAGTGCATAAGGTCTGACAGCTCTCCGAGGTTAAGGATGTTTACTGCGACGTTGAGGAAGACGATGAACACGAACCATTTGACAAGTTCTCCTATGAGGGTTGACCAGTTGGTGTGGCCGACTGCGCGTGAGAGATGCGCTTCCCTGAGTTGCGCTCCTACTGCTTTCTCAACCACATACTTAAGTGCGTATCCGATGAAGTACGCGACGATGTATCCAAGAATAAGGACGAGGATTGCGAGAACTAATCCTGGAATAATATCAAGAAGTTGCATCAATAATGTTTTGAAGGGTTGAAGAAGTAAGTTTCCTGTTGTGCTGAGTGCTGCGAGAGCCATGTAGTAAACCTCTTTTATGTTAGATCTTTTCTTTTTTCTTATGTTTATATAGTTTGTGGTTATTTTTCACGAAATGTAGCTTAAGGACATAGGTCTCCTTCTGAAAGAGGTGATCATAAGTGAAAAAATTAATTCCGATGAATAACAATGGTTACGCTTCCCTGTCTAATAAAAACCTGCTCCCCCAATTTTTTTGTATCCTGAATCCTCGCCTCAACCTGCTGAAAATCTTTTTCTACCTGGGCAATTACTCCCTTAAGCGGAGCAAACGCCTCAGCAGGAATGCCCGTGTCTTCCGCCTTCTGGATTTCGAACACAACCTGCATTAAAGCACCCTTCAAAGAAGTAACATCCCCCTCCAGAATCCCAATTTCCTCAATCCAATAACTAACCATCCCACTCACCTCTGAAGAGGTTAATTCTTTATGATCTTTTACTGATCTCACCTGCTCCTCCAACCCTTTGCGCAATACACCAAGATGACCAACAAACCGGTCTAGATCAAACTTCACATTCTTTAATGCGAGATTAAGCCTGCCAACCTCGCTCGCAATGTGAGCCTCAGCAAGCGCTAAAGCTACAGCATCATCCCCTGTAGAACTCACCGCACGATCCGCTTTTTGCTTCACTTCCGCGCAAGCGCGATTAATCCTGCCAACCTCACTCACAGGTTCAGCATCCTTCTTTAACGCAGCAGTACTGATTGCTACAGCTGCCAACGCTGCAACCAAACCTGCTATCCCTTTTTCTTTTAACGTGAATTTATGACCAATTAACTTACGCACCCAATTAGCCATACTCCTTTCTTTTTAGCTTTTCTTTAATATACTTATCGCTTCCAATACTGCTCTTCCTCTTAATCTGTGAAGTCATTATTTTTTTAAAGGTTGTTCTCTCTTGATTGCATGGTTTCTTTGAGAAGAGTTTTGATTTTAGAGAGTGCCCTGACAGTAGCTTGCTGTTCTGGTTGGATCTTAACGATAGGGATGCCGAGGCTGACTGCGAGGTGTTCTTCTCCTTTCGCAAGTTCATAGAAGATGTTGATTTTTTGTTCTTTGAGCTTGCTGCAAGTTGTTGCGAGGTCTTGAATAGTGGTGAAAGAGAGAAGTGCTGCGTTTGAGGGGGAGGCTGGGCTTGGGCTGCAGATGAAGGTTGTTTGTTTGAATTTTTCTGTCAGCTGTTTGTAGTCTTCTGGCGTTTGGCAGGGTTGTTCTGCGTAGAGGAGATTGTGTGTTTGAATGAGGTGTTCTGTTTCTTGGGTGGGAACTTGTCCAGCGAAATTAATGCCGAGGCGGAGAGTGAAGTCGAAGTGGAGGGAGATGTTGTTGAGGGATGTTGTGAGTTCTTGGAGGATTGCCTCTTCTGTCTTGCTGGCGAGGTCTTTGATGTTTTTTGCCGCTTCATAGAGTTGTTCGTTCGCGAGTGCTGCCTTGTCGAAGTTTGTCGCGTCAAGGGACAGACTGAGGAATTCTATGCCATTGGGCTTTTTGAGGAGGACGTGCATGGGTCTTGGCAGTGAGGTTGGCTGTTGGTGAAAGAAGGTGAAAGGCCTTCGAAGGCTGTTAAAGGCGACGAGTTGAAGGCAGCGTGCGAGTTTTTTGTCTTGGATAGTGGTAGTAAGAGTGGTGAAGTCTTCTGGTATGGTAATGGAAAAGTCTCTGATGAGATTATTGAGTTCTTCAAGGTCTGGTTGCTGGTCGTAAAAGATGCTTGCTTCTCCTTCGTCTGAGGCGATGGTGAGTGTTGGTTTGAAGAAGAGGAAACGTTTTTTGTAGGAAACATTCCTGAGTTTCATAGGAAAGAATTACTCGACTTTTTTGGGCATCGGTCTCTTGAGAGTGATGGGAAGAACGCCTTTTTCAAGTTCGAGTTTTGCGATTTCGATGGGGTTGTGGTTGATCTCTTCAAGATCTTTTTCTTTGAGGTTGAGGATGAGCGGCGCCCCCATAGCGAGCTGAAGTGCGCGTGCGCCGATGAGGCGCGCCCGTTCAAACTTGGTGAGTTCCATATTAGAGGTGTCTCCTGAGTTCCTGGGTTTTTTCTTGCGCGATCTCGACCATTTTTTCCACGTCTTGGATAGTGAGACCCGCGTTTCCTCCTTTTTGGAGTGCGCAGATGTTACCATCCTCAAGGCAGCCTATGGTGAGGCGTGCGTCCATCTGGCCTTCTTCCGAGTTCAAGGGATCGACGAGGAAGCTGTCTCCGATCTTGAGAACAGTGCATGAGATTGGAAGTTGTTCGAGAGGAAGAGATTGGTTTGTAAGATGTCCATAAGAGATTTTGTCATCTTCTACTTTAGGGAATTTTGCGTTTTTGAGTGCTGCGATGCTACCGAGTGCTGCCGCGTCAAAGAGGTTTCCGTCGTCGTTGATAGGATAGATGTCAATAAGAACGATCCATGCCTTTTCTCCCGGGGTGATGGAGAGTTTTTTGAAGTCAAGCGCCTTTCCCTCTCTGATTGCTCTGTCAACGACCCTTGAGAGTTCAATTGCTTCGACGCTTGGTGGTCCTGATTCGAATTCTGGGTTTGATAAGGGAAGAAGCTCTGCGTTGACGATGATGGTGCCTTCGTCTGGTCTGTCTGGGAAGGGTGATGCGATTTCGAGTTTGATACCGACAACGACTTCTGTTTTTCCGATGGTGACGCGTGCTGAGCCTTCCGCGCTCTTGGGTGAGATGCCGTATTCAACGGTGATTGGTCTGTATGCTGTGAATGCTCGCTCGTCTTCGCGGCTACCTTTGGAGAGCGTGGTTAGGATGTGTTGTTTGGTGATGTCTATCATTTAGGGTTCCTCCTTGTACTTGTTTTTGAGTGCTTGGATTTGGACGCGTTTGATGTCTTCGCATCCTTTTTTTGCGAGTCCGAGGGCATTGATGAGTTCTTCCTTGGTGAGTAGTCCGTCGTCTTGAAGGAGAGTGATTTCTCCTGTGCGTGTGGACATTGCTATGGGGATGTCTGCCATACCTTCTTCATAATCTTCTTCTTCCTTGGTGACGTCAAGAACAATAGCGTTTCCAATTCTGCCGACTGCGACTGAGCTGATGAGGTCTTTCATAGGAATGCCTGCGTCTGCGAGTGCGAGTGATGCTGCGGTGATTGCGGCGCAGCGTGTTCCTGCGTCTGTCTGGATGAGTTCTACAAAAACATCGATGACAGTGCTGGGAAAAGCCCTCATGTCTAATACTGGAAACAACGCCTTTTCCATGACCATGGAGATTTCTTTGCTGCGTCTGCTTGGTCCTGGTCTGACGCGTTCTCCTGCTCCTGAGAAGGCGAGCATGTTGTAGTTGCATCGAAGAACGCCGCGCTGGTGATCTTGGAGGAATTGTGGATAGAGTTCTCGTGGCCCATAGACTGCTGCGATGGCGTGGGTTTTGCCTATCTTGAAGAGGGCGCTTCCTGTTGCCCGTGGGACGACGCCGACTCTTGCTTCAATAGGTCTGAGCTCGTCTAGTTGTCTTCCGTCGAATCTCTTGGTATAAGTCATGAATGTGCTCCTTCGAGGAATGCTTTAATTCTATCTGTCAGTCCTGAGACATGGCTTTCTGCTTCTATTTTTTCTATGGCTTTGAGCGCGAGGAGTTCTTGGCTGGAGTCTTCTCCTGAGAGCCAGACGATGCCGTTTTGTCCGACGGAAATTTTGGTTCCTGTTGCTTCTTTGATAAGGGTGATCATGCTTCCTTGTTTTCCGATGATTCTTGGGACTTTTGCTGGTGTGGCTTTGATGATTCTTCCTGGACCGAGTTTGCGTAACCCTGGTCCTTTCATAGTGAGGTCAATGAGGCGTCCTCCTGCTGCGACTGCTGTGATTTGGCACACGATCCAGTCCTCAAAGTCATAGTATTGGGAGAGGTCTGCTGTTTTCTCGATAAATTCTGTGGACGCATCCCGTAAGGCGAGGTTTGCTTCGAACGCCCAGTCAATGTCGACGCGCCATCCGCTGAAGCCCATACCTACGACCTTGCCGATAACGATGTCATTTCTCTTGGGCAGGTATTTTCCAGCGAGAGGGATAAGTTTAATGAGTCTTCCGCTGATGGTGACGATGCCTACTTTTGTCGCGATGAGTTTTTCTCCGTCTCTGATAACGTCTGTTCCTGGAAGGAAGTCCATGCCCTCTGCGAGTTCTTCTCCTGGGACGACGATTGTTTTTTCTTGTATTAAGAGGATGCTCATGGTTATTTTGCTCCGAGTGTTTTTATTTCTGCTTCTCCTTTTGTTGTGGAGTTGAGCATGGCTTCGAGTTCTTCTTGGATGCCTGCTGGCACTTCAACTGTGGCGAGTAAGCTTCCGTCATTGTCCCAAGATTCCTTGAGGACTTTTGTTGCTTGTTTGATGTGGGATAATGTTCTGCCGACATATTTGACCGGTATTCTGATAAAGAGTTCTCTTGTTTCAAATTTCATGGGAAGGTGAACGCGGAGTTGCTGAACAACATCATGTAATTGGCGTTCTGGAATTTGGTTGGGATCTACGCGAACCTTAGCGTCATTCATCGCTGTTTCAATACGCTGCGGTGGATGTGGCCTTCCTGTGTTTGGGTCAATGACGCTGCGGTGGATGAGGTCGATGAGTTGTCGTTTGCGTTGGTCGATTTGTGTTTTAATCATGTCTTCTGTTTGTGGGACATGCCCCTCTTTGAGGATGATTTTTGCTACCTCGTGGGGGTCTGAGGTTCCGAAGAGTTGATGCATGTCATGTTCTGAGGCGCGTGTTCCTTTTTTTGCATCGTGGTAGATGGTATCTGTGTAGAGCGCATCTTCAATGCTTGCTCTTCCTTGGTTGTATGCTACTGCTTTTTCTGGGTTAATGATGACTTCGAAGTGCATGCTTCCTCTCTTGAGTTTTGCTATAGTTGTTTTTTCTTTGGGCATTATTATGCTGCCTTTTTGAGTTTTCGTAAGTACTCCTTACTAAGGCGTTTGAAGAGCTTGTCTTGTGTTTTTATGTAAGCTCCATCAATGCGCTCAATGTCGAAGTCTTTGCCGAAGACTTTTCTCATGGCGTTGATGCCGAGTTTGATCGCTTGTTCTATATTGAGGTCGTCGCTGTAGTCTTTTTCGAGGATTTCTTTGAGTTGGGTTTCTGCCTCGCCTAATGCTGTCGCTTTGTATCTGAAATAAATTCCAGTGACGTCTGTGATGTACAATTGTGGCCCTTCATCGTCGACGCCTGCGAAGAGGATAGAGACGCCGAATGGTCGTGCTCCACCGTATTGGGTAAAGGCTTGCTTCATGTTTGCGATTTCTTTGACAAGGGTTAGTGTATCGATGGGCGCGTCGTAGGTAACCTTGTTTTGTTGTGCGAGGAGTTGTGCGCGTTCGATAAGGACTCTTCCGTCCATGAGGTATCCTGTCGCGCTTGCTCCGATGTGGTCATCTATTTGGAAGACTTTTTCGATGCTATCTGGGATGATGAGTGGTTCAATAACCCTTTTGTCTGCTAAGAGCACGACGCCGTCTTTGCAGACGATGCCGAGGCTTGTTGTTCCCTGTCTTACTGCCTTTTTTGCGTATTCTACTTGTAGTAGTCGTCCGTCTGGACTGAACATGGTGCTACTTCTGTCGTAGCCCATCATTTGGTGGCTTATGGTTGGTTGCATTGTTCCTCCTTTAGGGTGCGATAAACTTGTTTCTAGCTCTATAGAGAGTTCCAGAAACGCCTATCGTGCTGATGAAAGCTTCTTTCTTATTAATGTTTCTGATCAGGAAAAGTGCTGCTTTAACATTATCAAGGGATGCTGTTGCAACTCTGATGATGCCTTTGTTGTTGTTCCAGTCGTCGAGGAGGATAAGGCCTGCCTTTGCGAGTCCGAGTGTCCCCAAAAACGTTGCTGCTTCTTGAAGGATTGCCTCTTTAACGTCATTGAAAGAAAAGGTGCCCTCTGAATGGGCTTCATAAACAAGGTATCGTCGTTTTTCTTTGAGGCTTGGAAGTAATGGTGCCGTTTTGTTCATATGGGTACAAGTTAAGAACTAATAAAGTTCCTCTCCGTTCTTTTCGTTCCAAGGCTGTGAAGATGCTGTTTGTTTATAAATGTTTGGTTGGTGTGGGCTCAGTAGAAAGTTCAATTATTTTAAAGGGATTGATTTTATTGGAAAAAAGCCTTCAGAGAATTTTTCAGAGCAGAACTACGGTTTTTAACAAAACACCAGGTTGAACTCAAAAGAGGAAGAAAACCTACTTTCTACTGAGCCCACAAAAGCAGAAGTTTTAAATGTTAATGATTTTTCTTTATAGAAAAGATTATAGCCCCGTCGTCTAGCGGCCAAGGATAATGGTCTTTGGTAGGCAGAAGCTTTCCTAAAGAAAGCCATTGACGGCAGTTGTTTAGCGATAGCCAAGTTCAAATCTGCCCGTGGCTATTTTATTGTATAAGGCGAATCAGAAATGGGAAGAGAGGAAGATGAAGCGTTTGAAAGATATCAGGAAATTCTTGATCTAATAAAAATGCTTGAGGGTAAAAGAAAGGTATTATTTTTTGGATTGTTGAGAGATCTTATTGGAAAATGTGTTGCGTACGTCGAGGCGGTGAATACGATGGCGTTAGTGATGAAGATCGACCGTCTTCGTCTGGAGCCTGAAGAGTTCCAAGAGAAAGTTGCGGCGTTGGATAAGAGAAGAATGATCGCGCATAATGCGTTGATCTCTCAATTGAAGATTTTTAACAGGAACTTGTTGAAAGAGGAGGGGTTGGAGGGGAAAATTCCGATTGGGGGAATTTATTCTTTGCCTCCCGAGACGATTCATGAGAGGGTAAGGGTAGCGAATTGGGCAGGTTTTCTTGTGAAAGCGTTAAAAAAGAGAAGCGTTTCTGGGTAGAAGGCTTTATAAATTTTAGTTCTAGAAAAACACTATGACTAATAAAGGAGAAGCGCCTCCTCGAATGGAATCCATTGCGACGAGAGAAGAAGAATACTTGGACGCGCTTGATTGGATGTTGCATTGTGATAAGAAAGGAAGAGAGTTGTATGAGGAATTTTATGGGCGCGCCAGCGAGTACGCTTTAGCGAGCGCGATGAACCATGTGGAGAGGGATATCGCTCAGATTGAGGGAAAGACTGCGGAGTCAAAAAGTGAAAAACTGTATCCTGCGTTGCGAGAAAGCGCGAGAAAGATAAACGAGTTTTTGGAAGCACATGGTAAGCACAGTGTTCTGCCTGAGAACGGGAAGGATTTAGAGCGTTTGGCGGGCGAGGCGGCGCTGGCGCTTTTTGAGAAGAGAAAGTGTTGAGGTTTTAAATAAGTTTTAAAAGATCGTTGAATTGCAAAAGTCTTAAAGCCCCGTCGTCCAGTGGCCAAGGATAAACTGTCTTTTTTTGGGAGTTCCTTAGAGCGGACTCTGGATCCGTTGACGGCAGTTCGAATCTGCCCAGGGCTACTTTATTCCCGTGTGGGTTTAATTCCCCGCAACTCTGCTGCGGAGTGAGCGAAGCGAACGGTGGGAGTTTCATTAATTTAGAAGGAGTAACAAAGAAAACATTTATAAATTTTTTTTAGCCTTACATATTGAAAATGCCTAGAAAAATACCAGATGAAACAAAGCGGTTAATGGAAGAATTAAGCACTGAAAATTTGTCTGTTGCAGAAATAGCCAGAAGAGCTGACGTTTCTTATGCAACCGCGTACGGTTATACTAAAGCCAGGCAAAGAGGGTTTGCATCAAGAAGTGAGTATGAAAAATATTTAGCCAGGCAAAGAGGGTTTGCATCATTAACTGAGTATCAAGAATATTTAGCCAGGCAAAGAGGGTTTGCATCAAGAAGTGAGTATGAAAAAGATCTAGCCAAACGAAGAGTGCTTGCACCAAGAAATGAGTATCAAGAATATTTAGCCAAGCGAAGACAGCAACAATCAATAAATCAAGAATTAAGTGATTTGATAAGACAAAGATTGGTTGAATTAGGAAAAACTCAAAAGTGGTTAGCTGAGCAGTTAGGCATCGCAGAATCATCTGTTTCTAAATATATGGGTGGAAGGACCACACCAAGAAAAAGTTTACAAGAAAGGCTATTTAATGCCCTCCAAGTAGAGTATAAAACGTTAAATGATTTAGTGGAATAATTTTTAAGTGCGAGAGAAAGGAGAGAAGAAGTGGTTCTACATCGTTCATTCGATCTTCTTTTTTTGGAATCCTAAAAAGTGTTTGAGTTCTTCTTTGTAGAAGAGCGCTGTTGTCGCGAGAATAATAATGAGAAGAGGCGCGATCCACCAGTAAGTAAGGAGAGTTCCATAGGCATGTTTGAGTTTGAGTTCTGTTGCCTTGAGGCTGCTTGGCCTTGGAAGGGTCTTGGTGCTTGTGTAAAGTTTTGGTTCTGGGAAGGATTCGAGTATATTTACATGCAACACTTTTTTCGTAGTAAGCTCAATAGTTCTTTGTTCGTGTGGCGTTGTTGTTCCGTAAACGAGAAGGAAGGAGGGGTCTTCTCGGACTGTGGTAATGAGTGTGGTGTTGCTGCTTGTAACGATAATGTCTTGAGCGTTGTCTGCGAAAGTCTTGGGAACATCAACGTAGACGAAGAGGTCTGTGAGTGTATTTTCTCCTGTGAAAGTGAAAGTAAGTTTGGCTGTTGTCTCGTCAGGCTTGATGAGGATTTTTTTATCGAAACTGTAGTTGGTGAGGCTGGTGAGATCCTCATCGACGTTGAGTCCTTTGAAAATGTCTTGAAGTTGTTGTTCAAGTTCGAAGGGAACGCTGGTTTCTCCTGCGCGTGGTGCCACGGCTGCCTCGAGTTGTTGTGCTGCTTGCGTTCGTGTTCGTGCTCCTCCGCCTCCACCACCACCTCCGCCTCCGCCAGCGCTGCTTGATCCTCCACTTGACCTTGTTGGAGCCGTACTAAAAACAAAGGTTCCGTCAGTGGCGCAGTTACCAATCGTATCACAACTTGTGATGTTGTAGTAGTAGAGTGTTCCAGGGGTGAGTGCCTGGAGGGTAATGCTGTGGCTTGTTGCTGTTCTTCGCGAGGATTCTGTGAGGCCGAGGCTCTGGTTAGTGCCGTAGGTAACGGTCGCATTTGCTTGTTCGCTTGTTGTCCAGGTGATGGCTGTTGTTGTTTGGGTGGGTGAGCTTCCGATGCCTGTGTGTGCCGGTGGGGTAATGTCTTTTTCTAGCTGGGTAAGAACGCTGGTTATGGTGTTTCCGTAGAGGTCGCTGGCGTTGACTTTGAGCGTGTATGGCACCTCTGTGAGGCTCGCTGTTGCTACGAGGCTATGCCAGTAGCTGCGGCTGGAGTTTGTTAAAAGGATTCTGGAAGTGACAACAGTAAGGTTTTCAAGAATGGCAAGGACGCTGGTGCTGTTGACGCCTGCGAAGCTGTCTTCAATGCTCACATTAAGGATGAAGTCTGAGTTAAAAGTTTGTCCCTGGCGTGGGCTAATAAAGGTGATGACAGGAGGAAGGCTGTCAAGGGTGAAAGTAATGTTAGTGGTATTTACATTTCCTGCGCTGTCATTAGCTGTGACGGTGAGGGTGTCAACTCCTTGACTAAAGGGAATGAGTGCTGTGCCTGTGGTGCTGAGAAGGGTATGTGTTCCGTTGTTAAAAGTAAATGTTGTCGCTTCGTTGCTTGTAGCGTTGACGAGGATGTTGATGTTTGTGTAAGCTTGATTTTTTGGTGTATTAATTGTAATTGAAGGAGGGGTAAGGTCAATGAGGAAAGTGGCGTTCGCTGTGCTGAAGAGTCCTTGGCTGGTGTTGGCGTAGGCGAAGAAAGTATGTGTTCCTTCTAGGTAGGTTCTGAAAACTGGTTGAGTGTAAGTCTCGTTTGATGTTCCGTTGAAGAAGAAGAGATGTTGGGCGTTCGCTGTGAAGTTAATAAGAATTGTTCCATTATTATAAGCGCGATTCGTTGGGTTATGGATGTGAAGAGTTGCTGGTTCAAGGACTGCGAATGTTACAGTTGTGCTGTTGCTGTTTCCTTTGAGATCTTGAGCATAAAGAGTGAGTGTGTTTGCCCCTAGACGTGCATTGAAAGTGGTTGTTGTTGTGTTAGTTCCGTTGTTGAGGGTGTAAAAGACGTTTGAAAGGAAGGGGTCTGTTGCGGTGTAATTTAAAGAGAGGATGGTTGTCGTATAGGTTCTGTTTTGTGGTTCAAAAAGAGTGAGGTGTGGTGCCTGGAGGTCTGTGTGTGCTGCTGCGTTGTAAATGTTAATGGCGGGAAAAGCAAGTCCTGTGCCGCTGTCTTGGAGTGGTCTTCCAGTTGTTTTGAGAAGTGTTTCAATTGCAAGGGGAGTGAGGCGCCTTCCTGTTTGAAGGACGTTTGCGTGGTTAACAAGAAGTGTTGCTGCCGCGACATGTGGCGCTGCTTGGCTTGTTCCAGATCCAACTGCGAACCCACCAGTATTGTAAGTGGATGCGATGGAGCTTCCTGGCGCGAGTAAGTCTGTAAGAGTATTCCTATTGCTGAAAGAGCTGAGGCTTCCGGTCTTGGTGGTTGACGCGACTGCTGTCACGTTGCTTATGCACGCTGGTGAGAGAATGGTGCTTGTGCTTCCTGAGTTGCCTGTGGACGCAACGACGCTGATGTTGTTAAGAATCGCTATATTTACTAACGTTGCGAGCAAGTCCGAATCACAAGTGCTGCTCGTGTCGCAAGAGCTTGTGAATCCTCCTGAGCAGCCGACACTCATGCTGATAACGCTGATGTTATAGAGGGTGCTATTGCTAATGCAGAATTCAAGTGCTGAGAGAAGATCTGAGGTTGTCCCATGTCCCGTGGAGTTAAGAATTTTAACGCTAACGATGCCTGCTCCAGGACTGATGCCTTTGTAAATGTTATCTTGTGATGCGATGATGCCTGCGATGTGGGTGCCGTGGCCGTTGTTGTCGCCAATAGTTCCTTGGAGTTGTCTGCTCGTTCCGTCCGGGCAGCAGCTGATGTTATTCTGTTCAGGAACGCTGCAGAAACATGCCTCTTTTCTGAGGGCGCTTGAGAGTGCTGCGTGGTTTGTGTGAACCCCAGTGTCGATGGTGCAGGCGCTGAGTCCTGTTCCCGTGATATTAAAACCATTAAGGACGACTGAGTGCGTGGTTGACGCATTAGTGAGGGTCTTCGTGTCAGAGAGCGTTCTTCTGAGCAAATAATCATAACTAACGCTCTTGATGTTCTTGTTTTGTTTGAGTTCTTCGAGGCCTTCCTTGGTGAGGTCTGTGGCGAAGGCGTTGAGAAGGACAAATTCGTGGATGGAGTCTGAGCCTGTTTGTTCGAGCTCTGTGTAGAGGGCTTCTTTTTCTGGCGAAGTTGTCTGTGGTGTCTTGTATCTGATGATGGCTCTTGCCTCTTGGTTGGTGGAGAGTTTTGCTTCTAAGATTGGGTCGATGATGAGTTGGTCTGTTCCAATGGCGCTTCCTGTAATCTTGCCTTCTGGGTTTTCAAAGAATAAGAAGAGGAGAAATGTAGTGGCGAGAAAGAGGAAAAGAGTGATAAAAATTTGTTGGGATGAATATCTCCTCTTTGCCATTGATGATATACTCGTTGAAGGTATTTATATTAGTTTTTCTTCTTCGAAAAGAGTGTGCCGAGGATGGTGACTGCTTTTTTTGCGTCTCCTGGCGTCATGCCGAGGGCGGTAAGGAAGCTGATGGCGTCTCTTGGGTTGCGAAGCTGATAAGGTGTTGTTGCTAAAGTGAGGAAGATGATGTTTACCTTGTATTTTCTGCAGAGTTTGATGTTTTGGATGATTTTTCCAAGATCATTTGCCTCAGAAGCGTGTCTCAATGTTATCCCGATCGCGATGGTGTTGTCATGAGCAAAACGACAGAGGACGTGATTCAACCCTGAGTTTCTGAAGTGCATGTGGTCTCTTGGTCTGCCTTGGTGTGGATCGAGGAGGATGTCTGCCTTGTGGTGTTCAAGTGTTCCTCTGATGGTGAGGTCATCTGCGCCTTCGACGATCTTCAGGCGGTTGAGATCCTGCTTGGTAAAAAGGGTGAGGTGGAGTTTTTTCGCGAGGTCTTCGAATTGTTTGGTTTTCTCTGCGAGGATGAGGTCGTAGTGCATCAGTTTTCCATGAACAAGAAGCTTTTTAAATTATCTGATGTGTTAGCGGTGAATGGCAGATGTTCCGAAACATGTGGGAATAATCTTGGACGGAAATCGTCGTTTTGCGAAGAGGTTGATGGCGAAGCCGTGGAAGGGTCATGAGTGGGGCTATGAGAAAGTAAGGAGGTTGTTTGATTGGTGTAAGGAGTTTGACATTCGTGAGTTGACGCTGTACGCGTTTTCGATTGAGAACTTTGACCGTCCGAGGGAGGAGTTTGATTTTCTGATGGAGTTGTTTGCGCGCGCTTTCAGTGAGTTGAAGAATGAGGAGGAAAAAATTGAGGATATTTGTGTGAGTTTTATTGGTCGTATTCAGATGTTTCCTGAGAAAGTGCAAAAAGCCATGTATGAGTTGATGGAGAAGACGAAAAACAACAGGCCGTTTAGGATTAATTTTGCGATGGCGTATGGCGGTCGTGCTGAGATTATTGACGCTGTGAGAAGTATTGCTGAGCAGGTAAAGAAGGGTGTGTTAGACGTGCAGAAGATCAATGATGAAGTGTTTGCGCAAAACCTTTATCTGAATAGCGACCCTGATTTGATTATTCGCACGTCCGAGAAGAGGCTGTCTGGATTCTTGACGTGGCAGTCTGCGTATAGTGAGATTATTTTTATTGACAAGTTGTGGCCGGAGTTTGAGAAGGAGGATTTTGTCGCGTGCGTTGAGGAGTATAAGCTGAGGCAGAGAAGGTTTGGAAAGTGATGAAAGATCTTGAAAAGTTTTCTTGGTTATGTGTCCGTCTCGGGTTAGGCTTCGTCTTCTTATGGTTTGGAGCTGATAAATGGATCCATACAGGGGCTTGGTTCGGGTTTGTGCAGCCTGTTGTTGAAAGGTTGTTGCCTTTTTCAGTGAATATTTTTTTGCATGTTTTGGGGGTGATTGAGATAATTTTTGGTGCCTTGCTTGTTGTTGGCTTGTTCACGAGGCTTGCTGCCCTTGGTGTTGTTCTTCTCTTGGCTGGTATTTCTCTGACGACTGGTTTTACAGACATAACAGTGAGAGATTTAGGCTTGCTTGGCGCTGCGCTTGGGCTTGTCTTTAAGAGAATGAGCGCCCTCGCTCTTGAGAATATGAGAAAGAAGCGTTTGTAGTTGTTTCTTTATGGGCTTGTCTGCGTAAAAAACAAAAATATTGTGTCCTCGTTCTGCTGCTTCGGTGGCGCAAACATCGAAGATTTCAGCGTCGAGGTTTTCTCTGATCTTTAAGGGAGAGTATGTTCTTCGTTCAAGCCTTTTTTTTAAAGTCCTCAAGTCCGTCTTGCAGACGATGCAGAGATCGACGCGTTTTCTTGGAAGATAGTGGCTGAGGTGCGAGTCAACGATGCTATTCTTTTCTTTTTTTATAATCTTTAACAAAACCTTGTTGAGTTTGTTCGTGTCGATTTCTTTTGTTTTTCTTTTTCTGTCATAACCAGCGACAACTTCTTTGTGTGTTTTAATGATCCCATTTACGTTGATATGTTTGTAATGAAGAATTCGCGAGAGTATTTTAGCGAGTGTTGTTTTTCCTGTGCAGACTGACCCTGTGATGATGATGTTCATGTGATTGTGGTGCCAAGAAACTTTTCTCCTTGAAGTGCTTTTTCAAGGTTGCTGAGGCCTTTTCCGTTGAGGATGAGGGTTTTGATGCGTGCCCTGCTGATGATGGTTGCTGCTGTTTGGTCGAGGACGAAGTGTTGCCCCGCGCGGTATGCTTTCTTGTGTGCAAGTTTTCTGAAGGCTTCGTGGCTTATTTTTTGGATGAGTCTCGCTCCTTTTGAGGCCGGATTCTTCGTGTATAAGCCATTGACGTTGGTGAGGTTGATAAAGAGTGGCGCGTGGAGGTGTTCTGCGATTTCTGCTGCGTCTGCGTCGCTGGTGATATTGGGTGTGAAGCCTAATGCTCCGCAGATGACGACACTGCTCTTCTTGAGTTCTTTTTCTACTTCTTGAAGTGATACTAGTGGAAATCTCAGTTCGTGAAAGAAGGCTGCGACAAGTGAGGCGTGGAGTTTTGTTGCCTCGATGCCGACAGAGCTAAGGTAGGGTTCTTGAAATCCTGCTTGGCGAAGCGCGTTGATGTAAGTGCGGGCGGTTGTTCCTCCCCCCGTAACAATAACAAAGCTGTTTTTTTTGGAAAGCCTTTTGATGAGTGTTGAGAATCTTTTAAGGTAAGCAGTGTCAATGCCTCTTGGGTTGATGAGTGACCCCCCTAGGGAGATGATGATTGTTGCCATGCTTCGTCTACAGTAAAGAGTTCTGAGTCTCCTTTGACATTGAATAAATTGAGTCTTGCTCCAGCGTCAAGCCATGCGTGAGCGTAGCTTACTGCTGCCAAAGCTGTGAGCTTGTCTCCTTTTTTTTGGAAGTGTCTTGCGTCTTCGTAGTAGTTCTTGGCCATGGTTAAAAAGTCTAGTGCTGCTTTCTCTGCGTCAAGGGTGACGTTCTTGTTGATGGTGATTTTTTTAAGGGCTCGCTCTGTAAGGGTGAAGTAACTAGAGAGTTTTTGGTCAAGTTCCTTGGTCATGGAAAAGAAGGGAAGTTTTCTTGTTTATAAGAGTTACTTGAACATGTCAAACACGTTGCCTTGGGGCTCGTTTCTTGTGGGAGTGTCTCCGCGGGTAGGATAATTGTTATAACTGGTGTAAGAGCTGCGTTGTTTGTTGCGTTCTTCTTCTTCGAACATTTTTTTCATTCTGCGTTTGAAGTCTTCAATGTCTTTCTCGTCTGCGATGCCGTATCTTGATTTTTCTGGTTCCTTTTTTGGCTCTCGTGGAATGTATGCCTCCTCGTGCATGGCCTTGTATTTTGGTTGGATGACGATTTCTTCTTTGATGACCCTTCTTCTTGCTGGTTTAAGGAGGAAGAGGAGTGCGACGATTAAGGTTAAGAAACCGAGGATGAGGAGGGTTTTTCGTACTGGCGATTCGAGGTTTCCAACGACGTTGCCTGTGATGTCTGTCAAACCGCTGAAGAGTCCCGGTCTTCCTAGGATTTCGACGCCTTCAAAGGTTTGTCCTGTAAACGGAATGCTGATAGTGGCGTTTCCTGGGTCAAAGAGGGTGTTAAGATTAATCGTTGTGACTTCTCCTAGCTTGAGGTTGAGGTTTCTTCCGCTGGGAATTGTGGCGCTGTTGATGTTCAAGTATTCTTTGAAGCGGATATTACCAGTGTTAGTAATGCTGAGTTCTTGGCCTTTGAGTGTAAGAGTGAGGTGCTTGTGTTCTTGAATGGTAAGGGGTTGCTTATCTGTGAGGCCGAACCCTTCGAGTTTGAGTGTCCATTGCCCGGGTTGGGCTTGGGGCGGCGCGTCGAGGGTGTTGTCTGCGTTTGCTTGGACGAGTTTTTGTGCTGTTATTTTTCCTTCAGGGTCAAGAAGGGTGAGGGTGAGTGCCTCTGTCATAAGGTCGTTTGCTTGGTCCAAGAGAATGGTTGTGGAGCTGACTGGTTGGATGGGAAGGAAGCTTGTTTGGCTGAGTTGGAGCTTTAAGGTTGTTGGAATGGCTTGGATGGTGAAGTTGGATAGTGCCTCTCCGAGGTTTCCTCGGTCGTCTCGGCCTTGAATGAGGATGGTGTGTGGCCCGCTCTTGATGGTCTTGCTCAAAGGCAAAGTGAACTTATAAAAGTCATTGCTTGTTTTGAGTGTTTGTGTGTTTGTCTCTTTTCCATCAAGGGTAAAGGTGGCGAGGATATCCTTGAGGACTGCTCCGGATTTTGAGGTGGCGCTTCCAGTGATGGTCAGGTGTTCTCCTGGAAGGTACAGCCCCTTTTCAAGGTTTGTAGTCAAGGTAATGTCTCCTTCAAGGGTGAAGCTGTAAACATCGGTGAAAATTCTTTGGTTGCCGTCGCTGTCTTTTGCATGGATGCTTATGGTGTAAACGCCTGGCGGTAAGAGGCTGAGGTCCTTGGTGAAGGAGAGAGCGCCGAGGGAGAGGGATGTGACGTCTCTGCTGATAGTGGTGTTTTGTTTGGTAAAGAAAAGCGTTGCCGTTCCATCAAGTGCGAGGTTGTTGTATTTGGAGATGCTTCCCTTAAGGTTGAGTTTTTCTCCGAGCTGGTACGTGCCTTGGGATAAAGGCTCAAATGTTCCTTTGAGATCGTTGGTGATGACGAAGTCTTCTGACGCTTGCTGTTCAAGGAGGAGAGTGGTAGTGTCTGTGAGTGCTACGTCAAAAGTGCAGGGTCCTGGTGGTGCTTCCGGAATGGTAAGCAAATGAGAGTAAGGCTGTGGGGTGTTTTCTTTGAGGTCTACTATTTTTGTTAAGAGAGGGGCTGTGGTGTTTTGGCAAGTGAGGCTTAAGGTAAGATGCGCGCGTAAGGTCGCTGACTGGGTGAGTTCTCCTGAGAGGATGATGTTGTCTCCATAATTATAAAGCGTCGTTGAGAAGTCATCAATGGTGATTTCTGCTGTCGCGATTGGCGTAAGTAAAACTGTAACAAAGAGAAGGATCGTGATCAGCCTCATGAAGTTTTTCTGCGTTAGGAAGTTTATAAAGATTGTGGGAGGATAGTCATGAGGAGTCGTCCACGTGTGTAAAAAACGAGAAGGTAATTTTATATAAGTGGGAAGTCTGGTTTTTGCCATGGTGGATCTTGACAGTCTCCGTCATTCTGCTGCGCATTTGTTGGCTGCTGCGGTGATGGCGCTTTGGCCTGACACGAAGAGGGCGATTGGTCCTGCGATTGAGAATGGGTTTTATTTTGATTTTGAGTTTTCGCGTCCTATCTCCAAGGACGACCTTCCGAAGATAGAGGAGAAGATGAGGGAGATGCTTCCTTCATGGAAAAAGTTTGAGCGCGTGGAGTTGTCTGCTACTGAGGCGAAGAAAGAGTATCCAAAGAACGAGTACAAGCATGAGCTGATTGAGGAGTTTTCTGAGAAAGGAAAGAAAAAAGTTTCTTTTTACAGGTCTGGAGAGTATTGGGACTTATGTAAGGGAGGTCATATAGAGCATCCTGACAGGGAGCTGAAGCATGTTAAGTTGTTGAAGGTTGCTGGCGCGTACTGGCGTGGTTCTGAGAAAAACAAGATGTTGACGAGGATTTATGGCACTGCGTTTCCAAGTAAGAAAGAGTTGGAGGAGTATTTGCACAATATTGAAGAGGCGAAGAAGCGTGATCATCGCGTCCTTGGAGAGCAGCTTGGATTGATCATGATGCATGAGTATTCTCCTGGCGCTCCATTTTTTCTGCCAAAGGGCGCGATTGTGTATAATGAGCTTTTGAGATTTTTGCGTGAGGAGTACGCGAAGCGTGGATACAAAGAGGTGATTACCCCTTTGTTGTATAATAAAAAATTATGGGAAACGTCTGGTCATTGGGAGTTTTACAAGCAGAACATGTTTAATATTGAGATTGAAAAAGAGATGTTTAGTCTGAAGCCGATGAATTGTCCTTCGCATTGCCTTATCTACAGGCAAAAGTTGTGGAGTTATCGCGAGTTGCCGTTGAGGATTGCTGATTTTGCTTCGTTGCATCGGAATGAGCCTTCTGGAACGTTATCAGGATTAACAAGAGTAAGAAAATTTAGCCAGGATGATGCGCATATTTTCGTGACGCGCGATCAGTTGGAGGCTGAGGTTGAGGCGTTCTTGGAGTTTCAGAAGTTTGTGTACGAGAAAGTATTCAACTTTGAGTATCATATGTATCTTGCGACGAGGCCTGAGGAGTTTATGGGTGAGGTGAAGTTATGGGAGGAGGCTGAGGCCGCGCTTGAAAGGGTGTTGAAAGAAAAAAAGTTGCCGTACACGCTTGTTCCGAAGGATGGCGCGTTTTATGGCCCGAAGATTGATCTGAGGATTAAGGATTCGTTGGGAAGGGAGTGGCAGCTTGGGACTGTGCAGCTGGATTTTCAGCTTCCGTTGCGTTTTGAATTGACGTATGAGGCTGCTGATGGGAAGAAGCACACGCCTATTATGATTCATCGTGCGGTGCTCGGATCGCTGGAACGTTTCATTGGAATCCTGATTGAGCATTTTGCTGGAAAGCTTCCAGTGTGGCTGTCTCCTGTGCAGGTCGTGATTATGACTGTTGCCGATCGCCATGTGAGTTTCGCTGAGGAATTAAAAAAAGAATTTGGTGGGAGCGGGTTGCGGGTGGAGATTGATGCTCGTATTGAGAGTATCGGAAAGAAAGTAAGAGACAATCAAGCGATGAAGATCCCGTATTTGATCGCTGTTGGTGATAAAGAGGCTGAGTCGAACAACCTCGCGATAAGAACAAGAGAAAACAAGATCATTACAATGAGGAAAGACGAGTTTTTGGATTTGGTAAGGGCTGAGGTTGCTGAGAGGAAATGCTAAATCAGATGAGGAAGGATTATGAAAGGTTGCTTCATTCGAAGGTGTTTGAGAAGTGTGGTTTTTTATGCGGCTTGTTTGTGATGGCAAATCCTGAGGACATTAAAAATGCTGAGTGGCAGTTTGATTTTTATGACGAGAAGAAGGAGAGGATGACGAGCTATCTTGTTAATGACGAGATAAGGCTTGTAGAAAAGAACGCTGAGGTGTTTAAGAATGGCTCTTTGGAAATTGAAAGGCTTGATCTTGATGAGGTGATGGTTGGTGTTGAGGAAGCGTTGAAGAGGGCTGAGGTTGTGCTAAAAGAAAAAGGCCTGTCTGTTTCGAAGGTGGTCATCACGTTGCAAAAATCAAAGGAGATTTTTTGGAATGTTTCTTTCTTGACAACAAGTTTTAACCTGCTGAATGTTCGGCTGAGTGGAAGGGATGGTTCTTTGTTGGAAGAGAGTGTTGTTTCTTTAATGGATTTTAGACCTGGGGTTGGGAGTATTGAGAGCTTGAGAAAAAAG
>Ga0209542_10004196_pt1 | contig 29887 bp, 25 predicted proteins | sample RifCSPhighO2_01_FD_184028 | JGI IMG/M metagenome (GOLD analysis project Ga0209542, IMG submission 184028) | Soil microbial communities from Rifle, Colorado - Rifle CSP2_plank highO2_0.1 (SPAdes) (version 2) | ecosystem: Environmental > Terrestrial > Deep subsurface > Rock core/Sediment ... | reverse complement strand
GGGCTCCTTCTTCAGGCTATCAAAGAACACAATATAAACCCCAAAGAGAGTTTCATGGTTGGCGACAGCTTAAGTGATGTTGTCGCCGGTAGAAAAGTCGGATGTAAGACCTTCCTTTTGAAGCGGGAAAAGGTGTCTAAAACGAATCAACTAGAAGAACAGGTAAATCCTCCTGATTTTACTGTCACTAACCTTAAAGAGGCAGTTTTTCTTATCATCGGGAAACTATGAATGTAGGCGCCAATACCCTAAAATATTTTTAAGCGTTGATTCAAGTGAATATTGTCGCCTCCAGCCTAATTGCATGAGTTTTTTGGGATTGCCGATGACTGAGGGCTGGTCAACCGGTCGTAGGAGTGATGGATCCACTTCCACCTTGAAATCTGTGTCACTGCAAGACCTGAACAAGGACAACACCTTTTCGATAGAGACTCCCTCACCTGAACAAATATTATACACACTACCCCTTTCCCCTCTTTCTGCAATCACATCCATGGCCTGGACACCATCCCTTACGTCAAGCAGATCCCTCACCGGCGACAGGTTGCCGACTTTGAGCACCTTTTGTGCCCCTCTCTCAATCGCCACAATCTGTTTTGCGAATTGAGTGCAGACATCCTTTTCTTTCCTCGGACCTATCAAAAAAAATGGCCTGCACCGGACAGTCTTAAGGCCGTAAAGCCTCGCATAAATCTGTGTGAAGTGATCCTGAGCGAGTTTGCTTATCCCATAAGGCGATACAGGGTCCAAACCATCCTCTTCCTCTAGAGGGCCCTTTTTTTCCCTGTATTCCGCACTTGAGCACACAGAAATGAGTAGTGGATTGTTTTTTGCTTTTCGTAAGGCTTCTAGAATTGCCAAAGTACCGTTAACATTCACGTCAAATGTCTTCTGGAGTTCTTGCCACGATCTAGAGGGTGAGCTTTGGGCTGCGAGATGGTAGATGATGTCTGGCTCCGCATTCGTAATGGTTTGTTCTATGAACTGTTTATTGCGCACATCACCGACATAAAGTAGGCATTTGCCTTTTATTGTTTCCAGGAATTCATTTTGCGATTTTGCGACAAGATGCAACTCATGCCCTTTAGAGGAGAGGGACTCTGCCAAGTGGCTTCCTATTAAACCTCCCGCCCCCGTTATTACCACTCTCATCTTAATGGATACTGACGAAACGCTTTTTGTCTTGAGACTCGTATGCGGCGAACGCTGCGCGCAACGCCTCTAATCCGTCAACTCCATCCCCCAATGGTCGTCTTTTCTGGGAAATCGCAGAAAGAAATTCCATCCATTCTTCCTTCCATGATTTATCACTGCCACGGTAATAGGTGGTATCATCCCTGAAAGGTGCCTTAAAATCCCTCTTCCCGCAGATAAGGCGTTCTTCCCCATAGCCACCTCCCAGCCCTTCTACGATGGCATACCCTTCCTCGCCAAAAACCTCAAAAGAGAACAGGTTTTTCCATTGCACGAGAGTTGTGTGCAGGCAGGCCGTTGCACCGGATGCTGACCGAAAGAGTGCCATGCCATCATCCTCAAGCTTCATCTCCTTAAAATAATGGTTGGAAGTCATGCATGCCACCTCCTTTAAGTCGCCCAGGAACCATCTGAAGAGATCAATCACATGGACGCCCTGCTCCATGAACTGGCCGCCAGCCGCCAGCTTTGGATCTGCACGCCATTCCTTCTCATATTCCGGCCTGCCGCAGATGCCGTACCTGGAGCGGCAGAACAAGACCTTTCCGAACTTCCCCTGCTCAACAAGCCGCTTCGCATCAAGGATTGCAGGATGATGGCGGTGGTTAAAGCCGCATTTCAGCACTACACCATTCTTCTTTGCGGAGGCGACCATCCGTTCGGCCTCCTTGACAGATGTAGCCAGTGGCTTTTCACACAATACATGCTTTCCCAAATCCATTGCCGCAATGCTAATCTCAGCATGGAGATGGGGGGGAGTGCACACAATCACCACATCAACGTCCTTTCTGCGCACCGCCTCCTTCCAGTTCTTCGTTGATTCGCATCCAAACTCTGCCGCAACTTTCGTTGAATGGTGTGGGCTTGAGATGATTTTCAATGAGGATGGACACAGTTCTCTGATTGTTGATGCCCTTCGCTTGCATTGCAGGCCTGCGCCGATAATGGCCACATTCATGGTGCCATGCCCCTCCCTATTCCGATGTAGGTGAATCCGGCCGTTCTGTACGCTTGTCCATCCAGAAAGTTGTTGGCGTCCACAAGGAGAGGGTGTTTCATTCTGTTCTTCAATGTATCTATGTGCAGTTGCTTGTAGTCTGGCCATCCCGTGATGACGAGAGCGGCGTCGGCACCCTCGACCGCTTCGTAGACATCATCAAAAAAGGTGAAGTAATCAGCTGCCGCGACCTCATTCCGGTCTGCTTTCGGATCATGGGCATTGATGGTTGCCCCCTCTCTGGATAGTGAGGAGATGATTTCCAATGATAGTGACCTGCGCAATGTACTGGTGCCCGGCTTATAAGTCAGCCCCAGTACGGCTATAGTTTTCCCTTTCAATTTCCCACATATCTTTTGAAGGATTTGTAGGGGTATGGTATTCTGGGAAGCGTTTGATTCCCACAATCCGTCGAGGAGTTGGACATCCTTCCCATGCTCATGACCCAACGTGCGCAATGCCTGGATATCGCGGGCTATAGTGCCACCGGAAAAGCCCAGGCCCGGCGACAATGGGGCCTTGCTGCTTATTCTTGGGTCTAGTTTCAGCATCTCAGCGACTTTACTCCCGTCAGCGCTGACTATGTCACATATTCTCCCAACCTCATTACCGAATGCTATGCTCATCCCCAAGAATGCATTAAGTGCGTGTTTTGTCATCTCGGCTGTCTTTACGGAAGCCCTGCTCCAGACAGAGGAAGTAATGGGCCGGTAAAGGTCTTTGATACTTTCGAAAGTCTGCTCATCATCTGCCCCGATGACAGGCAGGGCAGGGTTTCTAAATAGATGGAGGGCGTTTCCCAGCCTCAGGTTTTCCGGGACATACCCAAGCTGAAACCTCAACTCTGGGCGTGATTTGGAGATGGTTTCTGAAAGAAAGGCACATGTGCCGACGGGGACCTGGGCCGTAACAATGATAAGGGCATCCTGCATGAGATGGGGGACTATTGAGGAGCAATCCTCAAGGACAATCGTGATGTCCGCTCTGTCGTGATCATCCACAGGGGTATCATGCATGAGGCACACGACGCCGCAGTCTTTAACAGAGGCAAAAGATGTGGTGAAGTGAAGGTTTCCCGCTTCCAACGATTTTGCCAGTTCCGAATCGAGAGTAGGCTCAAAAAGAGGCGCCTCTCCTGCTGAAAGCTTCGCTATTTTATTCTGATCAGAATCCATGCCGACAACATCATATCCCGAAGCCGCAAAGCACGCTGCTGCGACAGCTCCTTGGTGCCAGATGCCGATAATGCCTATTTTTTTCATCAGGACTCTTTTCTTAAATACCTTCGTACTGCTATTCGGACTGACTCGTCCGAGCTGTATTTGGCATTCCACCCAAAACTACTCATGAGATTCACTTCCATATGGACGCGCGGCTGGTCACCTGGCCATGCAAGTTTTGTACCGGCGATTTTCACTTCCGTATTCTTAAGCCCCATCTCATCTATAATGATATTGGCGATATTGACAACACGGGAGATGCTGTTGGTCCCAAGGTTGAAGACTTTGCATGGCTCATTCTCGGTTAATGGGACATGCCTGAAGGCATATGCCATGCCGTCAATGCATTCCTCAACAAGGAAATAGTTCTTCTCCTGTTTGCCATCTCCCAGTATCTCAAGCTGATGCGGATTCTTCTTGAGCTTGTTGATGAAATCGTAGATGACTCCGTGAGTCATCCGGCTCCCAATGACGTTGCCAAACCTGAAAATCCATGCCCTAATACCATACACGTGGCAGTAGCTGGATATAAATGATTCGCATCCTATCTTTCCCGCACCATAGGTGGAGACCGGAAGCAGCGGGCCTGATTTTTCCGTGACATAATCTTCAGTACAGAGGTTCCCATAAACAGCACCGCTCGATGGGAAAAGAAGGTGAATGACCTTATGAAGGCGCATTGCCTCCAGAACATGATATGTCGCGATGACTCCGTCATTGAGATCGCGCTCAGGTTTGGTATGGCTTCCGATAATGTCTGTGTTTGCTGCAAGATGCCACACCACATCATTACCTTTCAGATGATCCATAACTTTTTCCTTATCAAGGAGGTTCCCTTCCACAAATACAAAGTTCTTTTTCCCTACATGGGGTGCAAGATAATCTAGGTGGCCATGGGAGAGGTTATCAAAGCAGGTAACGTGATACCCCTGTTGGACAAGTAAATCCACGACGTGGCTCCCAATAAAACCAGCCCCGCCGGTCACGAATACTTTTTTTATACCATCACCAAGCAATTTTCCAGTGAGTATCATTTGCTTTCAACTCGATTTAAATCTCTCTAAATCTTGTGCTTAGGGTATGCATTCCAGCGTATGTTATTATGCTGTGTTAGACCACTGGTCCAATGAACCTGACTTTGGCAACTTTTAGCAAGCCTATGGTACCACATCCATCACCCATACACAAATCACTTGATAAAGATGCAGATTCAAAAGTGATTTAAAAAGATTGCTATACCTCGCTCTTTTCAGAACCTCACCCATAGCCCTAATTAGTACTTGAAATGCTTCGTTAGTATAATCAATGGGGCTATCTTCCCGTAGTGATGAAAATCGAAGGCCCTGAAAAGGTTTATGGTGTCTGCCTAACTGGCACCAGAAACTCGTTTTCGAATGATGAGGGGTGTCTTTGGTGCAGAGTCCATAAACGATATCACATACACTGATGGTGTATATCACCAAGCATAACGAACCTAAACCCATTATTTTTAAATACAGACCACTTTTCGCTATCGATGATGCCTATAGTTATCGTTGCAGGAGGATTGGCCACGAGAATGCAGCCATTGACGGAAAACATACCGAAATGCTTGATTGACATTAACGGAACTCCCTTGATTGAGCATCAACTTAGGTTCTTTAAAAAGCTCGGGTACACCAAAATTATCTTTTGCATTGCTCACCTCGCTGATAAAGTGAAGGATTATTTTGGGGATGGATCCGCATATGGGCTTAAGATTTCTTATGCTGAAGAGCAGGAACAATTACTTGGAACCGCAGGCAGCGTAAAGAAAGCAGCTTCTCTCATTGATGGAGACAAACTCATTGTCTTTTATGGGGACGTCTTGACCAGCCTCGATGTTGGTGCCTTACTGGATTTTCATTCCTTAAAGAGTGCCGATGCAACCGTATGTGTACGGCCCCTGCCAGAGGGTTACCGGAGTTCCAGCCTTGTCATGATGGATGAGACAAATGCAATCACCCATTTCATAGAAAAGCCAGACTTGCAGGCGATAGCGCGTTTTTCTTCAGAAAAGAAGTACATCAATTCTGGGATTTATGTGCTACAAAAGGAGGTTTTGGAGCTTATTCCCCAACATTCCGCATACGATTTTGCAAAACATTTGTTTCCGCTTATGATAGGCCAAAGGCGCAATCTATATGGATATGTGATGCACGAGTTCTTCCGGGAGGTGGGAAGCATTAAGAAATATGGGGCTCTCCTGGCGGAGTTGAAAGGCAAGGCCCCCTTGATGGAATAATTTAGGAGATTTCCAGCAGGTTTCTGCTTTTAATGGTTTATAAAGTTTTCGTAGAAAACTTTAAATATATTGAATAGTTTTCTCTTTCCGATGATTATCACTCGAACTCCCTTAAGGATATCCATCGGCGGAGGTGGCACTGACTTACCCTACTATTATTCCAAATATAAAGGATTTCTCGTGACGGCTACCATCAACAAATACATCTACATCGTACTCCATCCACGAACATTCCATAATGAAAGCCTCATTCGGTACTCTAGGATGGAAGTTGTTAAGAACATAGACAAAATAAAGCATAAAGCAATCAGGGAATCATTACGCTACATGGGAATCGCTGAACCCATTGAAATCACCAGCATGGCGGACATTCCTGCGCAAACAGGGCTAGGCAGCTCAAGCACATTCCTTGTCGGCCTGCTGAATGCTCTCCATACATATAAGAATGAATTTGCTTCTGCGGCGACCCTTGCTGAAGAGGCGTGTGAAATAGATCTCGATATCCTCAAAGAACCTATGGGGAAGCAGGACCAATATGCCGCTGCCTATGGAGGGATTCTGCAGCTTGACATTAACCAAAAAGGGAAGGTATTGGCCGGAAGGCTCGATATAGACCACTATACAATCGAGGAATTGCAGAACAACCTATTCCTATTCTATACTGGGATAAAACGGGATGCAAATATAGTTCTTCTTGATCAAAAGAAAAACGCAGAGGATGATCAAAAGAGGATAGAAGGCATGCACCAGACAAAAATGATTGGCATGGAAATCAAGAAAGCCCTTGAAAGAGGCGATACGAGAAAATTTGGGGAATGGCTCAATATCCATTGGGAAACAAAAAAGAAATTTTCCGACAAAATGACAAATCCCCTGATTGACAAGTGGTATAACTTGGCGCTGGCGAATGGGGCGATTGGAGGTAAGATTGTAGGGGCTGGAGGAGGAGGATTTTTTATGTTTTATTGTGAGAACAACCAAAAGAAATTCAGGAAATCCATGATTGAAGCCGGATTGAGGGAGCTCCCTTTCCGTTTCGAGTTCGATGGCTCAAAGATCATTTTTAATGCGTAGGTGATTGTATGGAAAACGTGGAATTCATCGGACAATATTTTGATGAAATGAAGGAAATCATAAAAAAAATAGACCGGCAGAGGATTGGCAGCGTGATAGACGCCCTCATGCGCGCCAGAGAAGGTGGCAACACTATCTACATCATGGGGAACGGGGGATCAGCCTCAACAGCCACTCACTTCACCTGCGACCTTTCCAAGGTGACAATCGTCGGTGACAAGAAGCGCTTTAAAGTGATGTGCCTGAACGACAACATCCCGCTTGTCAGCGCCCTTACCAATGATGATGGATGGTCCGAGATATACATCGAGCAGCTCAAGAGCCATTTCAAGGAGGGAGACGTCGCCATCGCCTTCAGCGTGCATGGCGGCTCTGGCAGCGCAAAGGCAGGAACATGGTCGCAAAACCTCCTGAAGGCCCTCCAATATGCGAAAGACCGGGGAGGCACGGCCATAGGATTCAGCGGCTTCGACGGCGGAGTGATGAGAGAGCTCGCCGACATCTGCGTCGTTGTTCCATTCGATTCAACGCCCCATGTGGAGTCGTTCCATCTCGTGCTTGAGCATCTTATCACGTTCTGTATCAGGCAAAAAATCGAAAGGGAAGGTGTCTAAAATGGAAATTTTCGTCGATTCTGCGAATGTGGGTGAGATAAAGGAAATCCTGAGCTGGGGCATCGTTGATGGCTGCACCACCAATCCAAAAATTGCCTCGGCAGAAAAAAACAAGGATTTTGAGCAGAATACCAGGGAGATATTGAAGCTGGTGAAGGGGCCGGTAAGCATTGAAGTCACCACGAATGACTTGCAGGAAATGCTGCGCGAGGCCGAGACCTATGCATCATGGGGTTCCAATGTCGTTGTAAAGGTCCCTATGGGGATCAACGGGCTAAAGGCGACATCAATACTCAAGGCAAAGGGGATCAAGACCAATGTCACCGCATGCATGTCGCCTGCCCAGGCCATCCTTGCCGCAAAGGCGGGAGCGACGTACGCGAGCCTCTTCTACTCCCGGATAGGGGACATGGGATATGATGCGGCGAAGGTCGTCCGTGATTCCGTGGATCTGTTCGAAAAATCTGATGTCAGGACCAAGATTATTGTCGGAAGCATCCGCCACATGATGCAGATCATCGAAGCAGGCCTGCAGGGGGCTCATGTCCTTACCATCCCTCCAAAATTTCTGCAGCAGATGACGCAGAACCCTAAGACTGACGAGTCCATTGCGGAATTTCTTGAGGCATGGGCTTCCTATAAGAAAAGATAATGGGTTACTTCGGAGCATGCGTGACGAGGCACCGCTTTTCGTCCGCAGGGGACGGGTTTTCTGGACATGGTAAGATATAAATATAGATAGCGTATGCTGGGAATATGCCAAAGACCATCCTTGTCACTGGAGGGGCAGGCTTTGTCGGAAGCCATCTTTGCGATGCGCTCGTCGCCAGAGGAGATTCTGTCATCTGCGTGGATAATTTCAATGATTATTATGATCCTTCGATAAAGGAGCACAACATACACCCATTGTCTGCTCGGGGTAATTTCAGGCTCTGCAGGACAGATATCACCGATGCTGCTGCCCTCAAGGAAACTTTTGATGAGCACAAGCCGGATGCCGTCATCCACACCGCAGCTAGGGCAGGGGTGCGCCCTTCCATAGAGAGCCCCTTTCTGTATACCAAGACTAACATCGAAGGCACCGTCAACATCCTGGAATTGTCAAAAAAATCCAACATAAGGAAATTTATCTTCGCCTCATCATCATCAGTCTATGGCCTTGGAAAGGTACCGTTCAGGGAAGACTCAAACACGCTTGACCCAATCTCGCCCTATGCCGCCACCAAGATCAGCGGAGAACTCCTGTGCAGGGCATATCATCATCTCTGCCACATCCCAATGGTCTGCCTCAGGCTGTTCACTGTCTATGGCCCTCGGGGAAGGCCGGACATGGCTCCCTATAAGTTTATGAAATCCATTCTTGAAGGAGAGGATATCCAAGTCTACGGAGACGGCACCTCGCAGAGGGACTACACCTATGTGGGAGACATCGTCAATGGCTTCATTGCGGCAATGGATAAAAACCTCACCTTTGAAACCATCAACTTGGGAAACTCCCACCCTATCCCTCTTAAAGCGCTCATACAGACGATTGAAAAGCATACGGGAAAGAAGGCAAAAATAAGACATCTTCCCAATCAGCCAGGAGACGTGCCAGTCACCTATGCAGACGTCTCCAAAGCCAAAAGGCTCTTGGAGTGGAAGCCGAAAACAGACCTTGACGCCGGTGTCAAACAGATGGTGGACTGGTACACTTCCCGCGAAGCATCAAAACATTTATGAATAGTCTTCCATAGCCAGGGTCCATGAAAATCCCTGAGCTATCCATCGTTCTTCCCATCTACAACGAGGAGGAGAATATTCTTCCCCTTTACGGCAAGCTTAAGAAGGCTCTGGCAAGGCTGAAAAAGTCCCATGAGATCCTCTTCGTGGATGATGGCAGCACGGATAAAGGCCTGGAAAGGCTCAGGGAACTGAAGAGGAGAGACCGCACTGTGCGGATAATTGTCTTCAGGAAGAACTTCGGGCAGAGCGCAGCCATGAGCGCCGGCTTCTCCCAAGCTAGGGGAAAGATCATCATTGTGATGGATGCTGATTTGCAGAATGATCCTGATGACATTTCGCGCCTCCTGAATAAAATGAAGGAAGGGTATGAGGTGGTATCCGGTTGGCGACACAGCAGGAACGACCCTGCGTCAAAACGCCTGCCATCCAGGATTTCCAATTGGCTCCACCGCAGGCTGACCGGACTTGATATCCACGACAGCGGCTGCTCGCTAAAAGCCTATAATAGGGAATCAGTAAAGGGACTGGAACTCTACGGAGAGATGCACCGCTATATTCCCGCACTTATAGCCGCAAAAGGCTTCAGGATTGGTGAGGTACAGGTGCAGCATCATGAGCGGACGCATGGCAAGAGCAAATACGGCGGCGGACGTCTGCTGCGCGGATTCCTCGACCTGCTGTTTATCCATTTCATGACTAAATATTCTTCACGTCCGCTGCATTTCTTTGGCTATCTGGGCATCATACCCATACTTCTGGGGCTGCTCCTTGGTGTTTATAAGACAATTGACCAGCTCATGCTCTTCCTCTCCGGAGGCGACGTTGTGGCAAGCCCGCTCCTGCTCCTTTCCGTGTTCCTTATCCTGATGGGGGTCCTGCTCATTATCTTTGGCTTCCTCGCTGAGCTGCTGATACGCATGCACTACCAGAGCACTGAGGGGAAAAATTATTCCATCAGGGAAATCCTTTGACCAATGGAAGGCAAAGTGGTGATTCTCGGAGGGGGTGTGGCCGCGCTTGGAGCTACCTACCATCTGGTGAAGCACGGCACCCACCCAGTCATTATCGAGCGTTCCCGAGAGATTGGCGGGCTGGCGTCAAGCTACAGGATAGGGGACTTCTACATAGAGAGATTTTATCACCATTTCTTCCCTACGGACACGCTTGTCTTTGATTTGGCAAAAGAGCTGGGAATAGAGAACAAGATGCTGTGGAAGAAGACCCGGATGGGATTCTACCACAAAGACAAGCTCTATGGCTTCACCTCTCCCCTCGATATTATTCGATTCATGCCACTCAGTTTCGCCAACAGGGTCAGGTTTGGGCTCACGATGCTGAAAATTGCCAAAACTAGGGAGTTCGGGAATCTGGATAAGCTCACGGCAAAAGAGTGGCTCATCTCGACGTTTGGCCAGGAAATCTACCAGGAGATCTTCCTGCCCATGCTCAAGATAAAGTTTGCCATGTCCCTTGACAAGGCATCAGCCGCGTTTGTCTATGGCCGCCTCCGCGCAAGGGCGGAGTCGCGGGCAAGGAACATCAGCGCGGAAAAGCTCGGTTACATGGAGAACGGCTACCACGACCTCATCGATGCAATGTATAGGAAGGCAAAAGGTAAGTGCAGTTTTTATTACAATACTGAAGTCATGGAAATCCAATACAATGAACACAATTATTCCATTAAAACAAGGAAAGATGGCAAAATCACCACTATAACTGCCGACTACATCATCAACACACTCCCTCTTGAAGTATTTGCGAAGCTGGCAAAAGGATTCCCCCCACAGTTCATGGAAAATGTGAGGAAGATAAAATACCAGGCAGTCATCTGCGCCACGATTGGCCTGACGAAGAAGCTGAGTGATTATTATTGGATAAACATCTCCTCTGCTGAACTGCCGTTCCACGGCGTCATCGAGCACACCAATTTCATCCCGAGCAGCCACTACAATAACAATCACATTGCCTATGTTTTCAATTATGTGACGCCTGAACACCCATTTTGGAGAATAAATGAGAAAAAATTGATGAAGGCGTATATTGGAGGGCTAAAAAGAATGTTTCCAGATATTGCTGATAAAGATGTCCTATGGCATCGCGTTGCGAAAGAGCGCTATGCCACCCCTATCTTCCTGCAGGGCTATGAGGAAGACATGAAGAGTGTAGAAGATTTTAGACACCTCTATTTCGCCGGGAGCTTCAAAATATACCCCCATAGCAGGAATGTGAACAACGTCCTCAGGACAGGATTTGAAGCGGCGGAACATCTCATCGCGGATGAGGGTAAGTGATTCTTCTACATATCAAAAGCTTTTATAAACATTCAGCGTACTCCCTGGGAGCATGTGCGGCATATGCGGGTTTACGTGGGATGACAGGCTCCTTCTGAAGCAGATGGCGGATGCCATCGTGCATCGCGGCCCTGATGATGATGGCTATTACACAGACAGGCACATCAATCTCGGCATGAGGAGGCTGAGTATCATTGACCTCTCCACAGGGAAGCAGCCCATCTTCAACGAGGACAAATCAGTTTGTATCGTCTTCAATGGGGAGATTTACAACTTTAAGCAGTTCCGGGAAGAGTTAGAAGGAAAAGGCCACCGCTTCACCACAAACACAGACACCGAAGTCATCGTTCATGCGTATGAGGAGTACGGTGAGGAATGTGTCAAGCACCTCAACGGCATGTTCGGCTTCGCTATCTGGGATTCAAAGAAGAAGAAGCTGCTCCTCGCCGTAGACAGGCTTGGCATCAAGCCATTGTATTACGCTGTGGCAGACAATAAACTCGTCTTCGCCTCAGAGATAAAGGCAATCCTGCAGTATAAAGGCATAAAGAGGGCATTGAGCAAAACTGCCCTCATCAACTACCTAACGTTCCGCTACACGCCTCAGGAGCAGACCTTCTTCGATGGCATCATGAAACTCGCGCCAGGCCATCTCCTGGCATTCAGCAATGGCGAATGCAGGTTAAGGAGGTACTGGAATCCTGATATAGGCAATACGTCTAATAAATCGGAAGACTACTATGCAAAGAAGATAGTGGAGATGCTCAAGGAGTCTGTCAAGCTGCAGATGATGAGCGACGTTCCTTTGGGAGTGTACCTCTCTGGCGGCCTTGACTCGAGCATCGTTACAGCATTCATGAAGACCTTCACGGATTCCGAGATAAAGACCTTCAGCGTGGCATTCGACGCGCCTGAGCCCTTCAACGAGTCAAGATATTCTCGGATGCTCGCGGACCACTACGGCACAGACCACCACGAGCTCATTGTGAAGGCAGATGCCATCAGGCACCTACCCAGCGTCATCTGGCATCTCGACGACCTTGACAATGATCCGACGATGCTTGCCCAATATCTCCTCTCGGAATTCACCAAAAAGAAAGTCACGGTCGTGCTCACAGGCGAAGGATCCGATGAGCTGTTCGGCGGCTATGACGAGTTCAAGTTCATGACACTGGCTGAGCGATACCACAATACGATACCCAGAATCATCATGCAAGGGGGCGTAAAGGCAATCAGGGCAACACCCAACGCCATCCTGGACAGATTCTTCCATTTTTCCTCCTCACTTGGCGAAAAGGGAAAAGAACGCCTCCAGCAATTCGTGGACAACATAGGGGACAACGAGAAGTGTTATATGGCCCTGACCTCGTTCTTCAGCGATGAGGAGAAGAAAGGACTCTATGCAGAAGAGCTATGCTCCTTTGAGGAAAAGAACGCTAACTATGAGCAGCAAGTGAAGCCTTTCTTCATCAACACCAACAAAGAGAATATCCTGAACAGGCTGATTTATCTGGACATGAAACGGAGATTGCCCTATCATCTCCTGCACAAGATGGACAAGATGACCATGGCCCACTCCTTGGAGGGAAGGGTGCCATTCCTCGACCATAATGTCGTCGATTTCTCCTTCGAGATCCCCCCTCACCTGAAACTGCACGGATTTGAGCAGAAATACATCCTCAAGAGGGCAGTCAAGGACTATATCCCCTCTGAAATCCTGAAGAGAAAAAAGCACCCCTTTGTCGTGCCGATGGATGCCTGGTTTAAGGAGGGGCTGAAGGACGTCGCCAGGGACATCATAGAGAAATCAGAGCTGTGCAAAGGAAAATACTTCAACGGGGATGCCTTGAAAAAAATCATGGACAACTACCATAAGTCCCCAATGTATTATGGCAGGCAGCTCTTTGGCATCATCTCCTTCGATATCTGGCACAAGATCTACATCGAGAACGGCGATATGAGGAAGCCGCAGCTCAATTTGGATAAGCTGTATTAATGTCCGCATGAACCAGAAAAAAATCATGGGATACAAGCACATTATCCTCCTTGCGGTACTGGTGGCTATCTTCTTCTGGAAGCCCATTTTGCACCCTTCACAGTTGCTCTATTCCCCTTTCTCTGACCTCACATCGCAGGATTTTTTCTGGAAGTTTGTGATGCGCGATACTTTCGAGCAGTTCGGAGAGCTGCCGTTGTGGAATCCCTACACCTTCAGCGGTATGCCCTTCCTCGCGCAGCATTTTTCCAAGATGTTCTATCCGCCTAATATGCTTTTCTTCCTCACCGACAGCGTTGAATCGCTCTTCAACTACTTTTATCCCCTCCATTTCTTCTTCGCGGGCCTGTTCATGTATCTCTTCGTGAGAAGGCTGAAGCTGGATAAATTCAGCTCCTTTATAGCCGCAATCATCTACACTTTCAATGGCAATTATGTGATGTATGTCTACGCCGGGCTGCCCAACGAGCTTCCGCTCCTTGTCTTCTTCCCCCTGACGCTTTATCTCCTTGAGTCCGCTTTTCAGAAAGACATGCCAGTCTATGCCGTCCTTGCCGGACTCTCCATCTCCATGCTCATTCTAGGCGCGCACACACAGAAAATGGCCTATGCGCTCATCTTCTTCTTCGTCTATTTCCTGTTCCGTCTGGCTGCCATCTATGCATCCGCCAGACAAAGCAGACCTCTGTTCCAGGCCGCTTGGTTCTTCAGTCTGGCAGTCATCATTGGTATTCTGGTTGCTATGGTCCAGATCCTCCCTTCGCTTGAGATACTCCAATACTCCTCGCGGGCAGGAGGAATAGATTATGCTTTTGCCTCAAACGGCTCGTTCCCGCCCCAGCACCTGATCACGCTGGCAATTCCAAATTTCTTCGGCACACTACTGCACAACGATTACTGGAGCTTGTTTCCTTTCTGGAATTATATCATCTACATCGGCATCCTGCCGCTGATCTTGCTCCTCTTCGCCTTCCGCAGGAAAAACCCATATGCGTATTTCTTTTCAGCGACGGCAGGGCTTTCGTTCCTTTTTGCCTTGGGCAAGTATACGCCTTTCCATCATCTTCTCTATACCTCCATTCCCCTGTTGAGCGATTTCAGGGCTCCCTCGCGATCATTGTTCTTCTTCATCTTTTCCCTGTCGATAGTCGCTGCCTTCGGCATGAGCTTCCTGCTCACCATGAGGAGCAAAGCGGACGCTGCTTATCTTAAAAAGACGGTCATTGTCCTGGGTGCCGTCCTCCTGTTTGGAGCGCTGCTCTTCTCCGGGCTGTCTATATTCAAAGCAGAAATACTGCACAAAGGAAACATCCTGCTCGAATCCAAGTATTCACAAAGCTCATTAGACCTCCTCCCCCTAGAGTATTACCAAGGCAAGATTGAGCGCAGCTTCATAGACATGAGGGATGGGCTGCGCACTTTTTTGATATTCATTTCCCTCTCTGCCGCAACGCTCTTCCTCTGGCTCAATACAAGGATAAGCGCAAGGTTGTTCAGGTTCTTAGCAGCTGCCATCATTATCGCGGATCTCTGGATATTCTCCATGCCATTCATCCAGACTGAATATCCCAATGCTGTCTATAACCAAAACGTGCTGCCAGATTCTCTCAGCTCAGATGACTCTCTCTTCAGGGTGATTGACCTCACAAGGCTTGCGCTTCCCCAGGAGATCACGGTGAGATACGGCCTCCAAAATGCGAATGGATACGAAGGCATGCTGCTGGGAGATTACAACCAGTACGTCAGCGCCATGGGTGGCATCCCCCCCACTATCGCCACCATCATCCCCATCGACCGCATCGTTTATGATTCGATGCTTGACTTGCTTAATGTAAAATACCTCATCTCAGATGAAGAGATTAATGGCGTTGGATACAAACTTATCAAAAACCAGACTGTGTTGCTCTATACCAGCAGCGAGAAGCCACTTTTTTCCGATGCGGCGCTTGAAGTATCCTCTCTTGAGCATGTTGGTGAGAAGCAGATTTACATATATCGGAACATGGACGTCCTCCCACGTGCTTTTATAGCGGGAAGCTACATTCCCTCAGACAGAACAAATGTGTTTTCTATATTGGAAAGCCGCGACTTCGAACCCAAGAACATGCTGGTGCTGGAGTCAGACCCTGGAAAGAGAGCCAACGCCGGCTTCAAGAAAGCTGATGTGGCGTTCTATTCACCGAACAGGATTGTAATAAACGCCTCTTTGGATTCCCCAGGTTTCCTTTTCCTCAGCGAAGTCTGGTATCCCGGCTGGAAGGCGTATGACAATGGGAGAGAGACAGAAATCTACCGTGCGGATTACATTTTCAGGGCGGCGCACCTCGAGAAAGGAACCCATGTCGTGGAATTCGTATTCCAGCCGCTTTCCTACACTATTGGGAAATCCATATCATCAACTGTCCTCATTGTCATTGGGATTTATTTTGTCTTATGCTTCAGAAAAAGAAAAAATGGAAAGGGCATCAAGAAAAGAGCGGGCAATGCCTAGCCCAAAATCCTGTAAATCCTGAACCCGCTATTGCTGTACACGAGATTGAAATTGAGTGTTGAAGGGCTCTCAACAACAACATAGTCTGCCCCGTAGACACTTGCCATCCGCCTGAAATTGTCTTCGGTGAATCCGCGGTAATTCTTCCTGCAGAGATCGATGCAGGCGTTCTCGACACATTCCCCCAGCAGCTTTGCGCCGCAGGCAGCCTGCACCCGCTTGAGGAGTTCCTTCCCCACCTCCACATTGTAGTTTACCATAGCAATATCCTCCCAATCTGCAAGGATAGCCCGCTCAGACAATGCCCTGAAGTCAGAAATATATGGGGGAACGATGAAGACATCATCCTTCGCCGTGTTCTCCCGCGCCCAGACCTGAGCCTTCTTCCAGTCAGTTGATGCTGTTCCCGGGAAATCGACATTATAACGCAGGTAGGCGACAGGATGCGTGAGGAAATCATTGAGCGAGGAAATGGTGATTGGTCGCACGACAATCCCTGCAGCCGAGGACTTTGGGCCAATCTCGGAGAAGCTGGTGAGCGGAACTGCTGACGTGTCATAGGCATACGAGTCCATGATGTGCTCGTATACCGCCCCCATGCGGTTGGCGAAATGGTGTTTCTTGATAAGGAGGATGCCTACCGCCGTTGAGAGCAGAACAAGGGACACCAACAAAATGGCCGTCACCTGCTTTGGAGATCCCTTCCAAACCCTTCCTTTTGTGAGTTCATACATCAGCATCAGGGTAAGAGAAATCGTGATGATAAGGAAAGGCATAAACCCCATCTTGAGTGAATAGAGATATGGTATGCGCAATGTTATACTGCCGATGACGGATGCCACAAACAACACAGAGAATGATGCAATAAGCGAAAGAAACAGCACAGTCTTTTTCCTCATTCTGATGGCAATGAGGGGGAGGATGAAGAGCAGGACCATCTTAAAATTTGAAAGGAGCAGCGAAACGGCCATCCCGGCAGAAGCCAGCTTCTCCAAAGCCCCCCGTTTGTAAGTCTCCAAAAGGTAGTTGGCAGTATAGATCATGGCGAAAATAGTGAAAAATTTTACACTTCTCCAGAGCGTTAGTGTTACCAGCGCCGATATTGGGACCACATAGTAAAAGAACGTTGCAATAATGGCAAGGGCGACTATCCCCCACATCAGCCCCATCACCTTTTGGTGCAGTTCTTTCTGCGGCCTAAATCTCAGGGCAAGGAGGAAAACAAGCACAAATGCCCCTCCTCTTATCCAAGTGAAAGGCCCCCACCATAGGACAGCAAGATGATGCAGGAACTTGAGTTCGATAATGTCCCACCAGCTTTGCGGAGGAAACAAATCGACAGTAGGGGAAGAGAGTGACCAGAAGAATGTGGGGAGACTGATGGCGAATGTCAGAAGAGAGTAACCAGCAATCCGTTTCAGGGTCAGGGATATGCCTGCTGTCCTCCACACAAACAAGAAACAGAACATCATCATCAGGAAGAGGTGGACAGCAGATGTGATGTGCAGGTTCATCCCTATTCCGACAAGGAGGAATGCAGGGACATACTTACCCTTCAGGAAAAAATACACGGCAAAGAGTAAAATGGGGAATACGAACACGCGCGGGAAAAAAACCGGAAAAATGGAATCTTCGCCAACCTGCGGTTTGTTGAGAAGCAATAGAATTACTGAAAGATATGCGACAGTATCGTTCTTGAACAGCAGCCTTGCAAGAAGGAACACGGCTACGTAGAAGGCAAAAGTTACTGTGATGTAGGAAAAGAAATAAGTGTTCTCAATCCCAAACATCCTAGAAGGAAAGGAAAGTATGAAAAACAAGTAGGTGTAGAACTGAGGCTTAAGAAGAAGAATGGGATCTTTTTGGTGCAACTCTTGGTCAAGGAACGATTTTTGGAAGACGAGAAGCTGTCCTTGGGCATAATCTCCATAGTAATACCCATTCATGATGATTGAAACGAGGCTCAGCAGGAACAACACGCCAAGGAAAAGAAACTTCTTTTTAATCTTGCCGCCGCTCCAAAATTTCATCTTATTCCTCTATCCTGTCTCTTTTCCAAGAATTTTGGCTAAGCTTATAAACCCTCCCACATCCGTCACTTGTGCGTAAGTAAGATACACAATAGACAATGTATATAATAATTGCTCTCCACCTTATTTAGAAAATAGTTAACACAATTAAGCTGCATGTGCCGCCAAAATTTCACAAAATTTTTTAAACTACCTGCCCTCTATATGGACAGATGGCACTTCCACCTCCTTATGAGTGTCCTTGCCAAAAGCAGATAAGAAATACCAACAAACCTGAAAAAATAACCCAAGCGACGGCAGTAATGGTATGAGCTACTACTCCCAACATCAATACGCGCAAAACTATGAGTACGACTCCTTCCATTACTCTCTTTTCTTTGAAAAAGGGCAGCGCATCTTGGACATCGGCTGCTCAACAGGCAATTTTCTTGCCCAGGATCCAAAGCACATCATCGGACTTGACAGTGATGCTGATGCAGTCGCTATTGCAAGGAAACGAGGGTTGCGGGCTCTGCGGCACGACATAACGAAGAAACTGCCCTTCAAGGCAACTTCTCTCGATAATGTCCACTGCAAGCATGTCCTTGAACATCTTGACAATCCCCTCCCCTTCCTACGTGATATTTTCAGGGTACTCAAAAACAACGGTCGCCTCGTGCTGGTTACTGACTGCATGACTCCCCATTTCTGGGATGACTACACCCACAAGCGGCCATTTACGGAAATCTCCCTCGGACGGCTGGCTTGGGATGCCGGTTTCCGGAAATGCACGATTTATCGTTTTCCCATGCGTGGTGTCTTTGGCACGGGTATTCTTTTCCGCCACAAGCTCATTTCTCCAGAAGCGGCGCTCCGTATCTACCGTGCATATGCGGCGATAGTGAATGGAGGCAGTCTCGTCCTTGATGTCAAGAAAAAAAGATGATATCCTGGCGTGGCTATGCCATCCCCTCAATATCCTCTCTTCTGATTCCCTTGACCATGATGAGAACGGCCACATAGACTGTCATAGCGATCGGGACAAGGAGAAAGACGTGCAGAACATCCCGCAATGCTATGGCTACCACCCCCATCACGAGCGAGGCAAAGAGGGGTTTCACTGAGAGGTGAAACAGTGTGAGAGAGTACCCCTCCTTTTTGATTGCCCACAAAAGAAGAACACAATTCAGGAAGGCTGTGGAGACCGTAGCGACCGCTGCCCCAAGATAGCTAAACTTGGGAATAAGGACCAGGTTCAGTGCCAAATTCAATGATAGGCATACTCCAGTCACCCAAGTAAACACCTTCGGCTTTCCGATGGAGTTGAAGAACCATCCTGCCATATTACCGAGAAAGAGGAATGCCGTTGCCCAGACGAGAATTTGCAGGACGAGGACAGCGCCGGAAAATCCGGTACCATACACCAGGGAAATGACATTCCCGGCGATTGCTGTTATCCCTACGACGAGAGGAATCCCCACCAGAACCATAATTTGTATTCCTTTCTCAAGAATACCGCGAAGCAGCTCTTTTGACATCTTTGCATGCGCCTCAGCCATGACAGGAAACAGAACCAGGATGATAATCCATGGGATTTTGGAGAAGACATTTATGAGCTTATACGCCGCGTTGTAGATGCCGGTGGCTTCATGTCCTTGGATGAATGATATCATGACCGTGTCAACCTGGAAGTATACCGTGAGGAAAACCGTAGAGAGCCACAGCGGCCAAGAGGTTCTCACCATCATTTTCCATGTCGGCACATTGACCACGAGCGAGAATGGGACAGCGAGCTTCCGTAGGAAATAAATGGATAGCACCACAGAGAAGAAATTGGACAGCACCAGCACGACGAGGAACGCGAAGAGCCCGTGGCCCTGCAGCAGGACGGTAACTCCCAATCCGAACGCGATGATCCTCTCCATAATACGCACACCTGCCTCATATTTCATCTGCTGATAGGCATAATAAGTGTTCCTTGCCACATACGAATAATTTTGGAAGAAGAGTGACACTGCCGCGAGGAACACCAGGAGCATAACGCCTTTTTCCTGTCCGGTAAACAGGATAGCGACCATGGGAGCGATCATTGTCAGGATGCAGAACACAAGCTTGAGGGATGCATACTGCCCAAAATATTTCCGTGCATTCGCCCGGTCCTGCGACACTTTCGTGATGTAGAAATAAGAGATGCCAAAATCATACAGGAAGGTGAATATCCCGGCGAAGGCGAATGTAAAGGAATAGATGCCAAGCTCCTCCGGTCCAAGCAAGCGCGCGACCAGCACGATGAGCACATAGGAAAGAATACTGGAGAGTACCTCAGAAAATGCCACCAAGCTGATGTTTTTCACTATGGTCTTCTTCAGAGACATCTTCACCGCTCCCTGACAACATTTATAATCTGCATATCCACCTCACTCCATTTAAATTACTTTCCAACCCTGCATATAAGGAGATACTGCAGCCGATGCCTTTGCCCAGCCGCTGCAGGGACGCCAACATGACCAAAACTTGGACACATCCTCGCAGACCCGTAAGAATAAGAAATAATTCACACGTTCTTTTTGTTTCCCTCACCGGTATAGGGAACCTCCTTATGCTGACTCCTGTCCTCTCACTCCTCAAATCAGTCTTTCCCCATATCAGGATCGCTGTTCTCGTGCTGGGCTCTACTAAAGATGTTTTGATGCACAATCCTGATATTGATGAGGTCATCATCTATCCAAGTAAACAAAACATTCTCTTACGCCTGAAATTTCTCTGGGGACTGAGGAAGAATGGATACGATGCGTGCTTCTATGCCTACCCCAATGTCGGCATCATGAGCGCGATTCTCCTTTCCCTCCTTACGCCTGGCCTAACGGTGAATTTCGAGTATCCTTTCCTTTTCCTGAGGCGGTGCGGGCTTTTCAATTCTGTCAGCGTTCCAGTCAATCCGGGTATGCACGATATAGAGAAAAACCTCTCTCTCCTCAGGGTCTGCGGCCTTGCGTCGCACAGGAGCCGCCTAGTGATGCGGCTTGAGATCTCCTCGGCTGAAAGGAGGGCGGCGAAGCGTTTCCTCAAGGATAGAAACAGGAAGACTCCCCTCATCGGATTCCACATCGGTGCCCGTGAAAGAGCAAAGGTATGGCCGCTGGAGAACTTCTCCGCAGTCATTGATATGTTGCTTGAACGCACGTCAGCCACCATCTTGATTGTCGGCGGCCCAAGGGAGGCGGAAGTCCTTGGCTCCTTCCCTTCCAGTAGCCGGGACAGGGTCATCATTGCCGCAGGCAAAACCTCTCTGCTTGAGACTGCAGCCCTCATCCAGGAATGTAACCTCTTTGTTACCAATGACTCCGGCCCCATGCACATGGCCGTGGCCGTGGGCACCAAAGTCGTGAGCGTCTTCTTGTCCTCAGACGTCAGGAGAACTTCACCTTATGGTAGCCAGCACATCGTCTTCTCCCTCAGAAAAAAAGAGTATCAAGATGACCGGAACAGGAATCATTTCTACGTGGACATCATAACTCCTGAATTAGTAGGGCAAAAAATAGTCGCCCTCCTCAAGAATAGGCCTTCTTAGCATCCTTCAATAGTGGATTCTTCAGCCCTCCTGATTACTTTAGTGTTCATCTACCTAATGATGCCATTTTCCATAAGGTAGGATTCAATCGCTTTGGCAGCAATCTGGTGGCCCGCCACATTCAGATGGACCACATCATTCTGGGAGGCGCGAACATCTTCAGACTTATAGCTGCTGAAATCCTCCCTTAAATCCCTGACCAGCAATCCGTTCTTCCTTGCCTCATCAGCCACTTTCTGGTGTATCCACCCGTACTGATAATCATCCATATCTGTGTAGAAAATCGGCAAAATGAAGATGATGGTGGTGATGTTGCGCTCGCGGGAAATCTTCCCAATCTCCCTGAAAGAATCTTCGACGTTCCTCCATGACTGGTTATTTTTGTGCAAGGAAGTGTAGACATCGTCCCCTATCTTGGACCTAATCTGCAAGATGTGTGCATGGATGAATTTTACTATCCGCAGCGAATCCATCATATTGCGCACTGAACAAGGGACGGCGAGATTCAGGGAATAGATCTTGCACGATTGCATCTTCTGGTCATCCATCCTTTTGAAATCGCTTACGAGTCCGGGGGAAGGTAAGGGATCGTTAAGCACGTAGCCAAATATGGCGATGTCCAAATCAAATACCAATGCCCGTGTCTTGTACATCTCCAGTTCCTGCTCTATCCCATACCCATTCACCCCGAAATTAAGCACTTCAACATCCCCATCTCCGTGCTTGTTGAGATTCTCTTCAAGCACTTCGGTGTACCCTTGCTCCGCCGGTACCTCAATGGCTGCAGCGACGGAATCGCCAATGACAGCTATCCTCTTCACCCCGCTCTTTTTCTTGAGATCATACTCCTTATCCCTCATACCATATGAGTTTGTTGTGATAGCCACATTATTGAATTCAGAAACGATTGATGGGGCCATCTCATAGATGAGTTTGTCGTCGTCAGATTCTCTGAACACCTTGGGCCCATTTACTGGCCCTTCCTGCACCCTCAGGACGATTTCAAATACTGTCAAGAACACGAGCATGCTCACTGCGATGAGTGCCATCCCAATGAGTATCTCCCTTTTTGACATGAAAAAACGAGAAAAATGTGGACAAGTTTCTTTAAAAATCTTTCCGTCACGAGAGACCAACACATTTAAAAACAAGCTATTCACGATATACAACGGAAAGAAAGAGAAATATCCATGACCTCCAACCTAATCAGGAAAATACAGGGTGCCATCGCCTTCCACCTCAATAAAATAAAATATTTTAGTGTACACGGTTATAATTCAAAAAAATATTGGAATGACCGGCTTACCCATTATAGGCTGAGCCTTCAGGGTGTCGGAAACAAAACACTCACAGAGGAGGAAAACAGAAGACAGTATCAAAAAGCAGGCGAGACGTTCCTTTCGCTCTGCAGAAAAGAAGGGCTGGACTTTAGAAAGCTTAAAATCCTAGACATCGGTTGTGGAATAGGATTTTATGCGGAAATTATTTTGAGAAATGGGGGGGAAAATTACACTGGGGTGGATATTACAGATACTCTCTTCCTTCAATTGGGGGAAAAATTTTCCGCATTCACTTTTCTCAAGAGAGACATTACGCAACAGCCTCTTCCGGACACGTTTGATCTCATCATCATGATAGATGTGACGCAGCATATCACCACAAAGAAGAAGTTTTCTTCTGCGATGCAAAACATTAAAAACCACCTGAATGTGGGAGGAACATTTATCGTGACTTCCTGGCTTAGAGGAGACTATAAGATGGGATTTTACGAGGTTTCACGCTCTCTGGAAAGATATAAGCGGGAATTTGAGGGATTTCATTTCAGCGAGCCAATGCCTTTCAGGGGGAAATTCCTCTTTTCTATAAAGAACATCTCAAAAAGGTAAGAAGCATCTCCAAAAGAGGTCATTCCTGCATAAATACAAATCTTTCATATTTTCTTGTAAATAACGCTCCAATCCATACATTCTACCATACATTCTATATATCCTCTTCATTCCAAGGTTACTAATCAAGTTTCTCTAGTTGTTATCGAGAGCTGCTCATACATCAAGATGGAATTTGTCATTGACTCCCCATATCTATTCTCCACCGGAAATCTTGGAAAGAGGAAGGGATACCCTATTGAATGAATTGTTTAAGCAACTGCACAATCCGTCTGGCTGCCTTGCCATCCCACAGAGGAGGCATGCGTCCCGCTTTCTGGTGGTGGGACATCGCTTTCCTTGCCGCGGCAAGGATTTTTCCTTTCTTCATACTGACGAGAAGATTTGTGCCGTGCGACAGAGTTACTGGTCTTTCCGTGTTCTTGCGCAGCGTGATGCACGGGACTCCCAACGCCGTTGTCTCCTCCTGTATGCCGCCTGAATCGGTGAGCACAATGCGGGCATGGTCCATGAGGCAAAGGAAGTCCAGGTAGCCAAGAGGGGGGGTAAGGGTGAGATTCTTCATTTTCCCCACTACCGGGCCGAGGCCGAATGATTGGATGCTCCTACGCGTGCGGGGATGGATGGGGAAGACTATGGGAATCGCCTTTTGAAGCTCCCCTATAATGGAGATTACACTGGCAAGACTCTTCTTGGTGTCTACATTGCTTGGGCGATGCAAAGTCAGGACGCCGTATCCTTTCCCGCTGAGGTGTAGTCTTTGAAGGATGGTGGAGGATGCCGCTTCCCTGCGGTGCGCAAGCAGCGTGTCAATCATCACATTCCCCACAAAATGGATGTCTTTCCTGCTCCTGCCCTCATTCAGGAGGTTCCTGTTCGCGCTTTCCTCGGTAGTGAAGAGATAACCGCTGATCCTGTCCGTGAGGACCCTGTTGATCTCCTCGGGCATGCTCCAGTCGAAGCTCCTGAGGCCGGCCTCCACGTGCGCGACCGGGATGCCTAGCTGCTTCGCGGCAAATGCGCCGGCAAACGTCGAGTTCACGTCCCCGACCACCACCACGATGTCAGGCTTTTCATCTCTCAAGACTTTTTCCAGAGCAATGAGGATGCGGCCCACCTGCTCGACAACGGTGCCAGAGCCGATGCCAAGATTGATGTCCGGCTTGGGAAGCTGAAGCTGGTCAAAGAAGAGCTGGCTCATCTCCCTGTCGTAATGCTGGCCGGTATGCACGAGCACGTGCCTGATGCGGCGTTTCCTGAATTCCCTGACAAGGGGGGCTATCTTCATGAAATTCGGCCGTGTCCCGACGATGCTGAGGATTTTCATGGATTCCGTCCACCCAAATGTATTTAAATAGTTTCCCATTGAACGAGGGCATGGAAAACGGGCGGAAGGGAATGGGCAAAATGCGTGTCGCGGTTGTGATGCCCAACCATGCAGACCTCAATTCCTCGCTCAACAATTATGTGAAGACGCTGCAATACATCGCCGAAAAAAAGTGGGCAGACATCACGCTGTTTACGGACGAAAAGAATGCTCTTTCGCTCAGCGGGATAACGGTCAAGAAAATAAGGGGGTTCGACTACAAGACACCCCTTGAGAAGCTGCTCCTGCTCCTCGGCATCCCGCGGGGTTATTATTTTGGCCTTGAGGAGCATCTGAAAGGTTATGATGTGATTGTGGCGAACAATCCTGAGTTCTATGCCTATGCCTGCCAGTCATACAAAATTGCGAAAAAACATGGCAAGAAATTCGTTTTACGCACCTCCCAGACGGTGGATGGATTTTTCCTTTACAAGGTTACCAAATACCTCATCAATCCCATTGTGAAAAAAGCATATGGGTATGCATCATGCTGCATTTTCGCGAACCCTGAAGCGAAGCAGCGCTGCATCCGGCTCGGCCTGCTGAAGAAGGGAAGCAGGGCAATCATCACCGGGCACGCCATAGACACAGAATGCTTCAGGCCGATGAAGGTGAAGAAGCCCAAGAATAAGGTCATTCTCTCTGTGGGGGGGCTCCTCAAGCTCAAGGGGCACCAATACATCATTGAGGCACTGAGGATGCTCCAGAGCGAAGGACATAAGGACACGGAACTGTGGATTGTGGGGAAGGGGCCTTATGAAGGTACATTGAGGTCTCTGGTGCAGCGCCTCGGCGTAGAAGAAAGCGTCAAATTCCTCGGTGCAAAAAGCCATGAGGATCTTGCGAAAATCTACAATAAGGCATCTGTGTTTGCACTGGCGAATGAGCAGGAAATCACTCCAGCGGTTAATGAGGCGCTGGCGTGCGGCGTTCCTGTTGTTGTGGTGGAGTGCGGTGGCTATGGGTTTGTGGTTCATGGGGGGAAAGAAGGCCTTATCGCCTGCAAGAACGATCCTGAAGATCTCGCTGCCAAGATGAAGATGCTGCTCGAGGAGGAAAGCTATGCAAAGCAGATGGCAGGCAATGGAAAGAAGCGGGTAAAAAGGATGTTTTCAATCCCGGTCGTTGCCAGGAAAGTGGCCATTGCATTTGCTAAATGATCTTGGAAGAGGTCAGTGCATCCGCATTATGTCAAGCTGATCCGCATTTTCTTGCGATGATTGATCGCAGGTTTTCCGGGAGCATGGCACCAGCATACTTGCGCATGAATGGCTTGCCCAGCATGGAGCAGGAAACGGAGAAAAAGCGCTCTTTCTTGGATGTGTCATAATAACTCCAGGTTTCCTCATGAAGTTTGCCTTTCTCCTCTTGGGAAATCGGTCCCAGCCTGTACAAAAAGAGGCAGGCAACCCCAAAGCAGGAGAAGGTCTGGTTGAGTGCGCCATGGAGGCGGACAAACTCTGCAAGCTGTGGTCTTGGGGACTCCCATCTCCTGTCGTAGAGCACAACTCCGAGGAGGGAGGCGTCTTCGGCAAATGGCTCCTGATTAATCATGAGTTTAGAGGTGTCTGAGAAGTCCCCAAGAATGACAAAGTCACCTTCATTGAGGTCTTTGACAGAAGGGTTCAGGTCAACTTGCCTCTGAAAATAATAAGAATGGGTTTCTGCCGATGCGACAACAGTGCCAAGGGGAAAATAAGGGTAGAGGGAATGGACTGTTGCCGTTCCGGGAACGTTCTCGTTGACATAGTGCCCTATCTCCTGCCAGACAGAATACCCTCTGTACTTATACGCCTCATTCAACGACCATGCGAAGGCGGTCAGAAGCACAACTCCGATGCTGATGGCTACAATCTTCTTATCCCACTTACCTTTTGCCGTTTCGAGGGTCACCAAGAAAAACCGTGAAAGCAGGATGGCGAGGAAAGGGAGCACAAGCACCAGGTGGCGCGCACCGCTCCTGCGCTGGAACAGGAACAGCAGGAGATACAGGAAGGCTATGAGGAAGAGGAACGCGTCTTCCGTTCGGTTCTTCCCGAGCAATGCATAGCCAAAATAGCACAGCGAAGCCGCAATTGCCAGATAGAGCAAGGGGGAGAAACCGTTCATCATGAAAAATAAGGGGAAAAATGGCGGTGCGTAGGAAGCTGCTGTCTGGATGACCATGCTATAGATTATGCCGTAGAGGAGATAGAACGCATTTGACGGCACCAGCAGCGTCGAGCCGATCACGACCAGCGCTGCGCTCGCGTTGGCGATGAATGCCTGCCGAACCGCCTGCCCCAGCCCGGGCCATCCCCTCACCCATCGGGCGATCCAATACAATCCCCAGACAATGAGGGCGTTGTATTTGGTGATGAATGCGCAGGCAAAAAAAACGCCTGACAGCAATAAAAGCGCTGCCTCTTTCCTCGATTGCCCCATCTTCAGGGAGTATTCCGCCGCGTAGATTGCACATAGGATGAAAAATAAGAGTGCCATCTCCACGAAGCCCAGCCGGCTGAATACCACATGGAAAGGGATGACGCTCAGCACAAGCGCGGCCAGCAGCGCGGTCTTCCTTCCGTACCATAAGCGCGCGAGGTGATAGGTCATAACGATGGTGGCCAAACCAAAGAGAAGGGAGGCCATGCGGAGGACAACAACGCTCGCGCCGAAAACAGAGAAGAACGCGGAATCTATGAGGAGGGCAAGAGGAGGCGGCTGGCCGTCGGCAGCTGACCACAGCGAAATGCCTGTTTCCGCGTCCAGCTTCGAGATGATGAGATAGCCATTCTCGTCAAAGTACATGCTTTGCGAGCCGAGAAAAGGGATTCTCACCAGAAAGGCCAGAAGGACAATCGCTAAAAGGGGGAACCATCCTTTCACTTTGTTGGTGTCCATGGTGGGCTATGTCGCATCAGCGTCCAGCATCTCCTTGATGCAGTTTGCAATCATATGGCAGAGCGAGAGATGGGTATCCTCAATGATGCCGTAGTGGTCGCTTTCCACCACGATGCCCTTATCAACCATCCCTTTCAGCTTGCCCCCTCCGCGCCCGAGCAGCGCGATGCTTGTGCCTCCAAGCTCCCTGCAGCATTCAACAGCGCTGAGGAGGTTCCTGGAGTTTCCGCTGCAACTCATCACAAAGCAGACATCCCCTTTCTGCATAAAATTCTTAAGCTGCTCTGAGAATACCGCAGAGTAATCGCTGTCGTTTGCCCACGCCGTCATGAGGGGGGTGCTGTCGCCCAGCGCAAGGGCAAAGAAGCGCTTTTTTCCCGGGACACTGCACAGCTTGTTCAGGTCATTGGCAAAATGGGAGGAGGTGGAAGCGCTCCCGCCGTTTCCGATGATGAATATCTTCCTGCCATTTTTACGGCAGTCCGCGAAAAGGGAGATGATATCCGCTACCTTTTCCTTGTCCACTTGTTTTAGTGCAGCAATAAGGGTTTCGGCATATTCTTCGCAGAAAACCCTCGGGTTATCGGGATTCTTGTGCGCTTTTCCCATTCAATCACCCACGTAGATGATCCTGCTGCCCTGCGGCTCGAACGCAAAGTCCACTTTCCTGAGATTCCCCAGGGCGGCGCACACCTCTTGTTGCCTGTCCTGATTGCAGCAGAGGAGGAGGAATCCCCTCCCCCCGGCGCCGAGCAGCTTTCCTCCGGCAGCTCCTGCCTTGAGCGCCTTCTCGTAATAGGAATCAATCACCATGTTTGAGACGCCGTCAGACAATTTTTTCTTGAGCACCCAATTCTGGTGCAGCAATGTCCCGAATTGGCCAATATCCCCGTTGTTCAATGTGCCGCTGAGTTTCCTTGCCAGTTCAGCCATCTCCAGGAGGATGTTCCTGTTGATGTGGGATTTTTTCCGCTGGTCGTGCAGGACCTCATGCGAGCGCTGGGAGATTCCGGTATAGAACAGCAAGAGGTTCTTCTGGAGTTCCTTCAGGACGTGCGGCTTGCAGATGACCGGCTCGACGAAGACGCTTTCATCGCTATTAAAGGCTATATGCTTGAATCCCCCATAAGCGGCAATGTACTGGTCCTGCTTGCCGATGGGCTCCTTCAGGATGTCAATCTCGATCTCGCACGCTTTTCTGGCCAGGAATTCCGCTGATTTGTGCTCTCCCTTGTAGGCGAACAGCGCGTTGAGCAATCCCACGATGAATGAGCTTGACGACCCCAGCCCGGTGCCACGGGAATGGATGTCCGCCATGGAGGTGATCTCCACTCCCCCCATGATTCCGGCTACCTTCATGGCCTCGCGGACAAGAGGATGCTCAATCTCATCGACTTTCCCGACGTTCTCCGTCTTGGAATAGCTGACCCTGATTCCGTCGTCAAATTTCTGGTTGACGGTGATGTACATATGTTTGTCGATTGCCGTTGAGGTGACCGCTCCCGGCTCATGCGAGTAGAACTCCCTAAGGTCAGTGCCCCCTCCGCAGAAGCTTATCCTGAAAGGCGTCTTGGAGATGATCATGCCACTCTAGAAGCAAAAACACGCTTTTAAATGTTATGGCATCCCGCGTCGTTTGGGCCTACAATTTCCCTTCATTGATTGAGAGAATCATCTGTGCTGCCTTCAGGAGATTAGCAGCCTCCCAGTCAGCTTTTGTGGAATACTTGCCATCTTTGCCGGCATACCCTGTCCTGATTAACATCGTCCGCATCCCGGCGCGCCTGCCTGTCTCGATATCTACGGTGGAATCACCAATGAACACGCACTCCTCTGGAAGGAGACTGAAATCATTGAGTGCTTTTTTCACCATTCCGGTGTTTGGTTTCCTGCATTCACACTTCTTCTTGTAGAGCGGGTTCTCCCCCTCAAATCCCTTGTCAGGATGGTGGGGGCAGTAGTAGATGCCATCAATCTTCGCGCCTTCCTCTTGGAGCAGTTTATTTAGGTGGTTGTGGATATCTTTGAGCTCTTCTTCTGTGCAGAGATTACGCGCCACAACTGGCTGATTGGTGATGATTATCGCTTTGATCTTGTGCTGATTAAGAATGGAGATGGCCTTCCCCGCATTTTTTAGGAGCTTAAGCTGGGACTTCTTATGAAGCAGGTTGACTTCCTCGTTGATGACGCCATCCCTGTCAAGAAGGACTGCGTGGATTTTTTTGTGCTTTCTGCTGTGCATAAGCGTCAACTTCTGCGTATCGTTCAGGCGTTCCGGCATCCCTGATGAATTCTTCCGTCACGTAG
>Ga0209542_10004195_pt1 | contig 29889 bp, 24 predicted proteins | sample RifCSPhighO2_01_FD_184028 | JGI IMG/M metagenome (GOLD analysis project Ga0209542, IMG submission 184028) | Soil microbial communities from Rifle, Colorado - Rifle CSP2_plank highO2_0.1 (SPAdes) (version 2) | ecosystem: Environmental > Terrestrial > Deep subsurface > Rock core/Sediment ... | reverse complement strand
GGTATTAATTTGGTTTTAACTACTAATAGCACATTATTGAATAATCAAATAACTACCGGAAGCAAAGCTATTTTTGATGATGCAAGCGGAACAGGAAACAAGCTTATTTACAACAATAGTTTTGGAGAAATAAGATGGACAAATTTAAGTTTCTTGGGTAATTTAACAACAATAGGAAACTTAACTTTTCCTGGAAGCATTATTATTGCGAATAATTCGGCTTATGTTAATGCAAATGCTTTTGTTGGGCAGAATATTAATTCAAGCATGAACATAACTTTATATGGTATGACTTATGATGGAAGCTATCCTTCTTTATTGAGAAAAATAAAAAAAGATGGTGCTGCCTGTGGGAGCGCTTGCTATAATTTTACAAACTTGACGAATGCTAGAACAATTGTATTTAATGTTTCTTCTTTGGGCAATTATTCTATAAACAAACATGTAAGAAGCCAGAGCAATGTAACTTTGCATACTGGATGGAATCAAGTAGCTTTGAGAATGGAGAATAATGATTCAGGAACACCAAGAAATATTTCGATTGCAAGAGGTTGGAATTTAATTGGATTTTCGAGTGATGCGCCGGAGGCGCATGCGAATCTTGTTTTTACAAATGCAAGCGGAGATAGAAGAAATTATACTAATGCCTCTAGCGCAAAAAAAGTGCAGAAATACATGGGCTATTATGACGGCGCTGCAGGAAATAGAAAATATAAATATATTCCTAAGGATAACGCAAGTTTAGTTGCAGGGCAAGGTTATTGGGTTTATGCGAATGAATCCGGCAATTTGACATTGCCGGGCGTGGGCGGAAGTTTTAGTAATGAGACATATAAGTGGAGTAACTTAATGTTTAGCAATGGGACGAGTGAGTTGAATATTACGGATGCTAGGAATGCGAGTTGGATTGCTGGGTCGAGTGCTTCGACTATACTTTATTATTATGATAAAGAATCGGGCACATTTGATTATGTTACCAATCTTCCTACAGCTTCTTTAAATAGTTGGGAAGGTTATTTTATTTGGTCTAAGCAGGAAAATATAACTTTGATGAGGCAGAATTAGTAAGTTTCTATAACGTAACTATAGGGTGGTATCAAACGAAATGTTTAAAAAGGAAAATGTCTAGTAAAAATAATGGGAATATTAAATTTAGAACAACAATTAGCAACCTTTAAGCGAGGAACTGTTGGTATTTTAACAGAAGAAGACCTTATAGCAAAGTTAAAAGAATCTAGACCCCTCAACGTTAAATTTGGAGTAGATCCTACTGCACCAGATATTCATTTAGGTCATACTGTTCCTTTACAAAAACTTAAACAATTTCAAGATTTGGGCCATAATATCCAATTAATTATAGGAGATTATACTGCTATGATAGGAGACCCGAGTGGGAGATCTGAAACAAGACCTATGTTGACAAGCGAGACTATAGAAGCAAATCTTAAAACTTATAGGGACCAGGTTTTTAAAATTTTAGATCCTTCAAGAACTAAGTTATTATTTAATAGTACGTGGCTCAATCCTTTTTCTGGAGCAAATATGATAAGGCTCGGATCAAAATATACTGTTCAACAGCTTTTACAAAGAAGAGATTTTGGAGAAAGAATAAATCAAAACAAACCCCTCTCAGTAACAGAACTTTTATATCCTCTTTTAGTTGGTTACGATTCGGTACATTTAAAGAGCGATATAGAAATTGGTGGAACAGATCAGCTGTTTAATTTTATGGCTAGCAGAGAAATTCAAAAAGCTTATGGTCAAAGACCTGAAGTTGTTATAACTTTGCCACTTTTAGAAGGAGTAGATGGAGTAAAAAAAATGAGTAAAAGTTTAGGCAATGCAATTGGAGTAAGTGAAGACCCCCTTGATATGTACGGAAAAATTATGTCTATATCTGATGATTTAATGTTAAGATATTACGAACTTATTTCAAATGTAAGTGTACAAGAATTTGAAAAAATGAAAGAAGAGATGAAGTCAGGGAAAGCTAATCCAATGAATTATAAGCAGAGGCTTGCTAGAGAAATGGTTTTAAGATATCATGGAGAATCGCCTGCTAATGAAGCAGAGGAACATTTTAATGCAGTTCATAGAAGGAGAAATATCCCCTCGGAATTAGAAGAATCAACATTAAAATATAAAGAAAAATCTGATTTAAATATTGTTAATTTACTAAAACAGACAGGAAGAGTTACCTCAAATGGTGAAGCTAGAAGATTAATTGAGCAGGGAGGGGTAAGAGTTGACGGAAATATTATACGAGATGTTAAGTATATGTTAGAGCCAAAAGATGGTGGAATATTACAGGTTGGAAAGCTATTTTACAGAAAAATGAGATACACAAGAGAGAGTTAAAAAATAGGGTTATGAAACTTTAGAGGTGTGCATAGACAACAAAGGAGTAGAATTCTTAGATTAAAATTTCGGAAATAAAATAGTTAAATTAATAAAGTATCCTTTTTATAAGTCCGTATGAATACTGATGAAAAGATTGAATTAATAAAAGAATTTGCTAAAGAGATAGTTACAGAAGAAGAGTTAAGAGCACTTTTTGATAAAGGTGTTGCTCTTGTTGCTTATGATGGTTTTGAACCTTCTGGTTTAGCACCTATTCATTTTGGTCTTCTAAGAGCGACTAATTTAAAGAAGATGTTACAAGTAGGCATAAAATTTAAATTGTATCTAGCAGATTATTTTGCAATGATAAATAATAAGCTTGGAGGAGATTTAAAGGATATCCATTTAGCAGGAGAATATTTCATTGAAGTTTGGAAAGCTTGTGGAATAGATATAAGTAAAGTCGAAGTTATTTGGGCAAATGAGATTATGGACGATCTTAAATATTGGGATAAAACATTAAGAATCGCAAAAGAAATATCTTTAGAGCGAAATATGAGGGCTACAACGATTATGGGCAGAAAACAGGGGGAAAAATTAAGTATGGCTCAATTGTTCTATCCTCCAATGCAGATTACAGACGTATTTCATTTGGGCGTAGATATATGTCAGATGGGCATGGATCAAAGAAGAGCCAATATACTTGCAAGAGAAATTGCAGATAAATTAAGATGGAAGAAACCTGTCGCAATACATCACCCCATGTTATTAGGTTTGCAAGGCATACAAAAAAGAGAAAATGACGAAGAGACAATGATTGCTTCAAAAATGTCAAAGTCTGATCCTAAAAGTTGTATCTATATGCACGATAGTTATGAAGAATTAAAAAAGAAGATCAATAAAGCCTTTTGCCCAGAGAAAGAAGAATACGGCAATCCTATATTAGACTATTGCAAAAATATAATATTTAGAGAAACAAACTTAGTAGTTATTAATCGACCTGAGAAGTATGGCGGACAAATAGAATATAAAAGTTATGAAGAATTAAGAAAGGATTATATTGAAGGCAATTTATCTTCAGTAGATTTAAAAGCAGGAGTCTTAGAGGAATTAAATCGTTTAATTAAACCTGTAAGAGAACATTTTGAAAAAGATTCGAAAGCTAAAATATTATATGAAAAAGTTAAAAATCTTGTAATCACTCGATAAAAGATAAATAAATTTATATGGAAAAAGAGATAAAATTTGATAGGGCATATTATAACTCCCTTATGAAAGAATTTGGCTACAATCCCTTAGAGTTTGAAAAGATTAACTTTTCTCTTGGAAAATTGAATAAAGAGGATTTACAAATAAGATGGCTTTGTCATCATGGAGGGCATAAATTTTCTAGAGAACTCCATAAAAGGAAGTCCATTGTAACAACAGGTCTAGGGCTAACTGGAGTCCCCCATATAGGAACTTTATCGCAAATATTAAGATCGATAGCTTTGCAAAAAGCAGGTATTCCGGTGCAAATGGTATTAGGTGATTTGGATGCATATAATCATAAAGCAAAACCTCTGCAGGAGGCATTAGAATTGGTTGAAAAATATAGAAAATTTATTTTAAGATTGGGTTTTAAGCCAAATTTTCCTTCGATATTAAGAGCACAGTATAATGAATTACAGGTTCTAAGAACCTCCTATTTAATTGGACATTTTATTGATCATAAAATGTTCAATGGAACAGAAGAGGATTTACACAATTTCTATTCAAAGAGGGGGAAGATTGATGAGGAAATGACTTATAGGAGGCAATTGTCATTGAATTTAATGACGGCAGATTTTATAGATTTGCATTTTACTCGTGGTTTTAACAATGTGTTAGTAATGTTGGGGGTAGATGAACATCAATATGTCCGATTTGCAGAAGAAACAATAAGAAGAATTAAATTGAGCGATCAATTTAAGGATTTTGATTTGAATCTCTCAGCATTATACTCTCCACTAATAAGGGGTTTTTATAATTATCCAAAAATGTCTAAAAGTTTTCCTAAGTCCGGAATAACTATGGATATGAAAGAAGATGAGATAAAGGATAAGATTATGAGCGGCGAAGGTAATTACGACAAGCCTGAGAATAATGTAGTATATCAAATGATGGTGGCTGCAAGTTATTACACTCCTATAGAACTTAAACAAAGGTATAATTGGTGTTTGAATAGAAGTAATGAATGGGAAAAAGCCAAAGAGGATTATGCGAAAATGTTAATTAAAATTTGCTCTTTATGGGTAAACTAAATATCTGAAAAATATGAAGAAACTTACTAAAGAAAAAGCTGAAGAATTAGCAAAAAAATACTTATTAAAAAAGAATATTGACCCTTATCATTTTGTACATACATTAAAAGTAGTTCAAGCAGTTAAAATTATCAGTAGAAGAAAAAAATTAAATAAAGAACTCTTGAAAATATGTGCCTGGGTGCATGATATAGGATATTCTGTTAATAATTCTCCTAACAACGACCCTCATCATGCAGAAAATTCAATAAAATTATTAGTTGATGAAGGATATTATATTACTGATAAAATTAAAGATTGTATACTCAATCATGGAGGTAAAGGAAACCCAAAGACTAAAGAAGGCAAAATTTTACAGATAGCAGTTAAGTTTAACATTATCGATAAAGATTTTCTAGAATATTTAATTAATGGAGGGGCGAGAGGAAAAGAAGTTCAATTTTTAAAGAAGAGAACATCTGATGCAGTTAAGATGTTGGAAAGATTGAAATCATTTAAATTTTGATTCGTTTTAGCATTTAATAAAGGTTTAAAAATAACAGGTGGCTTTTACATTCATGAAACAAAAAGGAAGAAAATATGAGGCCGTTCTTGAAGTTATATACCGACTCAATGTTGGTTCAAAAATTGATATTAAGCTTTTAGAAGAGGCTTTTGATTCAATTCTTTTGAACAGATCATATAAAGAAAATGATGTCCAGCTTAGTGCAATTCTCACAGGAATAATGTCCAGAGGCCCTAAAAAAGAGGAAATTATCGCATTATTAAAATCTGTTTTTAAACTAGATAAGTTTAATCTTAAAAAAAGAAAAAAAATAAAGTTGCCTAGGGGAAAAATTCTTGTGGGAGCAATTGGAAGTGGGAAGAAAGGGATAAAAACTATGAATATTTCTACTCCTGCTTTATTAACGGCGGCAAGCTTAGGAGTATATACTGTTAAAGCCGTTTCTCATTCAACAAGTTCCTTAACAGGTTCAGCAGATTTCCTTGAAAATGTTGGATGTAAGTTAAATATTTCCTTGAATAAAATGAAAGAGATTATTTTAAAAATAGGTTTCGGGGCTTTTAAAATTGAGGGTTTATTACCAAAATTTGATTCGATATATGGTCAGAAATTTATTGCTCCTCATGCTCTTTCCTTTGGATTAGCTGCTTTAGCTAGCCCAATTGAATATGATAATTTTCTTTATGGTCTTGCCCATCCGAATGTGGATCTTTCAACACAAGTTTTAAAGCATTTTGGGATAAAAAATGTGATGATTGCATCAACAACCAATGACGGAATCCATTACCTGGATGAAATTGGTATTTATGGGCAGACAAAAATAATTGGAATTCGGAATGGAAGAATAGGTAAATTAAAAATTTTTAATCCAATAAAAGAATTGGGTTTGCCAAAATATACTCCTAAGGATATTTCAGAAGGAAGAAATAAAAGAGAAAACATAAAATTTGCATTGGATGTATTAAAAGGAAAAGGCGAATCAGCAAGAGAAGATATTATTGCAATAAATTCAGGGACGATTTTATATCTTGCAGGACTATGTTCTGGGCTGAAAGATGGATATAAAATGGCAAAAAAAGCAATTCATGATGGTCTTCCTTATAAAAAACTTCTAGAATTTATTTTGGCTACAGGAGGAAATATAAACAAAATAAAGGAGTTTGAGTAAAAATGAAGATAATGGTCTCATTCATAACTACGGAGTTTTCTACATTAAAAAAATTTTGGAAAAATAATAAAAATAATAATTCAAAAAGCAGGTTTAAAGGAACAGATAAAGCAAAAAAGTTAAATCTTGGAGGAAAATTGGCGATTATTGATTGGGATACAAAAGAAATAATTAAAGAAAAAAATATTAATACTCCTGCAGGTTTCGATATTGGAAATAATGAAATTTATATTGCCGATTCTGGCAATGGCATCTCTATTTTAGATTTTAATCTCAAGACTAAAAAGAAGATAAAAAATGAGTACTTAAATGATTTACACTCCATTAATATTATTAACAATAATTATATTATTTTAGCTTCAACCGGTCTTGATTGTATTTTGATATTAGATAAGAAAGGGAGTTTATGTTGGTCATGGTTTGCTACAGAAAATGGGTATGATATTGACCCAAAGGGTAGAAAAAGAGTTATAGATAAAGAAAAGGATCATAGAAAAATACAGTATCCCACATTACAGCAGACTACTCATTTAAATTCGGCATTTTATTTAGGAAAAACAAAATATTTCAAAAATACAATCTACTGTTCTCTTTTCCATCAAGGAGAAATTCTTGCCATTGATAAAGAAACATCAAAAATTAAAAGAATTCTTAAGGGGTTAAAGCATCCACATTCCATATATTATAATAATAAAAAACTAATTATATCTGATACTGAAAATAGATCGGTTATACTTTCCAACAAGGATTTAACAAAGATAAGAAGGGTTAGATTAAAAATGGTCGGATGGATTCAAGATGCAACTCTTTTAAAAAATGGAAATCTTTTAGTTTCTGATTCAGATAATAATCAAATTATTGAATTTGATATTAAGAAGAAGAAAATAATTAAAAGAGTAGTTTTTAATCGAGAATGGAGAATCTATCAGGCAAAGGAGTTTAGAGAATGAAATGTATTATAATTTCTGAAAAAGGCAAAGCTTTCTATGTAAATAAAAAAGAACTGGTTGCGAAAAAAGGCTGGGCAAAGATTAAAGTGATGTTTTCAGGTTTATGCGGTAGTGATATAACTAAAATATTTGCAGACAAAAAATCGAGATTAGCATTAAAAAATGAAATTTGGGGTCATGAATTTTCTGGAGTTGTTGTAGACATAGAAAAGAATAAATATTTTAAGAATGGAGATCGAATAGCAGTACAGCCTTTGATTTTTGATAAAACCAATGAAATAACAAAAGCAGAATCACTTGGAAAGCAATATGCAGGAGGATTTTCTGAATATGCTCTTGTACCAATCAGAAATTTGATAAGAATATCTAATAATTTATCCTTCGAATTGGCATCTTTATTGGAACCTCTTTCTTGCTCATTGCATGCTTATCATCTTGCAGGCTCGCCTAAAAACAAGAAGATTCTAATAATCGGGGATGGCCCAATTGCATTAAGTACTCTAATAATTTGCAAAAAATTTAATAACAGGGTCACATTATTGGGCAAAAACAAGGTTAACCTGAAGATTGCCACAAGTTTGAGAGCTAGGGCATTAGGAGACTCTGCTAAGTTAGGTTTAGGTTCATTTGATTCTATTTTTGAATGTGTCGGTAGATCTCAAGATTATTCATTACATACGTCTATTAAAGCCCTTAAACCCAAGGGAAAGATAGTTGTTTTAGGTGTTTTTCAAAAGGACTATAAAAATAAAATTATACTTAGAGACTTATTTTTTAAGGAAGGTTTATTGCTTGGATCAAATTGTTATTTACCCAAGGAGTTTGATGCTTCTATTAAACTTTTAGAGAATGAAAAATTAAAATTTGAAAAGATTATTACACACATATTACCTCTGAGATATTTCAAATATGGTTTAAATATCGTTAAAAATAAGAAAAAATACGGGGCGGTAAAAGTTTTATTCAAACCATAATAAAATTAGTAATTGGTATTTATTCTTTATTTCCCTAGTATTAGAATATGAAGGAAGTTTGGCCTTCGCAAATTAGTTAAATAACGATTTCTTAGAATAAACGTGCTAAAAAGGTCAATTATGCTAAACAAAAACTTTAAATAGTGTTATTACTAGGTTATAGTAACAAATTAACATGGCAGAAAAAAATAAAAATATTTGGAAAAGTTTCAGGAAATGGTTGGGAATGGGCGTTTTAGCTGGAAGTTTGATGACGCCGAATGAAGGAAAAAGTGATAGTCTCCAAATTAAAAATTTAGGCGATAATATTTCTACTTTTGGAAGCAATTATTATCCTAAACATGAAGATGGTGCTCAAGAAGGAGAAAGTTATGATGGTTATGATTCTGACTGGGATAGTTTTCCTGACAATCCAAATAATAAATGGCTTAAAACTTATACAGATCCTTATAGTTTTACATTACAGACAGATTCACGTCCGACTAATAGTGAAAGTATTTTTCAAATTAAACTTTTAGTTATTGATAAAATTGGAGATAATGTCACATCTACAAATAGACTTAAATTTACATTTATGGATGAAGACACAACCCGCCACTACACCGCAAGCATTCATTGTGACCCAACTTATACTCCGGGCAATGCTAATTTTGATAAAAAAGTAAATATAAGAGATGTTATTTTAAATGATGCAGGTTATGTAAATCTTCCTGGAATTGTAAATTGTCCAAGTGGAACAGTTTATGGAACATGTGATTTAAATCCTCAATTTAATCGAGTTTTTTCCAGCTCCGCCTCTGGCGGAACAAATAATCCTGAAGGAAATCAAATTTTTGATTATGATTCCTCTACGAATGTTGTGCTTAATGCAAACAATGGGAATTATGTGGATTATTATGTGCTTACTCGAACAGATAATACTGGATGCGTTAGTGTTGTAACAAATGATATTGCTGGACAAACTGTAACTTCAACAAATGTTTCTATGGATAATATAAAAGGAAGCAATAGTATTCATGCTGTTTATGCTTCGATAATGCGAGTAGTCACAATAAACAGCGCATATGGAACACCCAATCCTCCTGTTGGAACAACAAATGTTGCGCATGGCGCAACACTTGAAGCGCGAATATATCCGACGATTGTTACTAATACTCCTGGTGTGGAAAGAGTAAGATTAATAGGGCCTGAAGTTTTGGGCAATGATTATACGCCAAAATAAAACTTAAAACAAAAAATAAACAACAAATAAAATCAATATGACAATAAAAAATCTAAGAAGTATATTAACAGCAGGTTTAGTTGGATTTACAGCAGTACTTGCTGGAGAATCACGAGCGCAATCGCCTGTAACAAACATTGAAATGACTGTGACTAATAACTGTAATCTTGATTGGACTTGGGGAACACAGTATATGGTTAGAGCAATATCTGGAGATTATTTAAAAGGAACAGTCAGCGGAGATACTAATCAATGGATGGATATGGGAAGCAATGCGACTCTTTTTGCTGTGGCTAATGAAGACTGCTATTTTAAGCGATATAGCGGAGACTTATCTTCTACTAATAATCCACTGAATTTTTCTGTTAATGGACCTTATACAAATATAACGGCTGAATTTTTGGCTAGACCTAAAATAAGCGATATGAGGCAGACAGAAAGCTTTACTTTGTCCTTGGATAATCTTGATTCTGAGCAAGAATACAGTCTTCTTGAAGCTACGAATTTAGATTATCCTGTTGACTGGATAGAGAAAATGAGCTTTATTGCTTCTTCTGCTGTTACAAATATTAGTGTAGAAAATATTAATAATGACAATGAAAGGAGGTATTATAAGCTAAAGCTAAAATAAAATTTAGCGGAAGGATTATAAATCCTAAATAGCAAATAATAAATATGAACATAAGAAAAAATCTAATTGGAATAATTGCTGGAGTTGGCGTTGGTTTAACAACATTACTTGCACGAGCAGACCCTGTTACAAATATAGAAATGACTGTTACTAATGATTGTAATGTTAATTGGAATTGGGCAACACAATATATGGTTAGAGCAACATCTGCTAACTTAGCTAAAGGAACAGTTAGTGGAAACACTAATGATTGGACTGATTTGGGAAGTAATGCAACAATAAATGTTTCTCCTGCATTATATTATCATTTTGTTAATTGGAGTAATGGACCTGCTGGAAAATCAACAGACAATCCTCTTACATTTTCTGCAGATGCAGCTTATACTAATGTTATAGCAAACTTCGGAATTGACACAAAAAATGTTACAGTAAGTACTCCTTATGGAACTGCTGTTCCTGGAAATCAAACAGTTGATTATGGAACAACAATAACCCAAAGAATTGACAATATTGCTCCCATAGAAACTACTCCTGGCGCAGTAAGAAGAGTAATTAGAGGACCTATTGTTAACGGAAATAATTACACACCAATACCTTAATTTAATTTTTTTTCTTTTTTTTTCTTTTTTATAATAGATAATATAGTCCTACTCTACAAATGTTACAGCAAAACGTAACATTTGTATAGTGTTTGTTACTCTTAACTGTAACCTGTGTTTTTGCAACGATAAATGAATATTTAAAATTGAGAATTTGGAATAACCCCAAAATATAGACAACTGCATTACTTTGGTGACAGGTTTCTTGCAGTTCTCTATCTGTATATAGTAAACGACATTATATTTTCCCCATTCGTTGTCGTTTACTAAATAGCAAAGGCGCAAAAAAGTGGGGAAACAAGAGCGTCCTTTGCTATAAATACCCTGTAGCTTGCTACATGGACCGAAAAATTCTTTTATAGAATTTTTAGGGACAGAAAAACCCCAAAAGTTTTTCTGTATAATGAAATCGCGAAAAACGATGTTTTTCGGGACCCAGAAAACTCGTTAGTTTTCTTGGTTTTAGGCAATTTTTTTATTGATGTAAGTTTAATTTTTGTATTACTATAGAATTAGAAATTAATTTTAGTATAATGTTCCTGAATTTGGGTTTTGTAATATATTTGGAATCCTGAAGCAAGCAAGACAGGTGAAGGCTTAGGCGAAGAGAAGGATTCAACTATATTTGAATTTCCTAATTTTAGCATTGATGAAATTCAAAAGAAGTTTTATAGAATTGGAATGGATTTGTCGTAGAAATAATTCAGATAAATGTTGGTACATTTTTGAATTTGTAATTATTTTTGACCTCCAATTGGCGAACGAAAAAAATATCGTAGCAAGCTAGCTATAAGGTATTAAACCCAATTAGAGCAATAAAAAATCCCAAAAAGGAATTAGTTCAATCTTTTTATCTTTTCTAACCCTTTCTTTTTTATCTCCTAAATATACCAGAATTGCCTTTTTTAAATTAAATTTTTGCATAAACAGATCTAAAGTAGCAAAATCTCTTTCATTAAGATTTTCTTTATTTTTTACTTCAATTGGCAAAATCTCTTTTTTATTAACCTGAATAAAGTCTATTTCTTTTTCCAAATCTCTCCAATAATATTTTCCATCAAGAAGGCTAAAAATTAAACTTTCAAGTATTTTGTCATTATTATCCCCGTAACAATAGGATAAACTCCACCAATAGGGGTAAACTCTTTGAAGTTTTCTACTTGCAGATAATGTACTTGGTCTAAAATTTTTGACGATTCTTATTAAATAGCAAAATTCAAGATAAAAAATATGTTTGTACAAAGTATTCTTGCTTATTCTTAAATTTTTAGATAGATTATCATAATCTAGATAATAACCTGGTTCCTTATAAAATAAATCAATTAGGGTATAAAGAAGTTCTTTGTTAGTATTCTTAAATTTTTCCGGCAAATCAGACCTTATTATTTTATCTATTACTGTTGTTTTAAGATAGTCCTTGATAATAAGCTCATTATCCCAATTTATTGTTTCTGGAAAACTCCTAATTAGATAATTGTAAAATTCTTTTTTTATTTCTTTTTTATAAAATTCTTTATTTTCAATAAATTTCTTTTTGCCAGTTAATTCTAGAAATTCGTTAAAATGGAGGGGCAAAATATTAATTAAGAAGTACCTTCCAGCAAGATTCTTTATAGCCTCTTCTTCCAAGTTAATGCTGCTTGAAGAAGAAATATAAAATTTTATATTTGGGTGAGAATCATAGATTAACTTTAATTCACTTGCCCAATCTTTAAATTTTGTAATCTCATCAAAAAAAACCGATATTTTTTCTTTTTTATAGTCTATTCCAGTTAATTCTTTATAACTTTCTAAAAGTTCAATCAGATCTTCAACTTCCTTATCAAAATTAAAATAAAATATTTTTTTAGCTTCTTTTTCTTTAATTAGTTTTTGAATTACTTGATATAGCAAAGTCGTCTTTCCCACTCTTCTTAATCCGCTAAGAATAATTATTTGCCTGTATTTTTCTAATTCTTCAATTTTATTAAAAAAGTGTCGCTTATATGGTTTTGCAAGCTCTTCGCTAATTGGTTCATTTATCCACCAAGGATTAAGTAATCTCAGTGTATTTTTTGTATCGGACATAAGTATCCATATGAGAACGTATATTTAAACCTTTCGTTCCCTAGTTAGAACGAATATATTTTAAAAATTAAGAGGATGATTTAATTGGATCTAGCTTGAATGTTTCTATTGTGCATGCTAACTTGGAATTTTGAAGCTAGTAAGGTGGGGTGAAGAAATCGGGGTGATTGAATTTGATTATTGGATTTTTATTATTAATGTAAAATACGATTTTGATAAGATTGAATAAATAATAGTATAACTTCGATTACATGCATTTACTCGGCAATCCTCTGACAATAAGAATAATACAATGAATTTTTAATATAAGGGGCAAGGACGAATTGATTGAATTGAAGTAAAAAGTTGAATTCTTATTATTAATGTAAAAAACGATGTGTCAGATTGATTTGCCTATGCTGGAAGTGTTCAGCCTCAATTAAAGAATATCTTTAGGCCAACGAATTGTAAAAAGCTTGCATAAATTCGGCTTTCTACTTAAGATTATATTAATTCTTCAATAATTTGTCAGAGGATGCAAAAAAATTGGTTGACTGAGCATATGGATAACTACAGGACTTGCATTACACTTTAATGCAGTTATGCAGATAGAGAACTGCGAGAAATACATCATCCAAGCTACGCAGTTGTCTATATCTTTAATCAGAATATGCTTACTTGAAACTTATTAATAAGAGCGGAGCGAAATTTTTATTTTATCTATTTATGATTAGAAAATTTATTTTCCGTAAGTATTTTGATATGCAGGACCTAAAATTTGAATTAATTCGAGTCCAGTGCCTATATTGCCTCTTTGATTAGCGCCACTTTGAGAATCTGTTTGTTTTTCCATTAATTTTGTACGATCTCTTTCGATTTCAAGCCTGTCTTTTTGTAATTCATAGGCTATATCAAGTTCAGGTCTAGGGGCTTCTGCTGGACGTGAAAATACTATTTTTCTAGTTGTGTTATTTACCGGAAGATTTACTGAACTATAAGTTCTTTCTGCTCCACTAATCCATCTTACAGTTAATCCTCCTCCACTCAACTGACCTTGAAGTCTTTCTTGTTCACTTACTTTATAGTTTATCCAAATTGGGCAAACACCCAAGTGCTCTCCATTGTTGTTGTATATTGAAGCATATTTTGGTTCAGAAAGGCATAATACATTTACTTGTGTTTGTGGAGGTACTACACAGCCTATACTTGAAGCTGCTAAGAGAATTCCTGTTAAAGTCTTTAATGAATTGAACATTTTCATGTTCTCTTTAAAATTAGGAGGTTTTTAAGCTTTTATATTTTTTTGCTGTGTTGCATGACTCCTAATTTGCAACACAGTTATCACTAACTGCATTCATTTTTTCTTGAAATCCTCTAACTTTTTCATAAATCCAAAATTTCATTTTAGCTTCATGCAGCATATTTTCTTTTTTTGTAGCACTTACATACTCCCCCTCCATTCTCTTTACAGCAGAGAATATGCCTTCTGTACAAACCCATCTAAAACCATAACCCCTCTTTCTAGCCCATTTTTTATATCCAAGTTTCTTTTGCTCTTGAGAATATTTCCATCGAGTCATACATTGGTTTGCATTCTCACTTGCATTCTTATCAATTTTTATAATAGGGGTTATTTTTAATTCCCTGCAAAGATTAAAGTTTTCTTTTGCATCGAGTCCACCATCTCCAAGAAATTTAGAGATTGTTTTGTGATGAATCTTAAGCATAGCTCTAGAAGATTCATTCTCATTAAGTTCATCTTCTACCCCAACCATTACATCAACCACTCTGCCTTTTTTATTTCCTAAGACAACTACTTTGATCCAGCCTCTTTGAACTTTCCATTTGTGTCTTATCCATTCACCCCTATTACTTACTTTAATTCCAGAAGCATCAGCCCCAACTATATCCTCTTCAAAAATTATATTTTTGCTTTCTTTTGCTGGAAAATCCAAATCTAGGGCATTTACTCGACGATTAATCTGGCTATAGCTAATTACTGGGAAATTATTATTCATCTTTGATAAGCCCCTCATAATTCCTTCTAATCCTCTGTCATCATATTTTGGGCTTAGAACTGCAAGAAATTCTATCATAGAATTTGGATAAAGGTAGGGCTCTCCAACCTTACTTGCATTCATCTGGCTTATTTCTTCATTCCAAGTAGAAAGAAAAGCAGGATTTATGTAGAAATACCCCCGCATTACAAGTTCTTCATTATATTCTTTCCAATTTCTTTTATCTTCATGCTTTCTTCCCCACCTCTTTTTGTCTGCCATATTACTGGTATTATAATACCAGTAACAATATTTATATATTGTGGTTTCGTAGTATATACATGAAAGCAGTTATTGTAAGCTACACCCTTGAAAAATCTAAGCAAAATCAGAAACTTTTGATACATAGGTTGCTTTATGGATATGAAGACTTCTCCAATAACGGTAGCTATAGTTATCAAAGGAAGGGGCTAATTGAAACTTACAACGGGAAGAAGCTTAATAGGGGAGTTTTCATAATACCCATACATTTTAAGGATAAGATTATTTCTTTGCTTAAGAAGAATAAGGCTAATTTACAGGTGATCCCTGTTGTGTTGCCCTAATCATGCAACACAGCATATTTTTTAGGTTATATTTGAGGTTTTATTGTATTTTTTGACTTATACTTCTAAAGAAGTATAAATAATTATAAATACTTTTAAATACTTCTATGGAAATATTTAAAAAGGCGTGGCAAGTAGGTTAATTATGCAGATTAAGGCAACATTAAGCATTGACAGAGAGGTATATAGGAGTTTTCAGGAGTTTTGTGAAGCAAATGCAATAATGCTTTCAAAGAGAATTGAGCTTGTTCTTAAGGAGATTATTGCAGGAACTGATAATTACAAAGTTGGAGTGAGAGAAAATAAAGCTACTAAAAATTCGAAAACATCAAGGAACATAACTCTTTCACTTGATAAAAAAATATATTCGGATTTTAAGGATTATTGTCGAGAACAGGGATTAATTCTTTCGAGAAAAATTGAGATAATTATGATAAATTTAATAAAAAATTTTATAGAGGCTAAAAAATAAAATAATGGTGAATAATAAAAATAAATATGCAATAAGTAAATATGGAGCAATCTTAATCGGAATAATATTTTTAATGACAATTATGCTGACTTCTTTTGCATATGCTGAACTTTCATTAAATATTAATGCTCAGCTTAGCGGGCATAATACAGATTTTTATACTGAAACAGATGCTAGCTCTAATAATGGTCTTGACGGAAATGATTATATCTCTTCAGCAAGCTTGCTGCCAAGTAATTATTCAAGATTTTATTCAAAATTGTCTGATGGAACTCAGTTAGCAATAGATTCTTGGAATTCAACTGGAGCTCAGAGAAATATAACTTTAGTTTATGAAACAAGTCCGGTTGTAACAGGAGATGTAGTCTTTTCTTGGAGTTTTAGCAGTTCAGAATATGATGCTGAACTTTCTTATTGTGGAACAGATGTAACTTGCGCAAGTCCGACAGGAACAATTAATATGGAAAGTGTTTCAACACTTACTCAAAATGTTGGTGGAAGTCCAAGATATTTTAAATTAGTTATTTCTGCTCAAGTAACGATTATTACTCCTTATTGCGGAGATGGAAGTTGTGATGCTAGTTCTGGCGAAACTTGTTCGAGTTGCTCTGGAGATTGTGGAAGTTGTGGTGGAGGTGGACCTGTCTGCACTCCAAGCTGTCCTTCTGCATCAGATATTTCTTGCGGTTCTTCTCTAGGAAGTGATGGTTGCGATGGAACTTGCACTGGAATAGGAAGTTTATGTGGTTTTGGAGAGATTTGTCAAAGTGGAAGTTGTGTGTTAATTCCGGAATGTACTTCAGATTTAGACTGCAATGCTGGAGAAACTTGTATCGATGGAAACTGCGAACCTATTGCAGAATGTTTAGCAAATTCAGACTGCGGTGTTGATGAAGTTTGTCAGAGTGGAACTTGCGTGCTAGTTGAAGAATGCACTTTTAATTCAGATTGTGGTGTTGATGAAGTCTGCACAAATGGAAATTGCGAATCAATCTTAGGGTGCACTTCAAGTTCAGATTGTGAGGGCGGAGAGATTTGTCAAAGTGGAAGCTGTATCTGTAATTCAGAATCATGCATGACAGAACCTCCAGAAGAAATTCCAGAGGATATTCTATTAATTGGTGAAGAGGGATGCAGTTCTGATTTTGTTTGCGGCAATTGGGGAGAATGTGATATAACTTATAATTTTAATGATATCATCAACCAAAAAGATATTACTGGGATAAGAAAAAGATTTTGCAGTGATAAAAATAGTTGTTATTCTGGTTTTGAGGAAAAAGAAACATGTACTCTAAAAGATGAAGTAGAAGTTAGAACTAAAACTTGGTGCAATCAAAAATATACTGAAATTATTAAAAATGGCCAGATTGTAGCTCGAGTCCAGGAGGAATCAGGAGGAAATGCCGTAAATGTTAATTTGAATGTTGGTGGTGAAGGCTACTGCGCTTATTGTTTTGATGGGCAGAAGAATTATGATGAGGCCGGAATTGATTGCGGGGGAAGTTGTATTAGTTGTGAAGAAAAAACTATTGCAAAAGAAGCTAAACCTAAAGGGATTTTATTTAGAAATGTTTTGCCTTATTTGTATCCTATTTTGATATTGATTCTTCTTATAGCTTTGGCTTTGCTTATAAAAAGAACAATTAAGATGTTGTTTAAATATGAACATTATGGCGGAGATGACTTAAGATTATTAAGAGAGTATAGAAAATGGAAAAAGCAAGGTTATGACGTTGATGTGCTTGAAAATGATGTTAAAACCCTGGCTGGAGGCAGGAAAATCTAGAAAGAAAGGTATAAAAACAAAAAATAACTAGTTCAGATATAAAAAAGATGGTTGATAAAAAAGTTTTAGAAGATTTTCAGGTATATGCTCAAGGCGTAAAAAGGCTAAAAGAGCTTGAAAAAGAGCTTAATTCTTTGAATACTCGCAAGTTTAAGCATGCAGCTATAGAAATTAAAAAGAAATTAAAAAATGTGCATCTTATTCCTGAAATAGAGAACGATTTAATTGATCTTAAAGCTAGGATTGCTGGAATTGATATTCGCGCTGAAAGAAAGAAAATTGATGCAGAGCAAAATAAGAAAATCTTAGAATTGCAAAAAAAAGAGGAAGAACTTGAAAGAAAACTTGGTTTTGCTTTGAAAACCAGATTAAATGAGCATGAAACTTCTGAAGTTGAGAGTATTCCAAACATACAAAGAAAAATAAGTTATATTAAAAATTTATTTGGGCAGAAAAATGAAAAATTGCAGGTTGGGAAGGAAATACTTGAGTCTCGTGAGGAAGAGCTTGATGAAAAAGAAAAAAAATTAGAAAAAAATCTGCGCAAGGCGCTAAGAAAAAAGCTTTCTAAAAGAGAGCTGGAGCAATTACACAACATTTCACATATACAAAACAGAATTTTTTATCTTAAATTTTTGCTTGGAAAAAATAGTGAAGAAATTGAGCATCTTATTGCTCAAACTAATAAACAGCATTTGTCCGAATTTGAAATTCATAGTGTTAAATCAATTCCAGGCATAAAAGGAAAATTGGATTATCTAAGACTGCTTATTGTCAAAGATGAAGAGGAGATGAGAAGTTTTGCTGCTCTTAAAGTAAAAATAAATAAGATTTCAAAAAAAGAGATACCCAATATTAACGGGAGAAATAAAATTTTGTCAAGAATTTTGAAGCAGAATGAAGAAAAGATGGGTTTGCTTGAGGAATTTACAGGAGAATTCAGCGATAGGCTGGATGTAGCTATTCCTTCACTTCAAAGAAAAACAAGTTTTTTAGGAAGGCTTTTTAGAAAAGAGAATGAAGAAATTAAGCAGCTTGAAAACAGAGTAGATCAAAATTCAATTAATTTTAATAAAAAACTTATTGCTGAAATTGCTGAAAGCAGAAGAATGCTTGAAAATGAAAAGATTGAGCTTAGGGGCCAGATTCTTGATTTGCTTGCAGAATCAATTAAAAATTTAACCAAAGAAAAAGAAGAGTCAGATAACAGAATTTTAAACCAGATTGAAGAATTGAAAAATGAAATGCAGAAAAATAAAGAAGCTGCAGATAAAAATTTGATAGACAAGCTTTTGCAGATTAAACAAAGAGTTGATGAAAGCAAAAAAGAACTTAAAATAGAAACATGGAAGCAAATTAACGAGCTGCAAAAAGAAATAGAATTAAAAAAAGCAATAGCGATCTCGCAAGGCTTTAAGGCTCAAGATCAACGAAAAATAGAAGTTTTGCCTGAATTGCAGAAAATAAATGTAATATCTGAAAGAAAACAAGGAGAAATGCCTGCAGAAAAAGCAATAGAAAAACTAATTACGATTAAACCCAGTCAAAAAACAATTCCTGAATTTAAGAAAGAAGAATTTTTAGGATTTAAGGAAGGATTTAGAGATGTGCCTACTATAGTTGATTTTGCTATTTATGGAAAAAAGAACAAAGAAGCACATGTTGCTAATGAAATTTCAAATTTGCCTGAATGGCCTATGGATTTTAAAATGCCTAAGCTTGAGAAAATTCATAAAACTGAAATTCCTGAATTCAAGAAAAAATTAATTCCTGCTACAAATGAAGAAATTAAAAGAGAAGTTGAAAAGACTGAGAAACAAAAAATAAAATCTGAGTTAATAAAACAAGAACAAAAAGTAAAAATAAAGAAAATAAGAATACCTAACAAGGCTTATTTGGAATACAATCAGTTGATTGAAATAATAAGAAATATTAATAATTTAAAAATTATTTTTTCTAATGAACATAAAGAAATTTCAAGAGATATTAACGAAAAAAAAGAGTTTCATGAAGGTGAAATTAATAAACTTTACAAAAATTTTGATGAAATTAAGCAAAATCTTTCTAAAATCAGCGCTAGTTTTCCATTGAGCAGAAGGTAATTAATTTTAGTTAATTAAGCAAAAAATGCTTTATTAATCCTTAAAGTATACAAATTTTGGCAGAAAGCTTTTTAAAGATGGTTGGTTTTTTTAGTAAGTTAAGAATTTTTATCTAAAAATTCTTGGTTGAATTAAACATTATAAAAAATGACAAAGATTTAAAAAATCTAAAAATCAATGATTTTTTAACTCATTTACAATTGAGGACTTTGATTTACCTCCATTTTCGAAGAAAATCGTTTCAAAGTCCTCTTTGAGAATTTGATATTTTGTGGTTATTCCAAATTCTCAATTTACATTGTAAAGATTTAAAAACTTTGAATTTGGTTTAAAATTGTAAAGAAAAAAGGTTAAACAAAGTAAAAATGACAAATGAAATAAATAATTGGTTTCAAGTGCATAGCTACTTGAACATCCAGAAAATTAAGAATTTAGAGGATTTCGAATCCTCTAATTCTCCAACTCAGAGAGTTGAAGATTTTCTGGCTCTTTGCCTTAGAGGTAAGGCTTAAGATGGCAGATGACAAACAAGCTTATAGTGCTGAATCGATAAAGATACTAGAAGGTTTAGAGGGGGTTAAAAGACGTCCGAGTATGTATATTGGGAGCACAAGCAAAGATGGGCTTCACCATATGGTCTATGAAATTGTTGATAATTCTGTTGATGAAGCGCTTGCAGGAGTTTGCAAAAATATCCTTGTTAAGCTGAATAAAGATGGAAGCGTTACGGTTATTGATGATGGTAGAGGTATTCCTGTCGAAATTAATAAACAATACAAGAAAAGCGCTATGGAAATTGTTTTTACAAAGCTTCATGCTGGTGGAAAATTTGATAAAGATACCTATAAAATTTCAGGAGGATTGCATGGGGTTGGAGCTTCAGTTGTTAATGCTCTTTCTTCAAAGTTGATTGTTAATGTAAAAAGGGGCGGAAAAGTTTATGAACAAGTCTACAAAAGAGGAAATCCTGTTGATGATGTCAAGCCTATTGGAAAATGTAAGGATGATGAAACTGGAACAACAGTAACTTTTTATCCTGATGGTGAAATATTTTCGACCCTTGTTTTTGATTTTGCGACTCTTAAAAAACGACTGCAGGAAATTGCATTTTTAAATGCTGGACTGAGAATAAATCTTGAGGATGAAAAAGCGGACAAAAAAGAAGAATTTTATTATGCAGGCGGGCTTGTTGAATTTATTCAGCATATTACTCATTCAAAAGCACCGCTGCACAAGCCGATTTATTTTAAAAAAACAAGCGATACTACTGTTGTTGAAATTGCAATACAATATACAGAATCTTATAATGAAAATATTTTTGGTTTTGTTAACACAATTAACACGACAGAAGGTGGAACACATATTTCCGGATTTAAATCCGCATTGACAGGAGTTATTAATGATTATGCAAAGAAAAAAGGCTTACTGAAAGATGTGGATATTGAGGGAGATGATACTCGTGAAGGTGTTAATGCTGTTATAAGCTTAAAGCTTGCTGATCCCCAATTTGAAGGCCAGACAAAAACAAAACTTGGAAATTCAGAAGTAAAGGGTGTTGTTGATTCAATGACTACTATAGCATTATCTGAATTTTTTGAGGAAAATCCTACTATCGCTAATAAAATTGTGCAGAAAGTTATTGCTTCTGCTAAAGCTCGCGAGGCTGCGAAAAAAGCTAGAGATTTAGTTAGAAGAAAAAGTGCGCTTGGTTTCAGCGGATTGCCTGGAAAACTTGCTGATTGTTCTTCCAAGAAGTTTGAAAAAACAGAACTTTTCATCTGTGAAGGCGATTCGGCCGCGGGCTCGAGTAAAATGGCGAGAGATAAAGAGTTTCAAGCTATTCTTCCACTTAAGGGAAAAATTTTGAATGTTGAAAAATCAAATCCTGCTAAAGCCTTCGCGTTCGAAGGAATTATTAATATTATTACTGCTATTGGAACAGGAGTAAAAGAAAATTTGCAACAGGATAAACTTCGTTATAATAAAATTATACTTATGTGTGATGCGGATGTAGATGGACAGCATATTACCACCCTTTTGCTTACTTTATTTTTTAGATACATGCCACAATTAATTGAGAATGGAAATGTTTATGTTGCTGTTTCTCCACTTTATAGAATAAGAAAAGGAAAAGATTTTTATGTTTATTCGGACGCTGAAATGGAAAAGAAATTAAAAGAGCTTGGCGGAAAAGCAGATGTTCAGCGATTTAAAGGACTTGGAGAAATGAATCCTGAACAGCTTTGGGATACTACTATGAATCCTAAAACAAGAATTTTGAAAAGAATTAATATTGAAGATGCTGTTGAGGCAGATAAAACCTTTAGTATGTTGATGGGTGATGAAGTTGGTCCTCGTAGAGAATTTATTCAAAAAAATGCACATATTGCGGAGTTGGATATCTAACATGGGTTATATAATAATAAAAACAACAACTGAAAACTATAAAGAAGCAGAGAAACTTGCAAAAAAGATAATTGAAGCAGGACTTGGGGCTTGCATTCAAATTAGCGAAATTAAAAGCTTTTATAAATGGGATGGAAAAACAGAGAATTCTAAAGAGAACAAATTGGAGATAAAAACCAAATCTTCAAACTATAAAAAAATTGAGGAATTAATAAAGAAAAATCATAAATATAAAATTCCACAGATTATTTCTGTAAAAATTAATAAGGGTAGTAAAGATTATCTAAATTGGATTAATGAAAGTTGTTAACAATAAAACATGCCCGAAAAAATAAAAGACAAAGAAATGAATGACGACGAAGAACAAAAGAAAGGTTTAAATACTTTAAAAGATAATAATAATTGTGATACTAGAGGGCGTGGGGAGAAATCCTCACCAACCCAGTTCATTTTTTCTAAAAGATTAATGATTTTTATAGATGGAGAAAATTTATTTCAATTTAGCAAAAGATACAACATTAAATTTGATTATAACAAATTAGTTAATTTCTTATCAAAGGATTATGATTTGATCAGAGTTTATTATTATATAGGCATTCCCACAAAACAAGTTTGGGATAAAACTAAAGAAAATTTTGAAAAATTTGAAAATAGATTAAACAAACAGCTTAGCTTTCTTGATAGCCTTGAATTAAAGCATAATTTTGAAGTGATTAAAAAACCATTGGCACTCTCAAATGAAAAAATTATCCAAAAAGGTATTGATGTTAAGATAGCTTCAGATATAATTTGGCATGGGTTGTCTAATAATTATGATGCTTTTATTCTTATTTCTGGAGATAAAGATTTAATGGATTGCCTTATAAGAATGAAAGATAATGGTAAGCAAGTTATTGTAGCAAATTTTGAAGGAAAGATAAGCAGAGAATTAAAGAAAATTGCAGATAAATATATTAATCTTTCTGAATATTTGGAGGAAATAAAACTGGAAGATTAAAAAACACAAAAAAATAATAGAGAAAAATAAAACATGCCCGAAAAAATAAAAAAACAACAGATTAGGATATTTGAAGAAATAGAGCATTGCCCTGCTGAGAATAGAAAGGGAAGTGCATATATTTGTTTTTTTAATGATAAAGAATGTGAGCATAGGCAAAATAGAATGGGTTGCTCAGATTGTAGAGCGCAGATACTTACAACAAGAAGATATAATCAGATGGAGGCTGTTGGATAAAAAATGGCAAAAGATAAAGAAATGGATGACGAAGAAAACGAAAACAAGAAAGAAATGCAGAAAGAGCTCGAAGGTGAGGAAAAAACTGCAGAAGTAATGGATGATGAAAAGTATGAAGCAGAAGTTCTGGAAAAAGAAGCTCTTAATCTTAAAGATATGGATGAGAATAGAGTTGTTGGAACAGAAATTTCTACTGAAATGAAAAGAAGCTATATCGATTATGCGATGAGTGTTATTGTTTCTCGTGCTCTTCCAAGCTGTGAAGACGGGCTTAAGCCTGTTCACCGTCGTATTTTATATGCTATGAAACTGATGGGCTTGGAAAAAGGAATGACAAAAAAAAGTGCTCGTATTGTTGGAGATACTATGGGTAAATTTCATCCTCATGGAGATATGGCTATTTACGATTCATTAGTTAGAATGGCGCAGGATTTTAGTTTGCGTTATCCGCTTGTTCATGGGCAAGGAAATTTTGGCTGTTTCACAGCGGATACTAAGGTGGCTTTAACTGATGGAAGAAATTTATCTTTTGTGAATTTAATTGAAGAGCAACAACAAGGAAAAAGAAATTTTACATTTACTTCTGATAATGGAATAATTAAGATTGCAGAAATAAAAAATCCAAGAAAAACAAAAGATAATGCAGAAATAATTAAAATTACTTTAGATAATGGTGAAGAAATAAAGTGTACTCCTAATCATCGATTTATGCTCCTTAATGGAGAATATAAAGAAGCTCAATATTTGATTTCAGGCGAGTCCTTAATGCCTGTTTATTTTAGACTTTCTACTGGGGAAGATAATGCTAAAGCTATTGGTTATAAAATGATACTTCAACCGAAACAAAATCTTTGGAATTTTGTCCATATTCTTTCAGATAGTTGGAATATAGAGAATGGAATTTATGGGTTACCTGCAGGAAGAATAAGGCATCATTTGGATTTTAACAAATTGAATAATAATCCAAATAATATCCGAAGAATGAATTGGAAGGAACATTGGCAAACCCATTATAATTTAACTTCTGAAAAACATAAAATTGATGCAGGATATAGGCAAAAATTAGCTGATGGAAGAAAAGAATTTTGGAGCAAATCAGAAAACAGACAGAAATGTGCTGATCGATTAAGCAAAAGAAATCAAGAAAATTGGAAAAATGAAGATTATAAGCAAAAAATGAGAATTACATTAACTGAAAATGGTAAAAGACGCTTTAAAGAACATCCAGAATTAATTGAAAAGTATCAAAAAATTGCTTCTGTAACAATGACTAAACTTTGGAAAATTCCAGAATATAAACAATTATTTCATGAAAAAATTATTGCAAGCAATAAAAGAAGAGAACATAATTTGACTGGAAAGAAAAAATTTTTGAATATTTGTAACTATTTGAAAAATAATAATCTTTCAATAACTTCTGAAAATTATGAGAGTGCTAGAATAAAAGTTTTTGGTGGTCAGAGTTTTACTACTTGGGATTTAGCAGTTAAAAAATATTTTAATAATGATAAAAATCTTGTTTTATGTGAGATTAATGGAAATCATAAAGTTGTAAGTATTGAAAAATTAAATCAATTTGTTGATGTTTATGATTTAAGCATAGACAAAACGCATAATTTTGCTTTAGCTTCAGGAGTTTTTGTGCATAATTCTATAGATGGTGATGGGGCTGCTGCTTCGAGATATACTGAAGCAAAATTGGATAAACTAGCAGTTGAGCTGCTTGCGGATTTAGATAAAGAAACAGTTAAGTTTATTCCTAATTTTGATAATTCTATGCAAGAGCCATTGATTCTTCCTGGAAAAGTTCCTAATTTGCTGATTAATGGGAGTTCTGGAATTGCTGTTGGAATGGCTACAAATATTCCTCCACATAATATGGTTGAAGTTTGTGATGCAATATCTGCGCTTATTGATAAGCCTGCAATTGGAACAGAAGAACTTATGGAATATATTAAAGGACCGGATTTTCCTACTGGTGGAGTTATTGTTGCAGAAAAACTTAAAGACTTGTATGAAACAGGAAGAGGCGGATTTGTTATTCGTGGAAAAGTTACAACAGAAGAAGGTGATAAAGATAGAGATAGCATTATTATTACAGAAATTCCTTATCAAGTGAATAAATCCGACCTTGTAAAAGAAATCGCTGAATTAATCCGGGATAAAAAACTTCCTGATGTTTCGGATATAAGGGATGAAAGCGCGAGAGGAAAAATTAGAATTGTTCTTGAACTAAAAAAAGGAGCAGATTCAAAATTTACAATAAATCGACTTTATAAGAGTACGAATTTACAAACAAAATTTGATGCAGTTATTCTTGCGCTTGTTAATGGTGTTCCTGAAGTTCTTGCTTTAAAGAAAATTCTTCAGGTTTATGTTGATTATAGAAAGAAAGTTATTCGAGCCAGAACAGGTTTTGAATTAAAAGAAGCAGAAGAAAGAGAACATCTTGTAAAAGGATTTTTAATCTGCCTTAAAAATATTGATGAAATTGTTGCGATTATCAAAAAATCTCGTGAAGAAACAGCTGAAAATCTAATGAAAAAATTTGGATTTTCAAAAAAACAAGCAGAAGCTATTCTTGAAATGAAATTAAGACAATTAAATGCCTTAGAACATGATAAATTAAAAAAAGAAGAGGAAGAATTAATTGTTAAGATAAAAGAATTAACAGAAATTCTTGGTGATGAAAAGCTTATATTAAAATTAATTAAGAAAGACTTAAGTGAACTTAAAAAAGAATTTGGCGATGAAAGACGCTCTAAGCTTATTAATAGAATTGCAGAGTTTGCTGAAAAAGATTTAGTTAAGAAAGAAGAGGTTATTGTAAGCATTACTGATAAAGGTTATATTAAAAGAATGCCTTATCAGGCTTATCGAGAACAAAAGCGTGGAGGAAAAGGAGTTATTGGTGCTGACCTTTCTACTGGCGATTTTATAAAACAAATTATAAGCTGTTCGACTCATGACTATTTGCTTCTTTTCACACAAAGAGGAAGAGTATTCTGGCTCAAAGCTTATCAGATTCCAGAAGTGCAAAGGTTCGGTCGAGGACAAGCACTTGTTAATTTGCTTAGCTTGAAAGAAGATAGTGTTTCAGCTGTAATTCCTGTAAAAGAATTCAAAAATGGATTTTTGTTTTTAGTAACAAAACTTGGTATAGTTAAAAAAATGAAACTTGAAATGTTTGCTAATCAGCGAAATACAGGAGTAAGAGCAATAAATCTTCCATTAGATAATACTGATTCACTTATTGATGTTAGTGTTATTCAGCCAAAACAAGAAGTAATGTTAACAACAGCTGAAGGACAGGCAATTAGATTTAATTCGGATGAAGTTCGCGATATGGGCAGAGCAAGTTATGGGGTTACTGGAATAAAACTTGAAAAAACTGATGAAGTTGTTTCTTTAGTTGTTATTGGCGACCCTATGAAAGAATCGGTTTTAACTGTTACTCAAGATGGATATGGAAAAAGAAGCCTTGTTGATGATTATCGAGTTACAGGAAGAGCCTGTAAAGGAGTGATTAATCTTAAAATTACCGGAAAAAATGGAAAAGTTGTAAAAACTATTAATGCTGTTGACAGCAATCAGGTTATTGTTTCAACGCAAAAAGGAATAATGATTAAAACTCTTGTAAAATCTATTCGAGTAATGGGAAGAGCTACGCAAGGAGTCCGAGTTATAAAATTGAACGAAGGCGATCATATTTCAGATGTTGCAGGGCTTTCAAATGAAGAAGCAGAAGCTGAAGAGGTCGAAGAGAAGAAATAGGGTTAATGGACAATTATAGATTAGTTGATGTGAACAAAGATGGAAAGGTTGAATTCTCTTAGCATAGGCAAACCAATCTGATAAGGGCAAAGCCGCTTATAGAATTAATTTTATTTAAAAACATTTATATATCTGTTTTTACTATTTTAAATATGAAAAAAGCAGGTAAGCATAAAGAAACAATTAAGTTCAAGCCACATCGTTTTGACATAGCAATTGCACAGCATCATGAACCCAAAGATGTTTTTTTCAGTAAAAAGATTTTTCTTACTTCACTGCTTACTATGTTTTTTATTGCATTAGCAATAAGTTTTGTTCAAATGCCATTTTTATCAAAAAATTCTTCTTCAGAATTACCTGCGCCTTCGCTTTCACAATCAACTAATTTTAATCCGCAACCACTTATCTTCTCTGTTCTTGCTTTAACAATAGTCGGTTGTTTAATTATTCTTTTTATTATTATAAAAATGAAGCGAGACAAAAAAAGTCTTAAGAGGTAAGACTTCGCATGATAAATTCAATTATATTAAAAATGGTTCAAGTGCCTAGCTACTTGAACATCCAGAAAATCTTCGAGATTTTCAGGCTGCTCGCTTGTAGAGGACAAGCTTCGCATGAATAAACGAAATCATCTTATTCTCGGGGCAATATTAGCAGTTACATTTATCATTATATTAGGCTGGCTGGGACTAAATTGGATAACTTTAAATTTTTTATCAATAATAAATATTGGATTAATTGTTATTTTTTATTCGCTTCTTCCAGACATAGACCATAAAAATTCAACAATAACTTGGTGGTTTTTTGGAATAGGTATCTTAGGATTAGTTATTGGAATGATTGAAATGACCTTGAAAATTACAAATCCAAATCCCTACACAATTTTAATAACTTCAACCTTGCTTTTAGCATTCACTTTCATCGCAACAAACTTCTTCCATCATCGCGGAATTATTCATAGTGTTCAAGTTGGGCTTTTAGCAGTTATTCCTATTTTTTTCTTATTTCACAATTTTATTTATTGCATTTTTGCCTATATTGCATGGCATTCGCATTTAATCGGAGACGGATATTTATTTAAAATTAAATAAAAAATTAAATATTACTGTAAAAGTTAAACTTTTTCTTCAATCCTCATTGAGGATGCTCTTATTTCCTCAATTCATTTATTTCTAAATCGTGGTTTAATACCTCGCAGCTTGCTGCGATTTAGAAAGACTAAAATTGCTGGTCGCGAAGCGAAAAATTTCATGATAAATACCCTGTAGCTTGCTACAAGGATAATGAAATTTTAGGCAATTTTTTTATCTTTTGCTATAGCGGTAATATGCTTGCTTAAAACTTACTTACAAAATTATATTATATTATTTTTATCGTTTCAATATTGCCTAGCGAAAGCAGGCAATCTAAATAAAATGACAATTTACTTAAGGCTGTTATAAAACTCAATTATCTTCGAATAAAGCTCTTTATCTTTTGTACTTAGCTGCTTGTAAAATTCTGTTATTTCCTTATAATTATCTCTGGCTCTTTCATTAAGCCCAAGCTCAACATAGCTTTTTCCTTTAAGCAAAAGAATATTTATTTTTGTCTTGATTTCTTCATCATTAATCTTATTTGCACTAATTTTTTCAGCATTAACTTTTCCATTACTAATTAACGGTTTACCTACAAAAATTTGCTGAACTTTCAAATTCTTTCTTCTTTGAAACAAAATAAATACAATAACCGAGCTAAGTAAAATTAAAACTAAAACCATTAACAAATATGGCCAGAATTTAATAAAAAAGTTATTATCATTCAAACTAGCTGCATTATTTGCTGACACTAAGTTTTCATTGCTTTTATTTTCACCAGTCACAATAGTCTCATTAGCTCCAGTATAAACACAAGCCTGGCTTTCAACAGGCTTTCCAGTAAGATTATTACATTTAAGTGCATCCATGCAAACTCGAGTCTGTATTTTATAACTAGAACATGCACTCCACAAACTACATGTCCAATTAGCCTTACAACCAGAGGTTCCAGTATTAGAAGATCCACCGCCTCCACCTGAACCAGAATTAACTACAGGACAACTTCCACAATCTCCAGAGCAACTCGAACATGTTTCTCCATTATTACAGATTCCATCTTCGCAATAAAATGTTTCACCAATACCATATTCACTCCAACTATTTATTCTAAACTTTACAATTTCAGAATTAAGAGAAGTAGAATTAATACAATTAATTCCACATGGGGCTGCATCTCGAAGTATAACGGGTCTAATTACATCAATGCCATATAAAATTATATCTGCTGAAGAATTAATCTTCTGGTTATAAAAATAACTCGAATTAACAAAAACCGAGTTATATTTTATTGCAATAGTTCCAGGAAAAGTTATATTTCCCATTGTCGTAAGATTATTCAAAAATCCTTTTGCATCATTTACCCATTTTATCTCTCCAAACAAATTATTATAAATAAGCAGGTTTCCTGTTCCGCTTGCATCATCAAAAATAGCTTTGCTTCCGGTAGTTATTTGATTATTCAATAATGTGCTATTAGTAGTTAAAACCAAATTAATACCATAACCTAAACTTCCATTAGTGGTAATATTATTATTATTTAAAGTTATATTTAAGCTTGTATCTAAAAGAACACCATGAGTAGTATTACCACGAGTTACTATATTATTAGATTTCAAATTTGAATTTGAATCTAAATATAAATAAATTCCATAACCCCCACTACCAAAAGTAGTTATATTATTATTTTGTATTGTTGAATTAGAATTAGATTGTAAATAAA
>Ga0209542_10004193_pt1 | contig 29895 bp, 31 predicted proteins | sample RifCSPhighO2_01_FD_184028 | JGI IMG/M metagenome (GOLD analysis project Ga0209542, IMG submission 184028) | Soil microbial communities from Rifle, Colorado - Rifle CSP2_plank highO2_0.1 (SPAdes) (version 2) | ecosystem: Environmental > Terrestrial > Deep subsurface > Rock core/Sediment ... | reverse complement strand
AGCCAATAAGAAGAATTAGTATTTTCTATTAAACTTTCCGAAATTTCGGACAAAAAACGAGAAGGATAACTCGAACCAGACTGCCCAAAAATCATACGCCTACCAGCATATGTTAAATAAAGTTGCTTCTTTGCTCGTGTCACTCCAACATACACCAGGCGCCTTTCCTCTTCTAGTTCTTCTTGATTAGTCAAAGCCCTCGAATGGGGGAACAAACCCTCCTCCAAACCAACAATAAACACAACCGGAAACTCCAAGCCCTTTGCAGCATGCGCAGTCATCAAGGTAGCTGCGCCTTGAGAATTTAGATTCAAACTTAAAGCGCCTTTAGAATTTTGAGCTGTCTCAACTAAAGCAACCTGTTCTAAGAAATCATTAAGTTTTGGAAATTCGGTTGCAACCGACCTCAATTCTTTTATATTTTCTATCCTAGCCTGATCTTCCGGATTATCCTTGTCATAAAGTTCAAGATAGCAAGTTTTCTCCAAAACCAAATCCAATATCTCCAAGGTCATTCGACCCCCCTTTTTTAAATCCTCTTGTGTTAACTGAAAAGCCGAAAAGCGCCTCTTACCTAATCCTTGTGCTCGTTTTAATGAAACAGTGTCAGTTGGATTAACAACCAATCTCAAGAAGGATAAAACGTCTTTTATCTCTCGCCGGTCGTAGAATCTAACCCCCCCAAATAGCCGATACGGGACACCCATATGAAGGAACGCCTCCTCTAAAGCCCGCGATTGGGCATTTATTCGATACAAGACAGCAATATCTGAGTAATCATACCCATTCGCTACCAAGTTTTTTGTCTCACGAACAACAAAAGAAGCTTCGTCCATCTCGGACCGAGCCTGATAAAGTTTTATTCTTTCGCCCCCCGCATTCTGAGTCCAAAGTTTTAAGATCGGATGAGAAGTATTTCTGTTTATTAGCTGATACGCAGCATCAAGAATAATTTGAGTCGATCTGTAGTTTTGTTCCAAGTTGATAACAGCCAAGTTCTCAAAATCGTTCTTAAGGTAAGTTATGTTTCTATAATCTGCTCCCCGCCAGGAATAAATCGATTGAGAAGCGTCCCCCACAACAGTCAAACATTCCCCGTTAGCCTGGGCAAGTTTTTTTACAATATGATATTGTGCTTTATTCGTATCCTGCCACTCGTCAACCAGTATGTAGGCAAAGTTGCGTGCTAACTTTGATAAAACCCCCGGGTTGTTTAATAGAGCAACAGTCTGTACCAAAAGGTCATCAAAATCTAAAGAAAGGTTATCTTTTAAAAGTCTTTGATATTCCAAAAAAACTATTGCCGCGCGTCGTTGCCAGTCACCCCTCGCATAAGCAGAAAACTCAGAAGCACTCACAAGTTCGTTTTTTGCGCCAGATATAACCGACAACAAAGCCCCCGGCTTGCATGTTTTTTCAAGACCCAACCTGTTAACAATATCTTTGATTGCATCCAACTGGTCGGTTGTGTCGTAAATTAAAAAATCAGGAGAAATACCAATAGTCTCCCCGTACTTTCTTAAGATTCTTGCGCAGAAAGAATGAAACGTTCCCGCAAATCCAGGAGGTTTACCTATTAGGCTAGTTATTCTTTCCCGCATCTCCCCGGCAGCTTTATTGGTAAACGTCAACATGAGTATTGAGGAAGAATCAACACCCTTACTACTAATAAGCCATGCGGCCCTGTGAGTTAGTACCCGAGTCTTTCCCGATCCGGCCCCAGCCAAAACCAAGAGTGGTGTACCCCAATGTGTAACTGCTTCTTGTTGATGGGGGTTCAAATCAGATAAAATCAAGCTCAACTCTGCTGCCATGGTTCGATTGTATCACAAGCTTAGGACGCTCTATTCCTTTCCAATAAGGCACAAAAAAACCACGATTGGTGTTCTTTTTTTGTTCTTTTTCCTCGTTCTTGCGTCTCCTTTTTTCAAACACCTGAATACAATCTCAGCCGTTTTAAGAGGAATGGCGTTGGGGGAAATTGAAAGCTTGAAAACCAAAGATCGAAGGACCAACTTTTTAATACTCGGGCTAGGCGGACCCAAAAACCAACCCTCAAGCCTGACCGATACCCAGCAGTTCTTTTCCTATGACCACACCCAAGAAAGACACATATTGCTATCCATACCCAGAGATATATGGATTCCCAACCCTGGTGTAAAGATAAACGGGCTCTACTCTTACGGCAACAGCACCGAAGGATCGGGAATAGACCTGACCAAGAATGCCGTTACAGAAATTACCGGTCAACCAGTGCACTACTCCGTAATGGTTTCGTTTGAAGGCTTTGTGCGTTTTGTGGATCTCTTGGGTGGGGTAAACGTGAATGTAGAGAGATCTTTCACGGACACACAATATCCGATCAAGGGCAAAGAAAATGACCCTTGCGACGGCGATCCGGAATTTGCTTGCCGTTGGGAAACAATCTCTTTTAAAAAAGGAAAAAGTCACTTTGATGGAGAAACCGCCCTTAAGTTTGTACGTTCTCGACATGCCCGAGGAGACGAGGGTACTGATTTTGCACGGGCAGCAAGACAACAAAAGATAATGCTAGGAATAAAAGACAAGATACTTTCTCCCGGGTTCTTCTTTAATCCCCAAAAAATCGAACAAGTCCTGGGTCTAACGGCAGAAGTTTTCGAAAGCGACATTCCTGCGGAAGATTTTGGTGTAGTCGTACAAGCGTTCCTCCGAACTAAAAGAGAAAAAGTCCAAACAAACTCCTTAGTTGCTATGGATCCAGAGAATCCTGATGAAAACCTTACAAAACCCGCCTTTCTAATCCACCCGGCCATTTCTCCTTTGTATAAAAATCAATGGGTCCTTATCCCTGTTGGAGGAAATTGGAAGGCAACACATGCCTGGATAGACTGTTTAATAAAAGGAAACGAATGCTCTCCAGAAAAGTTTGCCCCAAAGATAAAACCTAATTAACCCGATAAACCTGCGTACCGAAAGAGGAAAAAACCAGCTTTCCTAAAGTTTTAAATTTACTCTCTTCCAACGTCGGATACTTTTGTCTTTCCAGAGCACCCACAACAACAAAAAGTACATCGTATTTAGTAATGAGGGCCAAAACGCGCTCTCGATCTTGACTGGTGTATATCACCTCCACATCACGAGCTCGCTCACCTGGCCCTTCAAACGAACCCCGCCACAACCACTCATGAACAAGCCAACCCTGGACAGTTGGAAGTCCCGTGTAAGAGGAGATAAGCCCGAAATCTGTATAACTATCCCCTGCTGCTTGGAGAACAACTCTTCCTGAAAGCCGTTGCGGCAAAAACCAGTCTATAACCTTGCCCTCGCCAGGATAATGGTCAATCACCCAACTATTACCAGCAATCCCCTTGTATGTATTGAGACCGTAGTAAGACTTAACCGCAAGATACGAATAAGTAACCTGTCCAATTACAACAAAACCCAATAACATTAAATAGGATAATCTAAGGAATCTCCAGACAAGACCCGCCTTACTATCCCGGGAAAAGACACGCCATAAGATATAAAAACTAGTCAGCGAAAAGAGAACAAACGATTGATAGGTCAGTTTAAACATTGTGTTTGCACGCTGATACTCGTGAATATAAATATCTTTAACATAAACCACCTCAGGCACTACAACCAAAAGCCAACCCGTAAGAACTAAGCATAAAACTAAAGCATCACCAGTCTTTGCAAACTCGCGAAGAGATCTATACTTTCTAACCAAGTAAACCAGAAAAATAAGACTCAAAAAACCAAACAGACCCCACAAGACTCCAAGCATCCACAACGGCGAATGAAACTCAGAAATCTTTACACCTCCAGAAATGTTTCGGAAACTCATCAAGAAAGGTAAGGAAAACAACAAACCAATAAAAAAAGTTACTCCCGAAAGGAGCACGGTTTTTGATATAGCCAGTAAAATTGAATTAGTTCGGGAATAACTAACCAACAAAAAAATCCCAGACAGAGAAGTCAAATAAATGGGCACATCCCAAGTGCTAGTCATAACAAAACTTCCCAATAGAAAAGACAAAAACAGCACTCTCATAAAAGTTATTTTCTGTTCTAAAAATATGTGAACCATTAAGGTTAGGAATAACAAAACAAAAGGCAAATTTAAAAGGTGCCCATGAAGGTCGGCCACTACGAAACTATATGCTGGGAACTCGTGGATTGTGTTATCCGAGGCTCCGAACAGCTCGACAATAAAACGAGTGGCATCGGGGTACCAGTACGAAGAAAAATTGAAGTTGTTTCTTGCCAGCCAATAATAAAAATGAGGGTTACCCCCCAGAGAAACCAGAAACGACGTGGCAAATGAAAAAACGATACCCAAGCGACTCCGCTCGGTATTCAGTGAGTTGGTTAAACCAAATAAGCTTCTAGCAAACGCAAAAGAAAAGGAAAAAGTCAAAGAAAAAATAGTAGCAATCATTAGGTTGTAAGTAATGTACGAGGGGATACCAGAGAGCTGAGTCAAAAAAGCAGTTATAAAATGCCCAAAATAGTAGTAGTTTATAGGATTTCCCGAAAACCACATATCTTGTGGGGGAAAAAAGTTGCTTTGCAAGATCGCATTAACAAGGCCAAAATCCATAAACTTCTCAAGTCCCCGTATATCCGGTTGGTAACCACGAACCAAAGACCAAGAAAGAAGGCAAACGAAGAATAAAATTTCCTGAAAAATAAATCCGCGGTAATTGGTAAGTACAAATTTGCGAAACTCCCTTCGAACTGAATAAAACAACAAAAGCTGGAAGAGAGCAAAAATCAGAAAAGTCAACCAAACAGTAATGTTAGAAAACGGTAGTACTCTCAAGCTCGCCAACAACCAGGAGATGTATGAAATTAGTATGACTCCCACACCTTTCCCCAAGATATAGCTCGTCGCGTTTTGTCTGGAAAACAACAAAAACGACAAGGGGAATGAGACCAACCCAATCTCAAATAATAACAACCACCATCTAAAGATAAACAAAAGATCTTCTGTCATTGGGTCAATCTTGCCAAAATCTGCTCCGCCCTATAGTGCCTGCTATTCTCAAATATGATAACTTTTGGATGGTCGTAAACCTGAAAGGTTTCCTCCGACCCATCGTCATTTATTGTTATACCAAGAAACCCAGGATACGAAGAAAACTCGGAAATCTTCTTATAACCAAGGTCCCCTTGGAATAGCAACTTGTAATACCTGGAAGTCAACGGGTATGGGTGGGGTAAGTTGATTAAAGTGCCATACAACCTTCTACTGCTTATTACAACATAATCCCCTTCTGCTAACCTCTCAGAATAATACAAAGCTTTTTGTTGATTGTCTGCGTCGTATATTGCAAGTTGTTCGATTGAATAAACTTCCGGGGTTCGCAAACCCCCCATCGGTACAGGCAACCCGTCATCCCAATGCTCCTGCAGGATTCTTGCACCAGGGGAGATGTTGTCATAAATCCACTCCGATGCCGCAATACGTGTCTGGGGTCGGGTATATATAGAAAAAAACGACAAACCCCCAAAAGCAGTAAGAACAAGAAAAACCAACGCCACACCGAGTCCAAACCGCTTATTTGCTCTTACTCCTTCACGCAAGGCGAATGCGCCCAAAACCGCCAGGAAAGGTATTATGGGAACCATATATCTTATAAACTTTGCATACCAAGACCCAACATATAAAAAATAAAAAACTGGGAACAGTAGAAAAGCCAACAATTTTAATTGTCTATAAAAAACTACCCGATAAACAGCATAAAACAACCCAACAAGACTTAAAAAAAAGACAGGTCCAATTTGCCAGAAAAAGTTTTTAACCTGGAAAAAATACGGGTAAGTATTCTCAAATTGCAGCACATACACAACCTTTAGTCGTCCAACAACGACTCCCGACTCATACAACATCGATTCCCGAAACTTTTGCCAATCAAGAAAACTGTAAGGAGAAAAGACAAAGAAAGTAAGAATAGATAAAACGAGAAGAGAGTAGATGGACAGAAAAACCCTACTAGCCCCGAGCCGCTTTGACCTAAAAAGAAGAACCACGATAGGAAACAAGTAAAAAGACAAAGCCGAAGTCTTTGTGGACAATCCGACTCCAAGTAGAACCGCCAAAAAGAAAACCAATCTCCACGAAAAGCGGTCAGATAGTTTCAAGGAAACAAGAGCTATCAATGTGACCAAAAGTGTTATTAAACTCTCGGTAACTCCGAAATGGGCACTCTGAATAAGTGTCGGGAAAAACGTAATTAAAAAAGCCGCAAGAAGTCCAGTCTTCTTATCAAATAAGTTCTTTGCAAGAAAAAAAGTTGTCAGGACAGTGAACAAAGAAGCAAGAGCAGAAACAAACCGAGACACCAAATCAATTTTCCCCCAATCGGAAACCCACCCACTGTGGTTGGTAGTAAGCCGCAATAGCTCCCCGACGACCCGGGCAAGATATATAGAGAAACCGCCATATGCGAAAAACTGAGGATTAAGATTTTCGAAAAAGTCGATACGGGAAACGGCCGCCGCAATATTTCGCTCGTCAGGGTGGAAGAAATTACCTTGATCCCAGTTGAGATTATAAAAACGCAAAAAACCAGCCAAAAAAAGTATTAAAACCAATAACCCGTCAAGTTTTAAATCAAAGCGCCTAATGTAAGTTATCATCAAGTAACACCCCCGCGACCTTTTCTCCTAAAGAAACCGCGTAGTTAGTCCCCCGATCCCAGGGGTACACCTGCTGCATGTTTGCAAGATATAGCCCACGAATTGGAGTTGTCAAAGGAAGGATTTTTCGAGAGTAATCCAAAGGAATAACTGGTTGAGCAAACGGAGCCGTAAAAACCCAAGCTTTTCGAACCATCTTTAAAGAAAAACCAGGGTTAATCTTTTTTAGATAGGGAGCAAATTCCAAAAGCAATTCTCGTGCACTTTTAGAAAAGTAAACGTGACTGGGATCTAGATAATTTCCTACATACAAAATCCTGTCCCCTCCGTAATTCTTCCTATTTATTAAATTGGTGTGTTCCACGACCGCCAAAAAAGGAAAACCCTTTTCATTTATATTAAGCCAATATGTACCATCCGTTAAAAAACTCTCTTTTAACGAAAGAACCAAATTAACAGCCCCAATACCCCGCATATCGCCCCCTTTCTTTTTATAGTGGTTCGGCAACCCTTTGGTGATTTTTAAAAGAAGAAAAGTAGGAAGCGTGCAAATTACTCGATCAAAAACATATTCTCCTTTGTCGGTTGTCTCAACCCTAAACTCTTCTTCCACTTTTTCAATAGAAAGGGTTTCTGTCTTATAGACAAACCTGACCCCACTACGCTTTGCTACCCGGGCAATCTTTTCTGCCAATCTCTGAAAACCCCCAACAGGGTAACCCAAACGAGCACTTCTTTTCTTAATCCTAGCCCAAAACCAACTGGCGGGAATCTTCCCGTAAGACCGACCAAACTTTTTTGAAAATAAAGGCTCCCACAAGACCTCCCAAGAACGCTTCCCCATAAATCGCTTTAAGAATCTCGCACTGGTGATGCGCTCTAACGGCCTCCAAAAGGGAGTGAGCCGAAGGTAAGCCAAAACAAGAATTGTGCGAAGTTTGTCGAATAAACTCAAATGAGGAAAGCGAAGCAATGCAACCAGACTGTCTATTTTATGGCTTTTACCCCGATACCATGTCGAAGTTGTCGCTTTATAAAACGGAACCATGCAGCCTACCTTCTCCGCGAAGTTACGAATAGACCAGTCACTAACGAAAAAGTGATGGTAGTGTCTCTCAGCATGCCATTTCCATTTCGAATCAATAAACCCACGGGCCAAACCCCCCGGTCCAGAATCCTTTTCAAGAACCACAACCTCGTGTCCTTTCTCCGCCAAGGAGAAAGCAGCAGAAAGACCCACAAAGCCAGCCCCTATAACTCCGATTCGCATACACCTCGGATTGTAGCAAGAACTCGAGGATACTTCACAAAGCAAGAACCACACCGAGAATTAATAAGGTGATACCCGATAACACTCCCACCATGATCGGGAGAGATACACCAGCAACAGGGGTCTGTGCGGAAACTGTTGCACTTCCCGACGAAACTTTCGTAGGAGTAGCCGTAGGTAAACCACCAAGAGCGCTGCCAGTGCTTTTTGTAGGGGTAGGAGTACCACCAACGGCAGATACACCACCCAACCCGACAAGTGCCGGAGTCGGAGTGGTTCCTGCTCCAGATAAGACGGTAATAATCGAGGAATTTGTCGAAGCAACAATGTCAGCCGTTGCCTCACCTATTCCGTGAGCTGTAGTTTGCGCCCCAAACTTAACAGTTGCTTGACCCGGTTTCTGCGCTAGAAAGCGAAGTGTGGCTATTCCTCCCCGGCGCTCCTGGGCCGGATCCGCAGGTTTTGCCGAAAAACTCGCCTTCGCCGACCCAACACTGTTATCTATTTTTGGGGTCACAAAAACTACAGGCAGAAGATCAGGAAGCGGGGTAAACTCACGTAAAGCCAATTTCTGTGCGTCATACTCTATTTGTATATCCGACCCGGTAACCGTATTCGTTCCAGTATTCATTTCCACAGTAAGCACCACCTCTTCCCCAACATTGACGGTCTTTGTGGGAGGCAACACTGAAAGAGTCGTGTCTGGAGCCGCCTTTTTTCTTATTTCTTGCTGTTGAAGTACGAGAAAAACTCCCACAGCAAGCCCCACCAACAATAAGAGTCCGGCAAGCACTCCGACAACAAGTTTTCTTCGATTACTGGTCCCCCCCATGGCAATTTCCAGTATCTGTCGTGAAACCTGGAAACGCAAGATATTAGATTGAAGAAATTCTCTTTACAGGGCCAATATCAAACCCAAAGCCAAAACTAACGCTCCCGCAAATATCATATACAAAATTGGTGCTGATACTCCTGCTGTAGGCAGTGAAGAACTCGACGCAGCCGTACCCCCAGTAGCCTTCTTTGTTGGCGTCGGAGTAGAAGTCGAAGCAGAACTGCCTCCAACTGCCGTGGTAGGTGTAGGCGTCGGCGTCCCTGGTTTTGGCGTAGGGGTAGGTGTTAACGTTCCTGTAGGTGTAGGCGTCGGCGTCCCTGGTTTTGGCGTAGGGGTAGGTGTTAACGTTCCTGTAGGTGTAGGCGTCGGCGTCCCTGGTTTTGGCGTAGGGGTAAGCGTAGGCGCTGACCCGCCAACAGAAGCACCACCCGAACCCTGAGGCGCACTAGAAGTCTGACCAGCGCCAGCAAGGGTGAAAGATTCTGTGCCGCAGCTTACCGGGCCGGCAGCTTTCGGCTTACTCGCAGGAGCCGTTGGAGCAACGGGTCTTGTGTTCAACCAATACAGCCAAAGAGAAGTCCCAACTGCCGTAACTGCCAGGAGCACTGTTAGTATTATCAAAATAACGGTTCTTTTGCTTTTTAGTTTATTCATTTGTAATTCTCAGAGTCTTCCTTCGACGCTCATGCTTGTCGCGTCTCCCGGTATATCGTATTGCAAACAACGTTCCCCGGCAGAGTTAGTCTCTTGCGCTACCCTCCAACCACTCCCATTAATGTTAACCTCAGGAGTTCCAGGCCCTGTTGCCACAAGACAAAGCTTCACTGGGTCCCCAGGGGCTAACTTCTGGTCATATGGTTTAGACACTAAGTTATTTGAGTTGTACGGATACTTATAAATCTTAATCCCTGTACACTGCGTGGCACCTTGGCAATTTTTAACCTCAGTATTGTGCTCTGTTACCCACGCACTACAAGCACTTTCACCATAGCCATACAGAAGCCTCTGGACAACATCTGCAGATTGTGTAATCAGATTCTGTCCGTCACACGCTGCAGAAACACCTCCTTTGCACGTACGTTCAAGAGCCCAAGCCTTACCTGCGTGTGAGCCATATTTGCCAACAAAATCGGTTACAACAGAACAGTTTGCATATGTCTGGTTTCCCAAATCTATACCCTCAGATGGGTAAGAAACCAACGGCCCTGCATTCTCAATTCCCGAACAAGCTCCGCTCTGCCCCGACGAACCACCGCTCTGCCCCCCGGAAGCACCACCAATTCCGGAAGTACCTCCTCCACCTGTCGCGGGACAGTTGTACGCCCCTCCCTCATAGGTTGTACAGTCTTCCCTTGTATGAACATTTCGTGTACAACCCTGTGAGTCTGTCGTTGTTCGTATGACAGCATCCTTATCGCACCTCTGCCCAGTAGAGTCAGGGTTATCTGAATTGTCCTCCCTATTTTGCTTACCCGCATCAACAGGATTCTGAACAGGTTGCTGTGGTCCAGGACAGTCATAAGGCCCACCCTCATAAGTGCTACAGTCGGACCTACTATGAACATTGCGGGTACATCCAGCACCGTCAGTAGTAGTTCCAACAACACCATCTGCTTCACAACCACCACCACCAATATCAGCATCAGCAGCCTTCTCCCTCAGTTCTGTATTCTGACTTATAACAAATACTGCCAAAGGAATGGCGACCACCAGCAAAGCAACCGCCGCGAGTCCCGCAATAAGCTTTGCTTTCGAAGCCTTTTTGGGTACCGACATGACCGGGGGCAAAGTGCCCGAAGAACCACCTCCACCACCAGCAAAAATAGGAGGTAGAACGGGGGTGGGAGACTTAGGCGGCTCAACCTTGGGCTCTAACGAAGGAAGACTGGGTGTAGCCAGCGCGGGATTAGGGACAGGAAAAGCCGGCGGAGCAGAAGCAACAGGAGCAGGGGGAGCAGTGGACTCCTCCTCGGTAACAAACAACGGCTTGTTCTGAGACGGACTGCTGTCTGGTTTTGACGAACCAAAAGGGCTCGGAGAGGTAGAGCCAGGATTTGGCGAAGCTGGATTTGGGTTTGTGTTTTTGTTGTTATCGTTCATGGCAGGCCGATAGGACAGAAAGTCAAAAAGACTTCCTCAAGCATTTCTCACAAAAAGCGCAGGAATCAAAGTTCCTAAAGCAAGCAGTGATAAACCCATTATGAAAGCGCCAATAGTAGGTGTCAAGCCTCCCGCAGAAGGCAAGGCAGCAGCAGTTGCCGTGGCAACTTTTGGAGCTTGCCCTGAGCTGGTCGAATGGGTCGGTGTTGGTGTAGGTTTACCAGTAGGCGTCGGGGTGGGTTTTTTTGTTGGAGTCGGTGTGGGAGTTGGCGTTGGTGTGGTAATAGCAGTTCCACCAGTCCCTTTTGGAGTCGGTGTTGGTGTAGGTTTACCAGTAGGCGTTGGGGTGGGTGTGCCGGAACCCGTAACACTTGCTAGGTTTAAGAAAGATTCAGGCAAGCCCCCAGATTCCAAAGCTTTAGAGTCAGTAAAATTATAACTTTTTCCCAAAAACATAGCAGGAACAGGACGCGCAGCCTGTACTTTGATCTTTGCCGAAGTTGTCTGATTCCGTTCACTTGTTCCCAAAATTTCAACGATAGTTTCACTAGTGTAGGCAGCATACGAAGAAAGAGAGGTAGATCGTGCAGAGGAGATATTCAAAACCCAATCTCCATTCTGATCAACCAAAGTCGAAAGAGGAGAGATTCCAGGAGCAGTGATAAACACAATCACACGCCCCGCAACAGTTCTTACCGGAGTAATTTTCCCAAACACAGACTCGTTTTTTCTACTACCAGAAAGCCCAGGAGCCGTCTTTACTTTATAAAGATCTCCGTTGTCATCAAAAAGATTTTCTCCGGAACCTATCTTGAAGAAATAATCAGTCCCAGGCAAAAGCCCTTTCACCTCCGAGTAATGAAGGCTCGCGAGGCCCTCTGTTGCGCCATTCACAGTAGAGCCCAAAGATTCGTTCTTTCCAAAACCCAAATACCCTCTGGTTTTTTTTGGAGTAAACCAAGAAACAGTAAAAGAATTATCGGTAACATTTGTTACCCGTACACTCTGGGGCACTTCTGTCGGGTTTGCAGACAACCGGAAACTTTGTTGGGTCTGAATCAAGAAAACCCCCGCAGCAATGCCCACGATCAACACGAAAAGACCCAAAATTGTTGGTATAGTATGTTTTTTACGCATAATCATTGAGCCTCCGCACTCGGAGAACTCTCCGAAGGCAAAGTTCCTAAAATTGCTCCAACATTAAAACTCGAAGTGAAAGAAGTGTTTTCGAAATACTTTTTTGACTCAAGTTCTCTTAAAGCTTTTGTATCAAGAATTGGGGAAAGGGGAGCCAAGACAGCAGTCGGTATCTCCTCCAAACTCCTCTTGTTGAGTATTTGGTAGACCTCAAAGGAAATCCAGATAAAAACGGTGATTGTAGTTATAACCCCTAACAGTAGTATACTCGACGGCTTTCTCTGTTCCATCATTTCTTCCTCTCTTCGGGGTAGTACGGAATCTGAGCCCCCACAGTAAGTATTATTACCCCGGATTCTCCCTGCTTAGTGCTCGGCCCATACGAAACAGAATTTAAGTTAACAACCCGTCTTAAATCCTCCAACTCCTCCAAAAACGAGATTGTGCCCCCATAGTCCCCTCTGACTAAAAAAGAAACCTCAAAAGTCCCGAATTTTTCTGCCTTTTTCTTGTCTGTCTTTCCAAGAATCAGAGTCTTGCCAACACTCAAAGATTCCAAGCCCACACCATATGTTTGCGACAAACCCTCGATCTGTTGCACCAATTGGTCTGGGTGAGGCCCTCGCGGCAGAGCCTGATCCAAAAGTACAATTCTCGCTTGTTCCGCACTAAGTACCGCCTGGGCCTTTCTAAGACTATCAACCTTTTCGGTTAAACGGCCTTCTATATCTCTTTGAGTTCTTATGTCGGAAACGAGCCTAGCAATAGTAACCGCAGTAGGGCGAAGGGCAAAAACCGCGAAAAATGAGATTGTAAACAACGTCAATAAAAGCTCAACACTAGTGCGTACAGCAGGCTTCTTACTATACTTATCAATAATAGTCTTGAAATATCTACCGTAACGAGCATATTGTTCCCTATAGTTAACGGCTATTGCCATCTTTTACTCCTCCTTTCACCACAAAAACCAATCCTTGTCGGCCCTCTGTCGCCAAAGAAAGGTTAACCAAGTTGAGGTTCTCAAAATCTCCTGACTCTCGCAAAGCTTTCAAAAACCCTGCCAATCCCTCTTCAGACAAAGAAATCCCAGAAAGGTTCAGCTCGTTCTTGGTGAATGTTACCTTGGTTAAGGTAACCCCATTCGGAAGAAGAGAAGCAGTACCACGGGTATGTTCCGCCCAGCCAACCTTCGTAGCAATCTTCCTATAACTCTCAAGTCTCTCCTGGGCTGACCGGAAATCTTCCTCGACCAAGGCAGAAGCCTCGACCTGTCGCCTTAACGATACATTTTTTTCATTTAAATCGGTTAGGGTTCTATCAAGCCAAAAGCGAGACACAAAAGCAACAATTACGATCAATTCCGTAACTATTACTATTATACGTCCCACAGACAGAGCCCAGGTAAGAATTCGACCCAAGTTACCATATTCGAAACTTTCACGAAGGATGAGGTTGACTTTTTTCCGTGGCGTGGGCATGACAGGCTCCAAGCCCAATATAGCATATGAAAAAGGGGAATTCCTTTAGAGCGTTAACCTTTAAGAAGTTTCTGAAGATTGGCCTTAAGTCGTGAGGCGCGATTAAGGTGTATTACCTTATTGTCAACTGCTCGATCTAGAGAGGAATAAGCACCACTCAACAGTTTTAGGGTTGGACTTTCCCGAAAGCCCTTAATTGCCTCACGAAAATCCTGTCGTCTTTTATCGTTTGAGAGTCTATTGCGCCCACTTTGTCGCAACGCTTTTTTCGCTGATTTTATTACTGGCATACGGGGATTATAATGGCAAAATCCAAAATTTGCCAATTTCTACGCAAGTTGAAGGCATCTTTGATGCTTTATATGCCAATTGAAAGCATCTATGTTTGATGCTTTATATGCCAATTGAAAGCATCTATGTTTGATGCTTTATATGCCAATTGAAAGCATCTATGTTTGATGCTTTATATGCCAATTGAAAGCATCTATGTTTGATGCTTTATCATTTAGCATTTATCATTTAGCATTGAACAAGTATGGTCGAAACAATTCTTCGTCGAGGAAAAACCTTCTTCTACGCAAAACAAAGAACAATACTGTCGGCAGCAACCGTAATAATGTTGATGATTGCCGCTTCCCGGCTGTTGGGGCTAATAAGAAACAGAGTCTTTGTTCATTTTTTTTCAGCGAGAGAACTTGATACCTACCTAGCAGCTTTCCAGCTTCCCGACCTCATTTTTGAAGTAATCGTCCTGGGGGCGATGTCGTCTGCGTTTATCCCAACCTTTGCCAAAAGCCTCGCCCAAAAAAAAGAAAAAGAAGCATGGCATCTAGCAGGAATCGTCCTGAATGTAATGCTCGCGCTCTTCTCTATTCTTTCTGTTTTTATATTCACCTTCGCCTATCCGTTATACGATCATGTAGCCTCAGGATTTACAGGAGATCAGGTTGCCCAAACAGTCCTGTTTACTAGAATCCTGCTTATTGCTCAAATGTTTTTTGCAGCAAGTTATGTTTTCACCGCAGTCCTTGAATCCAATCAGCGCTTTATCATTCCGGCAATCGCCCCGCTTTTCTACAATGCAGGAATCATCCTTACAACCGTTTTCTTCGCCGAAAAGCTTGGTCTTATGGCCCCAGTAATAGGAGCCGTAATCGGAAGCTTTTTGCATTTTGCAATCCAAGCACCCTTGGCAATAAGTCTAGGGTTCAGACCAGTATTATCTCTAAACTTCTCAAACCCCCATCTTAAAAAAGTGGTCAAACTTGCTCTTCCAAGAATAATCGAACTATCTGCTTTCCAAGCAAAGAGATTGGTGGATTTGTTTCTTGCCTCCCTCGTTGCCGGAGGTTTGACTTACTTTAAATTTGGTGACTCCGTAGCAGTGCTCCCAACAAGTCTGTTTGGGTTATCAATAGCCAAAGCCTCTCTTCCTCAACTGTCAAAACAGGCAACCGGAAGAATTGAAGAATTTAAAATAACCTTCGCCGCCTCATTTAGCCAAATAATCTTTTTTGTAGTACCGGCAAGCGTACTCCTTGCCGTACTTCGTATCCCAATCGTCCGTCTTGCTTTCGGAAGCCCGCGTTTTACATGGGACGATACATTGCAAACAGGTTATGTTTTATCCGCCTTTGCTATTGGCATTTTTGCCTACTCTCTATCGCTCTTAATCTCCCGAGCCTTTTACGCCCTACACGACACAACCACTCCGGTTAAAGTTTCCTTTCTAACAATTGGAGTCAACGTAGTTCTGGGACTTGTATTTGTACTTGGACTGAGGCTACCCACATGGTCTCTTGCTTTAAGTTATTCTTTAGCAGGAATTTTCCAAGTAATCGTTTTGTTCGGCCTTTTATCAAAAAGGGTAAAAGGCTTTGCCAACTACAACATCAAACAAACTCTAACCAAGGTCATTGCTGCAGCTTCTCTTTCAGGATCTGTCATGTTTATACTCTTAAGAGTCCTAGATCGATCCGCCTGGGATAAAAAACTCTCCTTTTTGGGGAAATTTGGGCTTGCTCTTCCTACTACTTTCGAACACTTTGTTCTTGATACCCGCTATACAGCAAACTTAATTGTTCTTACATTCGTCGTAGCAACTATTGGGATCGCAATATATCTTCTAACAACCTGGTTCCTTGGGGTAAAAGAGCTGAGTGTTCTCCTTTCTACCCTCAAAAAATTCTCAACACTCCTTACCTCCAATAAGAATAGTCTATCCTCCTCAGGCGACACAGTTACCCCTCCTCAATCCGAAAGCCCACCTTCCTAAAAATTTCAAGGGCCCGGCCGGCAATTCGCTTCAACGTTCCCGTCAAAACAAACAACCAACCAGGCCCAAAAGACCCTACTAGGACGTGAGTCCTCCTTCTTAAGGGGAGTTGTCTTTCTGTACAAGCAGCATCTCGCGACTACACATGGCGATAGCCTCAAGAATAGTAGCAAAGCGAAGGAGCCTCTGCCCAGAGGATCCGGGAAAACTTCCCACGGGCCTGACAAGTATCAACGCGCCGACCAACTCCGCATCGTACAAGCCCCCCAACGGCCGCGCGTTGCGACCAAATAAGGTTAACCCCTCTTTCATCTCCCCATGCCGCAGCAGGTTTGGATTTTCATGGAAAACGAGGGCAACTGGGTCTCCAGCTCCAACCAGAGGTGAAAACCTCACAGCTCGCTCCCAATCCGCAACAGCAGTCAGAAGAAACATGCCTCCCGCTTCAAGCATTACTAATCCCATCCCGTGTATCCTTTTCAAAAAGCGCAATACGCTCTTATCTGCGATTCAGTATACCCTCAAGATAGGAACGCACGCTCTTAAGGTTCTGTAAACCCGCAAAAGCGCGAATGTCGTCCAAACCAACCACTTGCCGAACCGGGGTAAGAAGCCAGGGCGACGGTTTTTCTGACGAACGAACCACCGAAACAAAAACCCCAGCTTGCTCGAGAATGCGTATCGCCTCCTCGCCGTCTGGCCCTCCGTCAACATCCAGCCTCCACGGATTGTCCGGGGAAAATCCAGAAATCCCACTATCTACCACAGCCTCCTCCTTATACGACTACAAAAACAAAAATTCTCTGCCGACAACGAGATTATCTCACCCTCTAGCCATATTTCAACCCTCACACCCGCTTGACCTCGATTAAATAGGAGTTGACAACCGCTTAGCAGTCGTGTTACCCTAGTGCCAATCTGGCTAGTCATTGTGTGTGAGTATCACTTGTCACTAGCCCCTAATTTGTATGGAACCCTTAACTCAGCGGCAAATCCAGATATTAAAAAACGTAATCGAGGAATACATAGAAACAGCAGAACCCGTAGGCTCGGATAACCTCGATAGAAAATACAACCTTGGAGTATCTCCGGCAACAATAAGAAATGAGATGGCAACCCTAACCAATCTAGGCTATCTTCGCCAACCCCACACCTCAGCAGGCCGTATCCCATCCCCAAAAGCAATGAAGTTTTATGTAGACCAGCTAATGCAGGAAAAGCAACTAACCGTAGGAGAAGAAGTTGCAGCCAAACAACGCGTCTTAGAAACTCGCGACAACTTTGAAAAACTTATGCAAGAAGCAACTCTGGCCCTGAGTCAATCTACAAAAACCCTAACCGTTGCAGTAATAGATAACGGTGAAGTCTGGCATTCAGGTTATGCCAACATTCTTCTTAGCCCAGAGTTCTACAATATCGACGTAACCGCTCAAGTACTAGCCCTCTTAGAGGAAGGAAAACGAATAAGAGATCTTCTGATGTTAGGGGAATGGGACGAACCAGTTGAAATAATGTTTGGAGAAGATACCGGTTGGCAAAACTTTGAACCGGTAGGTATAATTGCTTGTCGCTTTACTACCCCACAAACAAAAGGGGCGCTAGCGGTAATCGGGTCTACCCGCCTAAACTATCCAGTGATAATTCCAGTTGTCCGTTACTTTAGCTCTTTACTTTCTGAGGCATACAATTAAAAACTAGAAATGGGCAAAGGTAAGAATATCACCAAGAAAGACGATCAAGCTTTGGTAAGAGCTTTGGCAGACTACCAGAACCTGGTAAAAAGAGTAGAGCGCGAGAGGTGTGAGGTTCTTGCCCGTTCCAATAAAAGCCTGGTGGAAAAACTTCTGCCAATTCTAGATAATTTTCAAAAAGCCCAAGGATACCTAAAGGATCCTGGAATTGAAATGGCCTTGGACGAGTTTTATAAAGTTTTAGAAAGTGCCGGCATTGAAAAAATTCAAACCCAAAAGGGAGATACTTTTGACGCCGCGACCCACGAAGCAATAGAAGGAGTTGTAGGAGGCCAAGAAGGTTCAATAGCCGAAGTTCTAACAGATGGCTACAAATGGAAAGACGGAACGATACTAAGACCAGCGAAAGTGATTGTCTACAATGATAGACAATCATCCTGAGCGAAGGATCTATAAAGATGAAAAACACACACAAAAAGAAAGGAGTGCAGCTTAAGGGCAACTTGTCCTGAGCGAGCACAGCGAGCCGAAGGATGGGAAAAATTATAGGCATAGACCTAGGAACAACCAATTCAGTAGTAGCAGTAATGGAGGGAGGAACTCCTAAGGTTATTCCTGCCTCAGATACTGGCAGAAACATAACTCCTTCCGTCGTAGAACCTGTCAAAAACCTCGTTGGAGACGTTGCAAAACGCCAAATGATCCTAAACCCCAAGAATACAATCTCTTCTGTCAAACGTTTAATGGGCAGAAGGTACGACGATCCCGAAGCAAAAAAGACCCACGACATGGTTTCCTATGAAGTGAAAAATGGCAAGAATGGAATGGCTGTTGTTAAAGTAGAAGAAAAAGAATACACACCCCAAGAAATCTCAAGCTTTGTATTAAGAAAACTTAAAAAAGATGCCGAGGATTATCTCGGTGAGAAAGTTACACAAGCAGTAATAACAGTCCCTGCCTACTTTGACGACAACCAACGCCAATCAACCATACAAGCAGGTGAGATTGCAGGCCTTAAAGTCGAAAGAATAATAAACGAACCCACAGCGGCTGCTCTTGCTTACGGGCTGGACAAGAAAAACGCCCACACGATTGCTGTCTACGATCTGGGCGGGGGAACATTCGACATCTCAATTCTAGAATTGGGCGAAGGAGTGTTTGAGGTTAAAGCCACAAACGGCGATACCCATTTGGGAGGGGACGATTTTGACCAAAAAGTAGTTGACTGGATTGCCGAAGAATTTAAAAAAGAGCACAGTGTTGATCTTAAAAACGACAAACAAGCCCTTCAACGCTTAAGAGACGCTGCTGAAAAAGCAAAGATTGATCTATCTTCCGCAACAGAAACGGAGATTAATCAACCCTACATCACCCAGCACAACGGCCAACCCCTCCACCTTTCTTTAAAACTTTCTCGCGCAAAACTCGAGGCCCTGGTAGAAAGTCTAATTCGAGGAACAATAAAGCCCCTTGAAGCAGCCTTAAAGGACGCTGGACTTTCCCCTAAAGACATCGACGAAGTTATTCTCGTTGGGGGTATGACCAGAATGCCTAAAGTCCAAGAAGAAGTGAAAAATTACTTCGGCAAAGACGCCCATCGCGGTGTTAACCCCGACGAAGTAGTAGCAATAGGGGCCGCCATTCAAGGCGGAGTTTTAGGAGGAGAGGTTAAAGACGTACTTCTCTTAGACGTAACCCCGCTTACCCTTTCCATTGAAACCCTAGGAGGGGTAGCAACGGGAATGATAGAAAGAAACACAACCGTTCCAGCCTCAAAATCTCAAACCTTCTCAACCGCTTCAGATAACCAAACCCAAGTTGAGATCCATGTTAGTCAAGGTGAACGCCCCCTTGCAAAAGACAATAAATCTTTGGGAAGCTTTGTTCTAGACGGCATTGCTCCATCCCCCCGTGGAGTCCCCCAGATCGAAGTAACCTTTGACTTGGATGCCAATGGGATACTAACCGTATCCGCAAAAGACACGAAAACCGGAAAAGTTCAATCAATAAAAATTACCGGCGCAGTCGGATTATCCGAAGAAGAAGTCAAAAAGGCACAAGCTGAAGCAGAAACTCATGCCGCAGAAGACCAAGCCAAAAAAGAATCAATAGAAGCTCGAAACCAAGCAGACGCGCTAGTTTTTACAGCAGAAAAAGCCCTAAAAGACGCCGGAGACAAAGTGCCCGGCGATGTTAAAGAGAAAGTTGAAGTAGAAGTTAAGAACGTTAAAGAAGTTTTAACAAAGGAAGACGCGACAAAGGAACAAGTCGAGGAGGTTTCCAATAAACTCTCAGAAGTTCTACAAACCATAGGTCAATCGGTCTATGGTGATAAACCTCCTGCCGAAGAATCCAAAGAAGATAAGGAAGGCGGAGATAAAAAAGAAGGAGAATCAGACAAAAAAGCCGCCGAAGAAGGAGAGGTCGTAAAATGAAGAAGCAAAAAAACAAACTAGTTAAAACCAATTATGTTCTTTTTGCTGACCATGCGTTTGTCCTGACAGGTGGAAAATTGGGTATAGTGGGAATATTCGATATTTTAGGTGTTATGAAATTTCCCACATCACATCCAAAAATGTTTATTGTGGCCAACATCATTGGCGAAGCACGCTCTGCGCATGATGTTAAGATAAATATGTTTGACCCAGACGGAATCGACCTTCTTGCTCCGAATGGTCCCAACTTTAAAGTTCAATTAAGTGGAACTGGGAGTGGAAACATTCTACAGGAGATGGTTGGCTTAGCCTTCAACAAACCAGGAGAGCACACAGCTGTCTTATCGGTAGATGGTAAGGATACTTACAAGAGCGTGTTGACTGTGGTAAAAACCAAAAGTTCGGACAATCTGAGGAGAGGAGATGACAGAGGATCAGTCGAAAAGAATTGAGGGAATACTAGCAGAACTTCAAGAAATTTATAATGGAAACACTGCGGGTACCGCCTCTTCACCCACAATTTCACTGTTGCAACCAGACAGAAGCCTGACCTCGTCAGACGGAAAGACCGTTATTAACATTAAGATCAAAAATGTAGTAGTGCAGAACATTACACATAATAATATAGAAGGGTCGGTTTTGGGAGGCAGCGATGTTCAAAACACAAACAAATCACCAGAATCAGAACAAAACAAGACAAAATAAAGTGAGAAATAAGAACTTCAAATCAAACAGGGAGAGTATTAGCGGTTCTGTTATTGGTAGCAAGAACATTCAAAACATAAACAAATCACCAAAGGCCAAACAAATTAGAGGCGAACAAAACAACTGGATAGATAAAATACTTAAAAAACCTTTTATTTCTTTCACCCTTCTAATACTGGCGGCCGCATCAGGAGCACTTCTCTACTCAGAATACAACATTGAATGGAAGGTTATATTGAAGTCAGGGTTTTCTATACTTTTTCCTAACCAATGAAGAAGGATTACTACGAAACTCTCGGAGTCAATAAATCGGCCTCAGATAAAGAATTAAAATCTGCTTACCGAAAACTTGCTCTTCAGTGGCATCCAGATAGAAACAAAACCACGGAAGCCGAGAAAAAGTTTAAAGAAATAAACGAAGCCTACGAAATTTTAAAAGACTCAAAGAAACGGGAAACCTACGACCAATATGGCCACGCAGCATTCAGCCAAGGAGGAGGTTCCCCGAATGGCAATCCTTTCGAGGGCTTCTCAAGAGACTGGGGCCAAAGCCCGTTTCGTTTTACATACACATATGGCGGTAAAAATGGAACACCAGAAGATTTTGGTTTCTCCGACCCCCTTGAGATCTTTGAGGAGTTTTTCGGCTTTGCTTCCCCATTCGGCCAACGTGCTAGGCAATTCCATGTAGGTGTCGAACTGGATTTTATAGAGGCTTTCAAAGGAGCAGAAAAAGAAATTTCCGTAGGAGGCAAGAAAAGAAAAGTCAAAATCCCAGCGGGCATTAGTGACGGTTCACAAATCCGCTTTCAGGATTTTTTATTGACAATAAATGTTCGGCCAGACAAGCGATTCCAAAGATCTGGCGATGATCTCTTTGTGGATGTTCAAGTTCCACTCTTTGACGCCCTCGCAGGAAGCACAATCAAAATTCCTACTCCCGAAGGAGATACTAAGATCCGCATAAAACCAGGAGTCCAGCCCGGAACAGTTTTACGTCTATCCGGAAGTGGCATGCCCGATCCAAATGGCCGTGGCCGTGGTGATCTTTATATAAGGCTTCATATCGATATTCCCAAATGGGGCGACCTTACCTCGAAGCAAAAAAAAGCCCTTGAAGAGTTGAAAAGAGAGAAGTAAAACACCTCATCCCTTGTGATTTGCAAGCCATCCTTCTGGATCGCGAACCCACTCTTTGACACTCAAAAAATCCTCTTGTGCAATCCTCGTTGCCTTCAAAGAAGCAGCAAGTAGAGAATCAAGATCACATATCGGCATAAAACTAACCTCTTCCGCCCTAAGCCGATCCTTAACTCTCTCGGGATCATACGTAGAAACAGACAAACACCACTCAACAAGTACTCCCTCTCGCCTTAGTACATCAATGTCGCTCAACACAGATCCTCCCGACGTAAGATGATCCTCTATGATTACCACTCTTTGCCTTGGCTGGAGAACAGCACCTTCTACATGAGGTAAGCTTCCGTCGTGATCTACCCAACAAAGTGGAAGGCCCAACTTAACTGCCACGCGTGAACCGTGTATTAAGCCCCCGGTAGCCACACAATTCAACATATCCACATTTTCTATCCCAATATCGTCGCGTATTCTCCGTGCAAGGATTTGAGTTATCCTCTCCCAAAAAACCGGCCGACTCATTATTAGCCGATTATCAAGATATATAGGTCCCACTGCTCCCGATTTATATGTAAACAATCGCCTTGTGTCGACAACAAAAGCACCCATCAAAACAAGCATTGTAGCCACGACCCGGCTCTCGTTTTGCTTTAGTTGCAATTGTTCGGCTACCTTTCTCTCTACCGCAACCATTAACTATATACTAGCATTTGGCTTCATTGACTTTTTGTGCGTCGAGCGGTAAACTCAAAAGACAGATAAGGACTCAGGTGGAAAGTGGTGGGATCAACCCACCCTTTTTTGTAAAGGAGACGTTTTTCTAACCTCTAACCTCCAATGTCCAATCTCTAAAATACATGGCAGCCTTAGCAAGAACAGAATTCTCATCAGCTCTAAATGCAATTGCCCAGGAATCGGGCCTAGATCCGACGTTGGTCATTGATACTATTAAACAGGCAATAGTCGCAGCCTACAAACGAGACGTTCGCGAAAGAGGAGAAGACGTTGAGGAAAAAGAATTCGACGCAACTTTAGATCCCGAAACCGGAGAAGCCCGCGTATTTTTACTGGAAGGCGACAAAAGAGAAGACGTTACTCCTCCGGGTTTTGGTCGAATCGCGGTCCAAACAGCAAAACAAGTAATCCTTCAAAAGATAAGAGAAGCCGAAAAAGAAGCGGTATTGGCCCAATATGAAAAAAGAGTCGGACAATTAGTTTCCGGCACAATCCTTCGCTTTGATGGCCCCAATGTCCGCATTGATATTGGACGAACTGAAGCAATTGTCCCTCCCCAGGAAAGAATTCCTAACGAGAAATTTAACCTCAATCAACGCCTAACCTTCCTACTAAAGGAAATAAAAGAAACCGATAAAGGCCGGGAGATAATTCTATCCCGTTCGGATCCCGAAATAGTAGTCAAGCTCTTTGCTCGTGAAGTTCCTGAGATAAGTTCCGGCTCGGTAGAAATTAAAGCCATAGCCAGAGAAGCAGGCAACCGTACAAAAGTTGCAGTTTCCTCCAATCAGTCGGGAGTTGATCCGGTTGGCTCGTGCGTCGGCCAAAAAGGAGTGCGCGTCCAAGCAGTTATCGGCGAGTTAAACGACGAGAAAATCGACGTTATTCCTTTCAGTACAACAACCGAACAATTCATAGCCTCTGCGTTATCTCCCGCAGATGGCGCCACAGTTAAACTAGACGAGAAAAACAAGGAAGCAAGAGTCTTTATCTCCGAAGACCAATTGTCTTTGGCCATAGGAAAAGAAGGTCAAAACGTTCGCCTTGCTTCAAAACTCTCAGGCTGGAAAATAGAAATAGAGGGAACTCCCTCTGAGAAAAAAGAAGAAGTGGTTGAAACGGAAGCCAAAAGCGCAGATGAAACCGCTAAACCTTCCGAAGAAGGCACAAGTGAGAAAAAAGAAGCAGTAACTGAAGACGCCACGCCAGGCAGTGCCAGTGACGACAATAAACCGGCAACACCAGAAGAAGAAGTGACCGAAGCAGAACAACCTGTGGAAGAACCAACAACTGACCAGCCGGAACCTGAAACCCCAGAAGAGCCAAAACCCGAAGAAGTCAATTCTGAATCAGCCGAATCAGACAACAATGAGAAGTAATAACCTTCTCACCATAAACCATGACTCTACAAACACGTCCACCAATTGTTGCCGTTCTAGGTCACGTTGACCACGGCAAAACCTCGCTTCTTGATAAAATCAGAAACACCTCAATTGCTCTCCAAGAAGCTGGCGGGATAACCCAAAGTATCGGAGCTTGGCAAACCGAAACAAAAGAAGGCAAAAAAATTACCTTTATAGACACTCCTGGCCACGCGGCCTTCAACAATATGCGCTCCCGCGGTGCAAAGCTCGCCGACATTGCAATTCTTGTAGTTGCCGCAGACGATGGCCCGATGCCCCAAACAAAAGAATCTTTGGAATACCTTCGAGAAGCACAAACACCCTTTATCGTCGCTATAACAAAAGTTGATCTGGGAACTGCACAAGTCGAAGTTGTAAAAGGAAAGCTGGCACAAGAGGGAGTCCTTTTGGAAGGTCGCGGAGGCGATGTTGTCGCTATCGAAGTTTCCTCGCAAACCGGCCAGGGAATCGAAGAACTTTTAGAAATGCTTTCTCTAACTTCCGAATTACTAGAACTGAAAAGCAATCCAGAAGGGCCCATTGAGGCCGTTGTTGTTGAAACAGAGCGGGACGCCAGGCGTGGCCCCGTAGTTTCTTGTGTCGTCAAAGACGGAACTCTCAAAATAGGCAGTCTAATCGGAACAGAAGGGGTAAAAACCAAAGTTCGTGGACTTTTTGATGAGAGTGGGAAACCAGTGTCCGAGGCTCTTCCGGGAGATCCTGTAGAAGTGCTTGGGTTCGACACCCTGCCTCTTGTGGGGGCATTTATAACAAGCAACGAGTCCCCGCTCAGTTCTGTTTCCACCACCTACAATCTACGACCCTCGCGCAAGAGAAGGGAAGGGTTCTGGATTATCTTAAAAGCCGATACAGCTGGTTCCCTAGAAGCAATCAAGGGTCAATTAGGAGAAAAAGTAGGAATAGCCTTTGCCGGAGTCGGAGATTTTGTCGAATCAGATGTCACCATGTCCTCTTCTACTAATAGCCCCCTAGTAGGATTCAATACCCGTGCCGGCAAAGACATCCAAAAAATGGCCGACGAAGAAGGGGTAAAAATCTATAGCTACAAAATAATCTATGAACTTTTAGCGGATGTTGAAAAATGGCAAAAAGAACTTGAGGAATCCCAAAGCGAAAAAGTGGTTGGCCGCGCCCAAGTTATCGCCCAATTCCCACACGAAAAAAATACACGCATAGCAGGCTGCAAGATCCTTGAAGGCAGAATCACAAAAAACGACAAGTTAAGACTTGTTCGGGAAGACAAAACTTTAGGAAACATACGAGCCCTTTCTCTAAAAACACAAAAACAGGAAGTAGACAAAGTCGAGCAAGGGGAATTTGGAATATATTTTGAACCCCAACTCGACTTCAAAATCGGAGACACCCTCGAAGCCTTCCAACCTCCCAAAAGCACCCAAAGAACCAACAGTTAATTGACAAAGTTAGCTAAGTTAGCTAACATAAGCTGTTATGATAACAGCCAACATTCATGAAGCAAAAACTAATCTCTCCAAGCTTCTTAAACAAGTAGCCCAAGGAAAAGAAGTAATCATTGCCAAAGCCGGTAAACCGGTTGCTAAACTGGTGCCCCACAAAGAAGAGCTTTTGCCCCGCAAACTAGGATTCCTTAAGGGAAAGATTTGGGTATCTGATGATTTCGACGATGAGGACGAAGAAATCAATAAACTTTTTTACGAAGGCGAACTTTTTCCAAACGAAGAACCTGTTAATGAAAAGAAATAAAGGGTTTCTCCTAGATACTCACACCTTCATCTGGTCGGTCGAAGGAAACAAGAGACTCTCAGAAAAGGTAAAAGCTCTGATTTCTGATCCTACCAACAGAGTATATGTTAGTGTCGTTACAATCTGGGAAATCATTATTAAAACTCAGAAAAACAAGATTAGATTTCGTTCTGACATAAAATCAGTTATAGAAAAAGCAGATTTTAAACTAATCCCCATAGAAGCCAAGCATGCACTGGCTGTGGGAATACTCCCACCTTATCACAACGATCCCTTTGACCGGATGTTGATAGCACAAGCAAAAACCGAAAAACTAACCTTAATTACAAATGACCAAAAGGTCTGGAAATACGACTTACGCCTCCTAAAAACCTAAACAAACAACTACTACAGGTTGACTTACTATCGGTTTTATGATACAATACCTGCACAAACTGAGGCTAGCGGTCTCAAAGCACATTTTTCACCCCCCGCCCAGCAGACCCTTTGAGCACATCATTCACTGGCTTGCCCTGAGCACAGCCGAAGGGTGTTTTCAAAGAGAGAAGCGAGAGCAATTTCGTTTCTGTCAAATGCACATAAAAACCAACTCAAGAAAGGTGGCGGAAATGACCATTGGTCGAAACTACAGGGAGATCTTTGTAGACAAGGCTCAGAAGTTGGTCCGGGAATGCGAGGCGCTGACCGGTCCGACGTCAGAAAATGCCCACTTCGCCGACGTGGAGCGAGTCCACCAAAAGATCCGCCCGCTGTTGGAGACACTGAGCCAGATGGCGGCTGAGATGACGAGCCTGGACAAACCAGTTTCTGCCCGTAACCTCGTCGTAGAACCGCCAGTTGGTATCGTTACTGGCGTCCACATCGAGAATGTTCCCGGCTGGACGAGGGGCAATGTTCTGAGAGGGGCCATTTATGGGTTGACCGGAGTCTACAAGGTCGACCTGGTCGCCTACGAACGCGGTGTGCTTAGTCTACAAGTTCACCATGACGACGGGCTCGACATGGCCAGGAAGATTACTGGGCTGTCGGGCTTCTCACTCATCGAGCTTGACAGCGTAGGCGAAGGAGACGGCACCGTCCTGAGGTTCGCCTATCTGGCGTTCCAGGCAGCGTAATCTGGCACAACGCCCTGCGGGACAAGTGAAAGAACGGCCCCTGGCTGTTTTGAGTAGCTTGCCCCGCAGAACTGAATATGGCTACAAAAAGACTACCTCCCCGTGGTGTAGCCGGGTAACTCAAAAAGTCTTGCACATTTTCTTTACCAATAAGTACCGTTTAAAGGCAGCATTTCTGGAGTATCTGGAGCGTTGCGTCTAGGTAGCCAGAGAGCTGTCTTTAAAGACAAGCAAAGGAGGGCGCAGTCATGGCTGGCTTGCAAATCACTTTTCCCGAAGGCTCAGGCTTTACTAGTCTGTGGCCAAAGACGGCAGGAGGATACACAATACGAGAACTGGGCGACGGCCGTATCGAGTTAAAGCGTGAGCCCTTCGAAACTCGGGAACATCCTATCACTGGCGAGACGATCCACTGGGGGTATGCCCTGCCAGTAAACGCCTTTCCCAAGGTAGACTTTGCCATCTGCCTGTCTGAGAGCGGCGGAAGGCTAGGAACCCACCGCGGTGTAGCCCGCCTGGCCTGCCTTCCTAACGGCGATAAAATGACGCCGGTGGAAATTCTGACCAATCAACCAGGGTTGTCTCTCACCCACGACCAGGCGCGGTTTGTGACCCAAACGCACCGAGCACTGGAGGTGCGCGTCTACCGCGTTCGGCTAGCGCTCTTGTGGGAGGTTTGGGCGTGGCAAATCCAGACTATGCCGAACGGCAGCCCGGGCTACCAGCACGTGTTCCTCGACCGGAGCCCATCACCAATCGCACAAGGTGGTGCTAATGAGGTTACAACCGCGGGAAGACTGGGCCCGGTCATCACGGCAGCGATCCTGAAAACCCATTGCCCCGAACGCCGGCTCTTCTGGGCCGACATGCCGGTTCCGGCAGTGTAAAGGCCCAAAGTTGGGGAGGAGAAAACCAAGTCTTTTTGTGGAAACACGAAACTGACACGGCGACTCCTCCCCAGCAAAATACTTTCCAGGTTGATTCCGGCCTGTAGTTGTGTTACAATGTGCCCCAAGATGCAAACCCTAGATATAAAAAGCTTTCAAGATAATTTAAAAGACATTAAGTCTGTGGTTATCCTGATGCCCGAAAACCCTTCGCTCGACACTGTTGCAGGCGCTACCTCTTTGATGCTTGCTCTTCAAGAAGCCGGCAAGGAAACCACAATTGCCGCCCCCTCCCCGATGATTGTAGAGTTCAACCGATTAGTCGGAGTACAAAAAGTCACAGACTCAATAGACAACAAAAATCTAACCATCTCTTTTGAGGAGTACGATGCAACCTCCGTAGAACGCGTAAGCTACAACATCGAAAATGGCAAGTTTATGCTAGTTATTAGTCCTAAAGCAGGTACAACCCCCCCCAACAAAGATCAGGTAATCGTAGGTTACAGAGGAGTTGCAGGAGAGCTCGTTATAGTAGTTGGAGCGGCTAGCAGAGATTCTTTGGGAAAATTCGCCAAAAACGAAGAGCTTTTCAATCAAAATACTCGTGTTGCCGTTGTAGGCAATGCTCCCGTACAAAACTTTACCCAGAACTTAGAACTCATCAATCCTCAAGCCTCAAGCATTTCTGAAGTTGTGCATGACATCTTAGAATCAGCAAGTCTTAACGTTACCCCAGATATTGCAACCAATCTCTTTATGGGACTCCGCGCTGGTTCCGATAACTTCCAAAAAGGAATTACGGCAGAAACATTCACTCGCGCTTCGCGCTTACTATCAAGCGGCGCTCGTCTTGAACCAGTTACAGTAGTAAATCCAAGCCCTTCGCCAACACCAGTAGTACAAAATACACCCGCCGAATGGACCCAAGAACCAAGAGTCTACAAAGGTACAACCCTTCCATAAGACGAAAAACTTATGAAGCATTTGCCGTTCAACCTTTTACCTGGTATAATACTTGAAATAGATGGATTCTAGGCTCGCCTAAACTGCTCCGGGATGGACGCGTGGAATCACATGACGTATGGCACTAACCTCGTTAGATAAAAAAAAGATAATTGACGAGTTCTCTCAAGGAACGCAAGATACCGGTAGCCCCGAAGTACAAATAGCGCTTCTTACAGAACAAATTACGCGTCTTTCAAAACATTTGTCAGACCACAAAAAAGACGTCCACTCAAGACGCGGACTTCTGTCAATGGTAGCCAAACGAAGAAGGCTTTTGTCCTATCTTGAGAAAAGAGATGTTAACAGATATAGAGAGGTCGTACAAAAACTTGAACTCTCTAAATAACCAAAATAATGGCAAGTAAAAAAATTATTACCCAAGAAGTTGAAATCGGTGGTAAAAAGGTAACCCTCGAATACGGAAGATTTGCAGAACAAGCAAATTCAGCAGTTATAGCAAGAATGGGCGACACAATGGTTTTTGTAAGCGTCACCTCCTCCCCTTCAGAAGTCCCCCTTGATTATTTCCCGCTAACCGTTGACTACATGATGCGGCTATATGCTGGAGGAAGAATTAAAGGTAGCCGCTGGGTAAAGCGCGAGGGCCGTCCTTCAGACGAAGAAATCTTAACATGTAGACTTATCGACCGCTCAATCCGTCCTCTGTTCCCCAAGACTATGCGCAAAGAAGTCCAAGTTATTGCGATGGTCTTATCAATTGACGGAGAAAACGATCCAGCAATCGTTGCAATGATTGGTACTTCAGCAGCTCTTGCAACATCTTCTCTTCCCTGGAAAGGTCCAGTCGGATCTTTAAGAATTGGGGAAAAAGATGGAACTTATTTCGCTTTACCCACAGACTCAGAACTAGCCTACTCCAGTATGGATTTGGTTTTAACCACAGACAAAGAAAGCATCTTTATGATTGAGGCAGGGGCAAACGAAGTCCCCGAGGAGAAAGTTTTAGGAGCCTTGGAGTTTGGCCAAAAGGAGGCCCAAATTTTAATACAAGCTATCGAGGAATTCGCAGAAAAAGTCGGAACCAAAAAAGAAAAGTATGAGGAAAAAGAAAACAAAGAACTTATTGACATTGTTAAGAAAAAATACACAAAGGAAATCGAAGAATTTATTGAAAAAGCAGTAAACACAGAAGGCCGAGCAGACCTAACCGAGATTACAAACGCTATAACCGAAGAAGTAGGGAGCGATTTAGTAAAACTTATTCCAGCAGCAATTGAAAAAGTTAAACAAACAATAGTTAGAGATAGAATCCTATCAGGAACTCGCCTGGACGGAAGAAAACACGACGAAGTTCGC
>Ga0209542_10004192_pt1 | contig 29898 bp, 29 predicted proteins | sample RifCSPhighO2_01_FD_184028 | JGI IMG/M metagenome (GOLD analysis project Ga0209542, IMG submission 184028) | Soil microbial communities from Rifle, Colorado - Rifle CSP2_plank highO2_0.1 (SPAdes) (version 2) | ecosystem: Environmental > Terrestrial > Deep subsurface > Rock core/Sediment ... | reverse complement strand
TTTGTAATAAAATAGAACAACTCACCATATAAATGCCTGATAACGAAAAATCGAATCTTGACCAAAAGCGCCATTCGCTGGCGCATCTTTTGGCAATGGCGGTACTGAAAAAATATCCAAAAGCAAAGCTCGGAATTGGCCCTACAATTGAGGACGGCTTTTACTACGATTTTGACTTGGGCAAGAAAACGTTTTCGGAAAGCGATCTCAAAGAATTTGAGAGCACAATGCGCGAGCTTGTAAAATCCAAGCTCGATTTCAAGGGTAAAAAAATTACGCCGCAGGCGGCAAAAAAGTTTTTCAAAGACCAGCCGTTTAAATTTGATCTTATCAAAGAATACAGCGCGGCAGGAAAAGAGCTTACGGCGTATGAGACCGGCTCATTTACCGATCTTTGCAAGGGCGGACACGTCAAAAACACGTCAGAAATAGATCCTGCATCGTTTACGTTGACGCGAATCGCAGGAGCTTACTGGCACGGGGATGAAAAAAACCCACAACTCCAGCGAATCTACGCCGTTGCATTTGATTCGAAGGAGGAGCTTGCAAAACACCTCGCGTTTCTCGAGGAAACGCGCAAACGGGATCACAAAAAACTCGGGATTGATCTTGATCTCTTTACTTTTTCAGACCTTGTTGGGCCAGGGCTCCCGCTCTGGACTCCAAAAGGGACACTCTTGCGCACTATTCTCGACAATCAGATCTGGGAACTCCGTAAAAAACAAGGTTATGAAAAAGTAGAAATCCCTCATATTACAAAAAAAGACCTCTACGAAAAAAGTGGCCATTGGGAAAAATTCAAAGATGAACTTTTCCGTATAAAAACGCGAGAGGGGCACGACCTTGCGATGAAGCCTATGAACTGCCCACATCATACGCAAATCTTCGCGCGGAGACAGTGGAGTTACCGCGAACTCCCTCAACGATACGCAAACACCACAATGGTATACCGTGACGAACAATCGGGCGAACTTGCGGGCCTTTCACGTGCGCGTTCAATCACCCAAGACGATGCTCATGTATTCTGCCGCCTTTCCCAGACTAAAGATGAACTGCTAAAAATTTGGGATATCATTCATGAATTCTATGGCACATTTGGTTTTATATTGCGCCTGCGGCTTTCATTGCATGATCTAAAGCAGTCTGAAAAGTACTTAGGCGATCTTAAGCGCTGGAAAGAAGCTGAAGATATTTTACGTGACGTCGCTAAAACCAAAAAAGCAGAATATGTTGAAGCGCCAGGGGAAGCTGCATTTTACGGACCAAAACTCGACTTTTTGGCAAAAGATTCACTGGGGCGCGAATGGCAAGTCGCAACAATTCAACTTGATATGAATATGCCTGAACGGTTTGGTCTCTATTGCATAAACGAGTCAGGTGAGCATGAACGCATCGTCATGATTCATGCGGCAATTATGGGATCAATCGAACGTTTTCTCTCAATTGTCATCGAACACTATGCGGGCGCGTTTCCCCTATGGCTTGCGCCGGTACAAGTAAAAATCCTTACAATTAACGACCGTGTTCTCGACTATGCAAAAGAAGTTTTACAAAAACTGTATGAAAGGGGTATTCGGACAGAGCTCGATCTGCGCAATGAATCAATCGGTAAAAAAATCCGCGAGGGGGAATTGCAAAAAATCCCCTATCTCCTTGTTATCGGAGAAAAGGAGGTAAGCGGGAAAACCGCTGCAGTGCGCGAACGAGGCAAGGGAGACCAGGGAACAATGGGTATTGACAAAGTAATAGAAATGCTATATAATTCTTCTCGAAGTAATTTCTAGCATGGATAATAGAGGGAGGAGAGCTCTATGTTGCCCAACCCAATCGCGGTAGTGGCAGGTCTCGTGCTTGCGGGCGTATTCATCTTCGGCGTGCTCGTACTCGCGGTCTTCGAACTGGGGAAAGCTGCCTACGAGTTTGATGTCGAGACCGACATCTGAAGGGAGGAGGCGTGATGATGAAGAAAGAGACAGCAGTGGTCGAGGTCGTTCGAAGGTCTTCAAAGGGGATCTCCGTGGAGCACCGTCGGGTTTCCATCCAAGTCGTCGCGAGCGACGACGAGTGGTCCTACATGTCCATCCCGGGCGTGCGGCCGCAGAACTCCTACGGCCACGGGAGCACGCGGTCGCGTGCCAAGACCCACTACTAGTACCCTCCCCCCATTTCGGGAACACGAGAGCCCCTGCGCATCCCAGCGCCGGGGCTCGATTCATTTTATAAAAGAAAAACCTCGCTTAGCGAGGTTATGATTGCTGTTACTTTACCACTACGAGGTGTTTTCGCGCTTCGTCCTTAATAAATCTTGTGAGCTCTGCTTTAGTCGAGCTAAACGGCAAGCCCTGTATTCTCTCTGTAAGCGCACAGATACGTTCGAACTCTTCTTTCGGGATTTGTGCGAGATCCGGAACCAACCGCAATGCCTCTACGAGACTCGCGCGTTTTCTCTCGACACTGCTTGAAAGTTCGACATGTTTTACCGTGAGATCCGAATGTTGCTTTACATAAAATGTATTCTTGCGCAATACATAGATCGCAAAAACGCTTGAAGCGAGAGCGACGAGAAACCCGCCGACAAAACCAAGGCGATATCTGCTCGCCGTACTCGCCTCCCTTGCCAGCACCTTACTTGCTAGCTCGTGGCGCGCGGACTCCGCTTTGAGCTTACTGAACCGACCGGACAGTTCATCGTGCGCCTGCGTCTTTTCGGAAATAATCCGCCCCATATCAGTAAGCTTTGTTTTGAGTGCTTCGATTGCTTGCGGCCTCAGAAATGGAAGCTCGATTACGTCCCCAGCGCGAAGATTGTCGAGCGAACGCTCGAGATTTGTTCCCGCAACGTCTTCAAAACGATAACACGACTTCCTCAAGATACTTTCTGGCGTGTCGCCCTTCTGCACCGTGTAGATATATGAATGCGCCCAACAAGGCAGAAAAACTAAGAAAACGACTATTACCGCGCCCGCTCTTTTCATCTTTCCCCCTCGCGAAGAAATCTAAAGCTGACTATACTGGACGTACGTTCAGATGTCAAAACCCCGTCAGTAGAAAATTGTGTTACGCAACTGTTGCAAGGGGTATCAGTATTTCATCAATGGACACACAAAATAGAAAAAGAAAGCCACAGCCACAGCCACGGCGTAAAGAAACAACGCAATTTTTCACTGCGGGGTCAACCCCGTCAGTAGAAAATCGCATTATTACCCCCGGAAAATATAGCACAGGAAGTAGTATTACTACGATCGCTTACTTTTTTATTCAACCGATTATACAATAATAAATTTCCAATGCGATTTTTCACTGCGGGGTCAAAGCCTCGTCAGCAAAAAATAATCGTTATAATCGGCCCGACCGCTTCCGGCAAATCGGCGTTTGCCGTGCGTCTTGCCAAAAAAATAAACGGAGAGATTATCTCCGCCGACTCGCGGCAGGTATACCAAGAACTCAATATCGGAACTGCAAAAATGACTACAAAAGAAATGCGCGGGATCAAGCACTATTGCCTCGATATTGCAAACCCAAAAAAAACGTTTACGGCCGCTGACTTTCGTCAAGCCGCGGACAAGGCAATCGAGCACATACGCGCAAAAGAAAAAATACCGATTATGGTAGGCGGCACGGGATTTTATATAGATACTGTTTTATATCGCGCAACTGGACCTGATGTCCCACCAGATTGGAAACTCCGAAAAAAACTCGAGAAAGAATCGGCGGAAACGCTGTTTATGCGCCTCAAAAAGCTTGCCCCGAGGCGGGCAAAAAACATTGACCCGCATAACAAGCGGCGGCTGATTCGTGCGCTTGAAATAGCAAAAGCGCTTGGGAAGGTACCTACACTCAAAATAGAACCGCGCTACGAAGCAATTATCATCGGCCTTAACCCTCCGATGGAAGCGCTTAAAAAACGTATCTCGCGCCGCGTTGATATCATGATCCGCAAAGGACTCTTGAAAGAAACCAAAAATCTCATCGCACAAAAAATCCCGCGTCGGCGCATCGCGGAATTGGGTTTCGAATACCGCTATCCCCTCCTCTATCTGGAAGGCAAAATCTCACGAGACGAGATGCGCGAACGCATCAAAACCGAGACATGGCACTACGCTAAGCGTCAAATGACTTACATAAAAAAAATAACTAATGTCCTGTGGGCTATTTCAGCAACAGAAGCCAAGGAACTTGTAGACGATTTTCTCCATTAACCTTTACTATGTGCGATTCTAGACAAAACCAAAAATAAACCAACCAATAACATAATACCCAAACATTATAACAATATATATAATACCAACGAGAACTATATGTAATAATTGCATCAACAATAATAATGGCGTATTTTCTTCAACGGAATGCTGGGTTTTAAAAGGCCTTCCTTTCAATACAGATAATCTCCTCCAGAGAAAGTAACTAGCGATAATTGTTACAAGAACAAAAAATCCCTCCTGAGGGAAAATAATAAGTTCCTTAAAAGTAATATTGGAATCAATTTTTTAAAAAATAAAACAAAACCAAAAGAGCATCCAAGGGGGCAACAATATATCGTGTATAAATCTTCACTTCTTTACAGTAACTCTTTTTTTAATAACTCGCCAATTATCTGTGGATTCCCCTTCCCCTTTGTCTTTTTCATCGCTTGCCCCACAAGAAACTGAAGTGCGTTTGTTTTGCCGCTTTTACACTCGGCAACCGGCCCTGGGTTTTCTTCCACCACCGATTTCACGGCCGCTTCGAGCTCGCCAGCATCGCTCATCTGAAATAAATCTTTATCTTTGGCAATTTCGGTAGGGTCTCCGCCACAGAGAACCATATGCGCAAGAAGCTCTTTTGCGGCGGCTGAAGAAATTTTCTTCTCGTAAACAAGCGTGATAAGTTCTGCGAAGTTTTCGGGATCGAGCTTCATGGTATCGATCGTAAGCTTTTGCTCATCAAGCGTACGTGTGAAATCCGAGAGCATATAGTTACGAAGGAGTCTGTACGCTTCCTGCGGCTTTATATGATTGTATTCATCAAGCCACTCCTGCAATTCGGAAGCGCTGCTTTCAAAAAATGAGGCCATTTTTTCGTTCCTCACAAAAATCTCTATTGCTTCCGCATCGAGTCCGAATTCGCCAGCAAAACGCAACCGTTTTTGAGCAGGCAATTCAGGAAGCATTTTTTCCATCTCTTCCCGAATATCTTTGAGCTGCAAAAGCGGCAAATCGGGTTCTGGAAAATAGCGGTAATCATGTGCGGATTCTTTTACGCGCTGGAGGACTGTTTCTCCTTTCGTTTCATCCCACCCACGCGTTTCCTGCGTAACTGCGACGCCTGATTCTATCAGCTCAATCTGCCGCTTTGTTTCATATTCGATTGCTTTCTCGACAAACTTAAACGAGTTGATATTTTTGAGCTCCACTTTTGTACCCAGTTTTTCTTCTCCTTTTTTGCGTACAGATACGTTTGCTTCAACGCGCATCTCCCCTTTCTCCATACGCGCGCGTGAGGCGCCGACATATTGGTATATAAGCTGGAGTTCTTCCGCCGCCGAGCGCGCCTCTTGGGCGCTCCGAAGATCTGGCTCCGTCACAAGCTCCATGAGCGGTATGCCCGCGCGATTAAAATCGACGAGCGTCACTCCTTCCATATCATGCAAAAGACTCCCCGTATCTTCTTCAAGATGCACGCGGGTAATCCTAATCTTTTTCCCAGACGCGAGCGTGATAGCCCCATTTTTTACAATCGGGTGCTCATATTGCGAAATCTGATACCCCTTGGGCAAATCGGGATAAAAATAATTCTTTCGGTCAAACTGGCTTATATCTGCAATATCGGCGCCCAACGCAAGCCCCACGAGCACAACCTTCTTAACCGCTTCCATGTTGGCAACGGGCAACGTCCCAGGGTGCGCGAGACACACGGGGCAGATATTGGTATTGGGACGCATTTCGTCGGGATCGTTTTTACATGAGCAAAACATCTTGCTTTTAGTCGCAAGTTCCGCGTGTATTTCAAGCCCTATCACAACTTCATATTCCATAACACACATATTGTATAAGCTTTGCGGTTTCTCATCAATCTTTCATTAGAGCATGTCCGGAAACCAGCTTTTGATAACGAGGCAGTGGATTTTTAAGACAAGAGAAGGAATGGACGACGAAACGTAATTGTCAATACGTCGAGCAGGAACCCTCCGAATCGCAGTCAAAAATCCACTGCCGCAGCGAGGATAGGGTTTTCAGACATGCTCTAGCTGCACCCAGCCGTAGTTTTTTATGCGCGCGTATTAACGTAGATGGCAGGATCGCTGTTTATCCGAGAGTATGAAGAATAATGATGTTGTAAAAAAACTACGGTTGGGTTGCATAAAAAGCATATTTTGTGTATATTTAAGCGCATTATGCTTTCATATTCAGAATTAAAACCAGGCACAACATTTATCGTTGACGGGGAGCCGTACCAGGTTCTTGAGTATAATTTTCTTCGCATGCAGCAGCGAAAACCAGTTGCGCAGACGAAAATCAAAAACCTGAAAACGGGCAAAATCGTCCAGCGAATGTTCCATCAAAACGAATCGTTCCCGGAAGCGAATATAGAAAAGCAGAAAGCGGTATTTTTATACACCCATCGCGGGGAATACTGGTTTCATAAACCCGGAAACCCGAAAGAACGCTTCATGCTCAAAGAAGCCATCGTCGGAGAGGCCGGGCATTTTCTCGTGCCAAACACGGAGATTATGACCGATGTTTTTGAAGGCGAAATCATCAATATCGAGATCCCTATCAAGATGGATTTTAAGGTAAAAGAAGCGCCACCCGGTATCAAAGGAGACAGCGCAACCGGAGGAGCGAAAGAAATTATTATCGAGACGGGCTACAAACTCAATGCTCCCCTTTTCATCAACGAAGGAGATATCATCCGCATAAATACTCAAACGGGAGCATACGTCGAGCGCGTTGAAAAACGCTAATCCCGCAGCGAAAAGTCGTATTTTAAATCTTGTGCTTTATCCTTTGATCCGAGATACGATTGTTGTCGCGTAATCTTTGGTAAGTGAAAAGAAATAGATTTAAGGAAAGCACAATGCGACTTTCTGCTGACGGGGCTAGAGCATGTCTGAAAACCCCATTCTGACTGCGGCAGTGGATTTTTGACTGCGACTCGGAGTTCCGACTCAACGTATTTCCTATACGTTTCGTCGTCCACTCCTTCGTCTCGTCTTAAAAATCCACTCCCTCGTTATCAAAAGCGGGTTTCCAGACATACTCTAAAGTTTTACTGCTTCTCCTGGCTTCATGACCCTGCTGTTTTCTGGCGGGGTTTTTTGTTGCGGATTTAGTCCGGTTCCAGTCGCGGTATGTGCACCACCAAGCGCGTCCTTTAGAGCCATTTTTAACCCATCGAAATTCGGTCCTTTTCTTTCTTGAAACCGCGGACGCGAGAGCTCCGAAAGAGACATCGATTTTGCCGGAGGTGTAGTTTTTAAGACAGGTTCGCTTGCGCGGACTGGCGGAGGCGATTTTCTTTGCTGAGGCCGTTCTTCCGGCCTTCTTTGCTCGCGATGCACCTCTTGCTTACCCCCCGCAAACTCAATCCCAAGCGAGCTTAAACTCTCATCAAATTGCGCTTTTGGTATGTCCGTATCAACTGCCGGAATCTTCCCAGCTTGAACCTTTTTTAGGCACGCCAGACAATATACCGGCCGTTTACCATCCGGCTTGAAACTGACCTCCGTGCTTTTCCCGCACGATGAACAAATCGCGCTAAATTTCTCTTCTTTACCTTTTAGTGGAGTATCATCATCGACAAACATACCGCTCCATCGTTGGATATCTTCTTCTACCTTGGCCCTCGGACGCGCATATTTCTCGCGAGAAAGAGCTACAAGCTCATCTGTCGTACTCGTACCCTCTGCGGGCCCAATAGCAGGAATTGTCAGCGCAGAAAATGGGCGCGACGTTATCCCATTGACCATAAGCTTGAGATAAATATGGTAGTTGGGGAGATTGACCAGGTCTTGTATTTCAAATTCGGGTTCAAATTCTTTTTCAAGAAATTCCGCGTCTGCCGCACCCACACGAAAAACAATCATTGTCCCCACATTACCGAATACAGCATCTCTGACTTTTGTTGTTGTATCGGTCACCAATTGCCCGATATATTGATGCGCGATAACGATATTCAGCCTATACTTTCGCGCCTCCGAAAGAATATTTGCAAACGAATCGGTTGCAAAATTTTGAAACTCATCAACGTAGAGAAAAAAGTCTTTGCGTTCTTCTTCGGGAATACGTACCCGCTCCATTGCCGCCAGCTGGATTTTTGTGATAATCATAGCCCCCAAGAGAGCGGCATTGTCCTCCCCAATCCTGCCTTTGGCGACATCGACAAGAAGAATCTTCCCTTCGTTCATGATCTGATAGATATTCAGAGAACTTGTCGGCTGCCCTACAATATTGCGAACCATTGTAGTGGAAAGAAACTGACCGACTTTATTTTGAATCGGGGCAATGGCCTCACTTCGATAACGGTCCTGCCACCCCTCATATTCCTGAACCCAAAATGAGCGGACGACCGGATCTTTTACATTTTCAATTATTTGCCTGCGATAATCTTTGTCGACAAGAATGCGTGAAATACCGAGTAGCGTTGTTCCTGGAGTATCGATGAGAGCCAAAATACAGTTGTTCAAAATATACTCCATCCGCGCCGACCACACATTTGCCCAAATTTTTGTAAAAATCCCTATCAAGTCTGAAGCAACAAGATGCTTGTACTTTGGGTCCGGGACTTCAAGCACGTTAAACCCGATAGGATACTCCGAATCTGCTGGATTAAAATAAATAACATCATTAATCCGATGGCGAGGAATTTTTTCCAAAACTTCTTCTACAAAACCGCCGTGAGGATCTACAATAGCAATACCACCCCCGCTTTCAATATCCTGAAACGCGAGATTTTTAAGTAAATTCGTCTTGCCGGTACCTGTTTTGCCGACAATGTATGTATGCTGCCGCCGATCGGGCGTCCTGATGCCAAATGTCCGATCGGAACCGCGAAAATTTGTTTTTGCAAAGTAAACTGTGTAGTCCTTGTTCTCCATACCTTGAGCATGTTTGAAAACCCTATCCTCGCTGCGGCAGTGGATTTTTGACTGCGACTCGGAGTTCCGACTCAACGTATTCCCGATACGTTTCGTCGTCCACTCCTTCGTCTCGTCTTAAAAATCCACTGCCTCGTACCCAAAAGCGGGTTTCCGGACATGCTCTAAAAGCATTATACCACAAATTAGCGGCACATTCAAATCAAACGACTACCCGCCCGAGCCACTCTTTATATTCCCGATTAATGCGCGAGACTGTGAGAGACGCAATACACGGGGCTTTGTAACTTCCGACTTTGCGTACCAAGTCTTCGATCTCCTGCACCTTCGATTCGAGCGTCTTGACAATAAGCACAACCTCCTCATGCTTCTCGAGCGAATCAGTCTCGTCGTTTCTCCATACGCTCTGCGTAGGAAACATATTGATACAGCCTGCGGCTCGTATATTCATAACCGCCTCCCCAATTTTTTCACCCTCCTCCAGATTTTTGCATGTGATATAGAGCGATACCATATTCAAATGCTATTACGAAATTGCATAATCACTAACATCGATATATGCAACCATCGAACCGGCCTTTCCAGGTAGTGAAACTTCGCATTGCGCAAAGCGCGGCCAACGGCCCATACGAAGTTCTACTACCTGGTTTTCCCAACTTTAATTATATCATCCTTACCGGTATCGGGTATAAGATTGGCTTTAGCATTATAAAGAAACTCTCGTAAGCGCCGCTTTAATAAACGACCTCCTTGGTTGGTTTTTAAGTACCTCTCACGCCTTTCTGCATCTTTTTCGTGAAGACATGTTTCATAATATATAAGTTTCCATGGGCGGTGTATTTTTGTAGAAAAAGTCTCTCCTCGATTATGTTCTCCTATCCTCCTTTGCAAATCCGTTGTATGCCCAATATATAAGTTGGATTCTGTAATACTTTGAATTACATATACATAGAAAAATTGGTTTGCGGAAAATGACTCTGTCATGGTGTATTTATACCACCTCAGCGTTGTAGCATTGCTCATCCTCCTTCGCTAAAGCTTCAGCAGGACTTCGACTTGCTTGTATCATGCTACTTCACTATTGTAACAAGCTTCACAATACACAATCTCCGGCCTCTCCGGAGCATATGATGTTTCAAATTCGTTGGGACAGAGGTTTGAGCTGTGGGAATGGCTCACAGTGTTTGAGTAGACTCCATTGCTTGATTGCGGACCAGCACATTGGCATTTTCTATGGAAAAGTGTGAGCAGGTTTCGACTGCTGAAACGCATTGTATGACGACAATCCGGACATTGACGTGGGAGTGGTAGCCCGCTCGCCTTCAAAAATACAAGCTCTTCTTTTAAAATCCGAAACGCCCTCTTGCAATTTATACACCCAATATGCTCACCCGCGATAGAATCGGGTGTATTTTTTATATGATCGGGCAAATCTTCTGCTTTCATTGTCCGCTTTCGTTCTTTTGTGTCCGGTTTTATCCAATCATATCCTCTAGCCGAAGCTTTTTCCTCGGTGAGCGGATAGTATTCCTGCGCAATTGTTTCATTGTACGCAAAGGGTGAAAGCTCGATCGGGAAAAACTCTCCGTAACGATATGACATCCCATTTTTGTCAATATACGGCATCCGATGCATATGCTCAACTATTTTTGCCTTAAGTTCATTGTATTCCTCTTTTGTATATTGTTTGTTTAAAATGCAGTATTGTTTTTTTTGAAGTCCGACACAGCCAAAAAGGTCTGATGAATTCGCACAATTGAAACAATAATCCGTATCACGCGAGCCGTAGACAACAACACTAAATTTTTCTTTTGACCCGCCATCCACGCCAGAATCAATCCCCTCATATAAGAGCTCACAGATCCCAACGCCATATCCATCATATGAATCTTTCATGCCAAACCCGCCATGCGTAACATATTTTGAATCTTCGACATCCTCCCGCATATCAAAACAATGAAAACAATTTTTGACCCCCACGCAATTGTTTCCGGTGACTTTGACAGTATTTATGAGTCTCGCGTATTTGTGAGGAAAATTCAATTTAAACAAGGAAAACTCACTTAAAACCGCCTGAAAATTGCGAAAACTGCCAATATCAAATTCCTGGACTTTTTTCTCATACTCCTCCTTTGAATATGGTTTATTAAAAATATAATAGCGCTTATTGCGAAGCCCTACGCAGCCAAAACAATTTTGACAATTTTTGCAGTCGAGAAGAAAATATGAATCCGCGCAACCTGAACATTCGGCACTGAAAAACAACTTATAGCAATCAATGGAATCGATTACCCAATAGCAGAGTTCTCCCTTATCTGTTAAGTAAAGATCAAAAGAATCCTTTGAGTACCCGGCCTTATCAGAGTAATATACTCCCTCGCATTCCCAAGAAGCGAATGTGAGATAGCAGTTTTTTAAAAAACCAACGTGGTTCGTATATGGACTTTCGACTACATTACTTGAGAAAACACCTGCCACCGGTACAGCCTCTAGAAGCTCGCGGAACTGTAAAAAAAACGGTTTCGAAAAATCGTATTCCCTACCATACGACATAGAATCCCAGGCGTCACTCCACCAATAATCACGCGGGTAGACGGCGAACGGCGAGTTAGGAGCATAAATGCTTATGGTGTCTTTTCCAAACGCGTCTTTCCTCTTATACAGCAACCGTTCATTTCGCCACGCCATTCTGCGCTGCATCCTACACTCCGGACAAAATGTCGGCGGGGGGACTTTGATACGCGCATAAAACTCAAAATCTTCCGGCTCGACGATGAACGAGGTTTTACAGTTTTGACAATTGCAAGTTTTGGAGTTCATGCTAAATAATTTCTTTTTGATAGCACTCTTCACAGTAAAGAATAGTAGTGATATGCTCAGGGATATTACTCATGATATTTTTTCCACATTTACTACAAAGCTTCCCGGAAGCAAAAAGCGGCGACCGATATCGCACACGCTCATAATGTCTGCAATCATAACATTTACTGGGAATAGGGATCCCGGCCTTACGATAAAAATTCAACTCCATCTGGATCAAACGATAATTACGCCCGCACTTTTCACACGCTAAAAGCGCTTCCAAAATATCATCTTGGACATCATTTATATCATCGGGCACTTTATAACTGCTTTGCCGGTATTCCTGTTGATCTTTTTCTTTCCAGTGATAGCCCTGTAAAAGCGCCTTTTCCTTTCCCATTGGGAAAAACTCCTCTGCTGTTTCATTGTACCCAAAAGGGATTAAATCTAACGGGAAAAATTCGCCATACTCATAAACACGTCCATTCTTATCTGTATAGGGCAACGCGGACATTTGCTTAATAATTTTATCATGGAGTGATCGGTACTCTTCTTTCGAATATTGCTTATTCAAAATACAATATTCACCTTGTTTGAATCCAATACACCCAAACAAATCATGACTTCCATGGCTGTGCGCCGAGTACTCGATATTATGCGACGAATAAACGGTATACGCAAAGCGAACATTATTGACACTATCGCCCACGACAACCGCTTCATATATCAATTCAGCGCCCTGACCCCATTCTGTATAGTCGTAGCAATCTCTGCTTGGCTTTGTACTTAAAAATTGGCAATATTTACAGTCCTCTACACCCAACATTTCATATGAATACAATGCGTTTTTTGATTCATAAATATAGTCCCCCGAAACATTTACATTATGTGATCCGTGATAATACTTACTAGGGTAATGACTCCAAAAATCTTCGGCTTTTTTTCTAAATACTTCAACATTTTTTCGAGAACCGAAATGATATTCAGTAAATTTTTTAGTATACTCCTCTTTCGAATAAGGTTCATTAAAAATATAATATGACTTGTGGCGCAGGTTTACGCAACCGATGCAGTCATTACATCCGACAAGATTTTTTGAAAAATATATGTCTTGAGAGGATTCGCAATCAACAGAATAAAAATTACGGTACCCTTTTACTACATTCAGACACTCATACGAAAACTCTGTTCCCTGTACCATTGTTGCGTCAAAAACGTCTTTTGAAAGTTTGAGACCGGACGAATAGGCGCAATCTTCATTGTGGTCTGCATGTGTTGTAAGATAACAATTTTTTGAATCGCTACTCATGTGTACATACTCGCTATTTACTAATGTTGTATAGCCATTGCCCAGTGCTGGCCACGGTACATCTCTCCAAAGATCCACAAGTTGCTCAAAAAAAGGCCTTGAAAAATCGTAATCCCTTCCATATTGCCTTGGATCCCATTTGTCGCTCCACCAATCGGGCTGGCAAAAAACTTTATACGGATACTCTGGAGCAAGATAAGAAATTATATTTTTGCGACACAAATTACATGTACGTTTGTATAGATGTCGCTCATTTCGCAGAGCGTATCGCCTTTGTGCGCGGCATCTCGGACACCACGTCGGCGGAGGGACTTTGATTTTGGAATAGAATTCAAAATCTTCCGGTTCAACGGTGAACTGGTTTTTGCAGTTTTGGCAAACTTTAGTTTCTTTATTCATAAATTTTTATCCGCCCGAGGCGGATCCTCGTAAAATCTACTCACAAAAGCTTGTGATTTTACGGGACAGTTTTGGCAGGTTTTTTGTGCGCTTTTCATCGCGTCCTAACTCTTAATGGAAATTAGCTGTATATATCATGCGTACCAACATCATAAAATACCGCACCATCTTTAATAAATTCAAAAAGGACGCGATAATCCCGTGTAACCCAAAATGACCAAAGTCCTTTGAGGGGCTTATGGAGCTTATGCGTTTTTAAACCAGGGTGATGAGGATTGCCACGGAAAAGTTTGTCCTTTTTGTCAACCGCGTCCTGAATATTTCTTGGCAACTTGCGATACGCGCGTCTAAAATCGGATGTATAATGCACGTATACAACAACTGTCATATTGATCAGCGAAAGCGGCGCGGTGAACTTGCTATGACCGTTCTTCCAGTTTTGTACTCAGCGCGACCACGCTCCACCTTCAATACCGCATCTGCAATCTCTTCCTGCCATTTCTTAAATATCTCGTAATCACGTTTGGGTATAGCTACCAGCCGGTCTCCTTTTTGGATCTTTTTTGGAATAGTCACTGTAACCATGTGCATAGAATAGCACGCGGACACGTGCTACACAACTTCTGCCTGATAACATTGTTCACAGTACACTATTTCAGGTCTGTCTGGCGCATACGATGTTTCGAATTCGTTGGGACAAGGATTCGTTCCGTGGGCATGGTTTGTGGTATTTGTATAAACTCCGTTGCTGGATTTTTGGCCCGAGCATTGGCACGCGCGATGCCAGAGACGGTATGGATTTCTCCTGCGAACTCGCTGTGTCTGTCTGCACGAAGGGCAAAACCGTGGTAAAGCCAATTTCTTCTCTCTCAAAAAACGTAGCTCCATTGGAATAATTTTATATACGGTATTACAAAGCTCATCACACTGACCTTTGTGCTCACATTCAATAACCTGATCCACAATATCATCGCGCACGTCGCGTATATGGTCAGGGAGCTCGCTTGCCCGAAGAGTTACTGACTCCTCTGAATGCTCTTTTTTTGCCCACCCATAGCCACGCACGAGTGCCACATCTTCAGAAATCGGAAAATGATCATTCGCCATTGTTTCGTTATAGGCAAATTGGCAATGTTCAGTGGGGAAAAATTCACCGTAGCGGTACTCCACGCCATCTTTACCGATATATGGTTCTTCTCCCATCTGCTTTTTGATGCGCCCAACAAGTCTCTCATACTCTTCTTTTGTATACTGTTTATTAAAAATACAATATTCTTTATTTCTCAAACCGTTGCACCCAAAGATATTTTTACAGTTGTTGCAGTCCTTTGAATATTCAATATTGTACCCCTCCCAGCAAAAAATCGAGAATAACATATGAGAAGCGTTAAGCCCGATATCAACGCTCTCATACATATATTGTGCGTTGGTACCTGAATCATGTACGTCGTAGCTATTTTTTAAATTAAGCCCCCCTCCGCTGATATATTTGCAGTCTTCAACTCCACGAACCGTATCAAAGCACATATAACAATTCTTAGTCTGCTGAATATTATTGCCTGTCACATTCTCGGATTGTCGTATATGCGCGTATTTATGTGGGGCTGAAAGATATAGGTTTTTAAAAGTCTCTTGTGTCTTGCGCCATATGTTATAACTTCCCAGATCGTACTCTTTGAGCTTTTCTTGGTACTCTTCTTTCGTCAATGGCTTATTCAAAAAATAATACTCTTTGTTTCGAAGCCCAGTACAAAGGAAAGAATTGTTCACATTCCGGCAATCATATAAAAAACTTGATGAATACGAAGATTCGGCCTGCTCTGAAAAAAATATACCGTTGCACTGTGAAATATTCACACCTGCGTAGCATTGGTTAACCTCAAGCCCCAATGTGACATCACAAGAATCTATAATCTTGTGCCCAAATACATACGCGGAGTCCTCACACGAGTTGGCAAAACTCAAATAACAATTTTTACAATTCAGAACACACCCGCAATAGTCACACCCAGTCGAGCCTACATTGATCGTTGCGCTCACTGGTACTGCCTTGAGTAAGTCATAAAATTGCTCAAAAAACGACTTCGAAAAGTTGTATTCTCGCCCATACTCCAGCGCGTCCCAAGCATCTGATTGCCAACAGGCATGGTCATAAACCGGCATAATGGAATCTGCCGGATAGCGAGAGATAATTTTCTTGCCACAAGCGTCACACATGCGAGTATAAAGAACCCGTTCATTGTACTGTACGAGCCGTCTTTGCAAGCGACACTGCGGACAAAACGTCGGCGGAGGGACTTTGATTTTGGAATAGAATTCGAAGTCCGAAGCGTCTATTAAAAACTCTCCGTGGCAATTCTGACAGTTTCTCTTTTCCTCTTTCGGCATGTATCTACTCTAGCGTAAGCGAAGTCCAGCACCAAGCTTTGCTTTTGTGCTGTGGTTCGGGTTCGACCCCGACGTAAAGTCGGGGCTCCGACTTCAATATTCTTTTAGAATTAAAATGGTGCGTCGGAGTTATGAAGTTTTGCTTACAATTCTGGCAGACTTTAGTTTCTTTATTCATAAATTTTTATCCGCCCGAGGCGGATCCTCGTAAAATCTACTCACAAAAGCTCGTGATTTTACGGGACAGTTTTGGCAGGTTTTTGTTTCAGAATTCATACTATTCTACCATTCGCACGCTTGCCCGCCTTCGGAGGAAATTAGAGATATATTTATACCACCTCTGCTTGGTAACATTGCTCACAATACACGATTTCTGGTCGGTCGGGAGCGAAACTCGTTTTAATTTGTTTATGGCATTTAGCACAAATACGGTCATAAACCGTAAACGGGCCGCGGGCGCGGATTCTTTCAAGATACCGGCAATTGAAACATTGGCGCGGCAAAGAAACCAAAATTTTTCTATACAATTCGAGTTCGGCGGGAATTATACGATAATTTCTGCCGCACGATATACAAGCCAAAATTTCACTAGTTATTGAATCTTTAACATCATGTATATGATCCGGAATATCGTCTGAGCGCAAGGTTTCCTTGCCTTTTGTCATTTGAAGATCCTCTTCCCAGCGAAATCCCATTTGCTCGGCTCCTCCTCGAGTTAACGGAAGATTTTCCTGCCCTACTGACTCGTTGTAAGCCGACGGCGCGATCTCTAGCGGGAAAAAACCGCCATATAAACCCTTCGAGCGGAGTTCAGTTACAATCTTAGCACGCAATTTTTGATACTCTTCCTTCATATAGTGCTTATTTAAAATCGAGTAATTCGCATGTCTCAAGCCGTCGCACCCAAAACAATATTCACTCGACTCTACGCAATATGAATAATCGATATCATGGCAACTCGAAGCCCAATAAGTACCCACCACTCTGCTGGACAAACCAACTCCGACACACTCGAGTAAAAGCTCTGAATCGTAACCATAGCCAATTACATCATAGGCATCTTTTAAAAATTTGACCGAAAAACAGTATTTTGAATCTTCGGTTCGAGTGGCCTCAAAACACTGAACCAAATTTTTGCATTCAAATAAATAATCGCCGACTGAATCGACCGTTTTAATATTATTGTTTTGGCGCCTCGGGAATTTGAGCGCGAACTCGGAAAGCACTTTTTTTACTTCTTCAGTTTTTTTAAAACTTCCGCGTATTGCTGAGACTTTCCGCTCGTATTCTGTTTTTGATAAAGGTTCGTTGAAATAATGATAAGCTTTGTGCCGTAAGTTGACACAACCAAAGCAGTTTTGGAGACCTACCACATTAAGCAAAAATTGTGAATCGAGCGAACTAACAACATTTTGAGCATACTGGACATTGGCGCACTGATCGATATTAATACCTTCATAGCATCGCTCTAAATTCATACCAAAATATATATCAGACACGTCGCGCGATTCAACAACGCCACGCGAGTAAAAAGCTTCTTCGCAACCCGAAGAATTAAAAATAAGATAAGAATCCTTATTCCCACTGGCAACATTGGTATAATCACTATTAATATTTGGTCCATATTTGCTACTTGAAGACACATAAGTTGCCTTTTTAGGAACTTTTTTCAAAAGTTCGCCAAGTTGTTTAAAAAAGGGTCTATTTGGATCATAATCTAAACCATATTCATAGGGATCCCAGCTATTAGAATCCCAACACTTAACACAGTAAACTGTGTAAGGCGACCTGGTGTTGTATATTGTTACAACCGGAGCCCCACATTTATCACACTTGCGACTATATAGACTCTTTTCATTTCGGAAAAGACACCTTATTCTAAAACGGCAGTCCGGACAATATTTTGGTTGGGACGCTCCAAGTTTTTTATAAAATTCAAAGTCTTCCGGCTCGATCGTAAACGAGGTTTTACAATTCTGGCAGACTTTAGTTTCTTTATTCATAAATTTTTATCCGCCCGAGGCGGATCCTCGTAAAATCTACTCACAAAAGCTCGTGATTTTACGGGACAGTTTTGGCAATTGCGAGTTTCTGTTTTCTCCATATGTTGAACGTGGATTAAATTTATCTTGGTTCGCCAATCCCAAGATCACGACAAATCTTCCTCGCCAAAAAATCATTGATCTCGCTATGTCGCGGTATTGTGGAGATTCTTCGTGTCGTTGGATTAAAAAAGACGCTGTGATGCGCCCCTTCGCGTACAAAAATACATCCTTCTTTACGAAGAAAACGAAGTAGATTGATCCGTTTCACAAGAAGGAAATAGATTAAAAAGAAACCTCAACGGGCTCATAAATCATTTTTCCTTTCAATCTATCTTGACTATTCAGAAAACGGTTTGTCTCGAGTATAAGAGTTAGGGCTTCTTTTAGATTTGCCTTCGTCTCTATAAAAGTCTTCCCTTGAGTATTAACACCTGGTATCTCTTCCACCCAGCCTATATACCATTTTCCCAATTTCCGATACACAGCTGTAAATTGTCTTTTTCTTATTTTCATATTACTAAAATACAGCAATTAAGAACACAACACAATACTAGATAACTTCTGCCTGATAACATTGTTCACAGTACACTATTTCAGGTCTGTCTGGCGCATACGATGTTTCGAATTCGTTGGGACAGGGGTTTGAGCCATGCGAGTGAGAGACGGTATTTTGGTATTTTCCATTTTCGGATCGGATACCACTACACGTACAATGTCGTTTAAATAGCGTAAATCTTGTGCGCTGCTGTAAACGATCAGCCGTCCTACATCGTGGGCATAACCTTGGCAATGGAATTTGTAGATTGCGATAAAAAACGAGCTCTTGTGGGATCAACCGAAACGCCTTCGTGCACTGATCATTGCATTCGGCCTTATGCTCACATTCGATAAAATCTTCTAAGAGTCCGTCTTTCGCGTCGCGGATATGATCTGGCAAATCCTCAGCTTTCTTTGTTATTACAATATCCGATTCGACTGGATCACGCCACTTGTATCCTTTTGCGATAGCCTCTTCTCTGGTAAGAGGGATCTGATCTTGCGCTACTGATTCATTATAAGCAAAAGGTGAGAACTCCGACGGGAAAAATTCGCCATATGCATATACCCTGCCGACCGAGTCTTTGTAAGGCATATCTGTCATATGTTGAATAATTCTAGGGACTAAAGCCTCGTATTCCTCTTTTGTGTATTGCTTGTTGAGAATACAAAATTGTTTATTCCTCATACCAACGCAACCAAAAAGATCGGCGCATGATTGGCAAAAAAGACAATATTCCAGATCCCGGACGTTTGTCCACGACGAGGCGCAGAATTTAAGATTATTGGACCCATTACCTGACTGAGCAACTTCATAATGAAACGCGTTCCCATTGCCCCAAATCGAGAAGTCATAACAGCTTTTATTAGCTGGTGTTTGCAGATATTGGCAATATTTAAGATCTTCTCCCTCAACAACAAGATAAGAATTTTTTACGTTTTTTGAGTGAAAAATGTAATTACCTGTTACATCAACATTTTTTGCACCATCAATATAATCGCCAGGATAGCTAGCCCATATCTCATGAACTTTCTCGAGCATATTTTTTATAAATACAAAAGAGCCTAGATCAAACTCTTTCATTTTTTCCATATATGCCTCCTTGGTATATGGCTTATTGAAAATATGGTAACTCTTGCCTCTCAAATTGACGCAACCAAAACAATTATTACATCCTCGGAGATTTTTCGAAAAATAAATATCAGTACAATCTTCGCACTTACTTGAATAAAACGCGCGATTACACCGCACAAGCCAAAAACCCATATAACACAACTCGCACTTTGATACATGAGAAACATCAACACAGTCTTTTGAAAAATCTATGCCGTTTGAGTACATACTGTCTTCAGTATTTGTTGTGTTAAATATTAAATAAGAGTTCTTGGGTCCGGTCGCGTTATTTGTATAGTTACTATTGATATCATTTACAACCGCGCGGGCTATCAGAGGAACTTCCACGATTAGCTCTTTCACTTGAGCCAAAAAAGGACGAGAGAAATCAATTTCCTTAGCATATTCTATCGCATCCCATTTGTCTGAATACCAAACTGGGTTTTCATATACTTTATGAGGAATATCTGACGCATATGTGGAAAAAATCTCGCTGTCATTAAAACTACTCTTACGCTTATACAAATATCGCTCATTTCGAAATAGGAGCCTCCGTTGTGCCCGGCAAAGCCAGCACCACGTCGGCGGAGGGACTTTGATTTTGGAATAGAATTCAAAGTCTTCCGGTTCAACGGTGAACTGGTTTTTGCAGTTTTGGCAAACTTTAGTTTCTTTATTCATAAATTTTTATCCGCCCGAGGCGGATCCTCGTAAAATCTACTCACAAAAGCTCGTGATTTTACGGGACAGTTTTGGCAATTGCGAGCTTCTGTTTTCACAATCTTACGCTTGTATTTATAAAAGCTTTAATAAATCTTTTTCAGAAATACCGATATCATTTAAAATTTTGCGCAAAAGCCCACGACCAATATCCTCACCCGTATGTACTGGCACTATGGTAAATTTACCGATTGTATTCCTAAAACAAAGATGCGCCCCTTTTTGGCGCACTTCGTAAAAACCGAGCTGTTTGAGAACTCGAATAATTTCTCGAGCCTTGAGTGCAGGAAGACGATTTGTCATACCGTTATCGTTTCAAGACCAACAAATGTTGGTTTATATGAAAATGCTTTTATCTGACGGCGATACGCTACATCATCACGGGCCATTTCAAGACAAAGCAAAATAACCTCGCGAATCCGTCCCTTGAGCTCGGTAAAAGTCCGCGCTTGTGTATGACAGCCAGGAAGCGCAGGCACAGACGCAATAAAAAATCCGTCTTCATCTTGCTCAATTATAACGGTAAATTGCTGTTTTTTGGCCATACAAATAGTATAACAAGCAAAAATAGAAAATCAATTAAACCTATAAAATGGGCTCAGGTGGAGTATCCGGTTTTGCGCTTGAAATCCGCTTATCTTCTCCCCCAAAAATCGCGAGCTCCTCGTCTTTAATTTTTTTCTTCACAACTTCAAGCGGGTACGCATATTTTTGTCGGCTTAATTCGATAATACGCTCTGCATTCGATGGATATGGAGGAGGGAGCACTTTGAGGGTTTCTGCCGAGAAAGGATCGTATGTATTGCCGTCAATCGTCATTTTGATATAAAATTCCTGCTGACCGAGGTTTATCATGTCTTTTGACATAAAAACAGGCGTCATTTCTTTTTCAAGTTGTGCGGCATCATCTCCGCCAACACGAAACACAACAATCGTGCCTGTATTCCCAAGCACGGTAGCCAAAACGCGCGGAGTGAGCTGGGCGGTATATTGATGAGCGACAGTATTGCAAATACCATATTTCCTTGATTCAGAAAAAAGGTTTTCAAACGTATTGGTAACCAGATTGTGAAACTCATCAGAATACAAATAAAAATCGTCGCGATCTTCCTCGCGCATAGCCGCGCGCGCCATACCCGCCTGGTGGATTTTCGTAATAAACATCGAACCAAAAAAGCTTGAATTTTCTTCGCCTAATTTCCCTTTTGAAAGATTGACGAGGAGAATTTTTTTGGTTTGCATAATCTCCTCGATATTTATCTTATTTTCCTTTTGAGCAAAAATATTCCGTAAAAGAGGATTGGATATGAACTGCCCGAGCTTGTTGACAAGCGGAATAATTGCGTCGGTATCGAATTTTTCTGACCAGTCGGCAAATTCAATCGCCCAGAAACGCTTCACCATATCGTCTTCGATATATTCGACAACTTTCTGGCGGTAATTCCGATCGGTCAGCATCGAGATCATCCCGCGCATTGTGGCATGAGGATAATCGAGAAGCGCAAGACAGGTAAAGCGAAAGACGTGCTCAAGGCGCGGAGTCCAATTCGCGCCGAATTGCTTTTCCATAACTTCGATAAGTCCTTGGGTCGCTTGATGTTTGAGCTCAGGCAGAACGTTTGCGAGAGGATTAAAAGCCACGGGGAAAGCGGTATCGGAAGGGTCGATGAGAATAACATCGTCAATGCGCTCCTCGGGGATATAATTGAGAATCGCTGTAATATCGTCTCCGTGCGGATCCATAATACAAAGTCCGTGCCCATAGGCGACATCCTGACGCATTAACAGCTCAAGAAGCTTTGACTTCCCTACCCCACTCTTCCCGATGAGATACATGTGGCGCCTGCGGTCAACACGTTTAATCCCAAAAATAAATTTTTTCTCTTCAAGCGACGCCTCATAGTTTGTGCGGCCAAAAAAAGAAACTTCGCGCGGGTCTACGCGCTGATAGACCGGCAAGCGCGACGGCGGCGGAGCATATTTTATGAGGTTAAGCTTGCCTTCCTTGGGCATACCAAAATTTACCGAGTGAAACGAGGGCTAAATTTTGAGCACCCCGCCCCCAGTTTTGCCTTACAGCGACTTTTGCAACGCATAGGCAAATAGCTACCGGCTCTATTCAGACCAGCGCCGCGGATATTCAACTTATATAACTGCAACATATTGGATAGCGTGTTTTTCCATAGCATAACTGGGGGCGGGGTAATGGTTTGGCAACGAGATTTTCTTTTCCCGCCACAGCGAGCTCGAAAATCTCGGCCAATTCCATTATATCACACCGAGCTCTCGAAGAACCTTTTCGTATTTTTCAATCGCGTAGAGGGCATCACTGTAATGGATATCCTTAGCTCCTTCGTGCGCAATTTGATTGCGAAGTTTATGCGCATCCCAAAGATCTTGAATATATGCAAAGCGCTGATCTTCAAGCGCCTTCATACGCTCTCCCATAGTAACCCCAGGAAGGTCCATACCTTTAAGCGCCCTGTCGACAAGCGTATCTGCCTCAATGATGAGCATGGGAGAATCGGCATCGGAAGCAGTTTCGAGGCGGCTGCGAAGCTCTCTCCACTCTCCTTGCAGCCCCACTTCTTCCGATACCTCATCAGAAGAAGATATAGCGTGCTGGACAGTCTCTTGTGTATATGATTCTTGCAACAAACGCTTGTTTTGGATAACAATCCACACGATACCGGCAATAGATAGAACAGATATGAGCGCCGAAAGAATTTTTAAGGAAAAAATAAAGCGCGCAACATACATATTACTGCCAATACTTTCGGCGGTGCCCACAACGGATGAAGAATACTGATAAATAATAAAAAAAAGTATAAGGAAAAAAAGTCCAAGCTCAAGGGGGACTGCGCTGTTCGGCTCTCTTTTGTTCTCTTTTTTCTTTTGGGCTTTTTCTTTCTCAGCCATAGAATCCTAGGAAGAATCTTCCTTAAAAATCGGCAAACCGGCTGTTGGACCCATTTTCTTCGACTCAACCCGCGGAATAAGCGGCGACGTAAGAACAAATGTCGTTGGGGGGTGGAAAAGCGTTGCAAGCTCCTCAGAATTAAGGATAAAACACCGTTGGCGCAAGCCGGCATGCAGGAAATTAACATGCATGACATTGCCGATAAAAGTTTCCTCGGGCATTTTGCGCATTCGGAAGTTTTTTAACATACGCGCCTTTCGTTCTCCAGCACGAAGTTTTGGGAAAAAATACGGAAAGTTAAGCCATTTCACTTGAGTGTAAATAGCGTAATTGTGAGTAAAATAATTGAGATTCTGGGATGCATACTGATTGAAGGCTGAAAGCGTTCCGCGCTTTGCAAAATTTACGTCATATACCGATTTATCTGCAATATAAATATAGCGAATGAGCGTTTCAAAGGGCGCTTTCGAGATATTGCGCTCCACTGCTTCGAGCACTTCCGTCTCTCCCGGAGTTCGAATCGGAATACGCTCATAGTCTCCAAAGGGACTGCTCATTGTCTTAGCATCTTTCGATTTCAGCTTCTTGACAAATGCCTCGCCCTTTATGCGCGCGTCCGGGCCGGCTGGCCGGATCAAAATCTGTACAAATACATTTTCTTGTCGATTAATCTTGCTAAACACTTCGAGGATAGCCGCGATGGGATCAAGCGTGCGCTCCTCGGCAACTTCTTCATAATCAACATAGGTATGGATAGGGTAAGCATCATCTTTCCCCAGCCTAAGCTCGGTCCCCCATAAATCCATCCCTTTCCCGTGCAGTCCGCTCAAAGTTCTTGGAAAACGATTTATATAGTCTTCAACTTCCTCAATCTCGAGCGCAGAATAATTGGCATACAGATTCGCCATGAGCACTTTTCTGTGTTTGGATGGCGTTCGAATATAGAAATGGATATCTCCGCCAAGACTGACAATTTCACAACTGAACCATAGTGTTACTTCCCCGTCCCAGTACAGCTCCATAAAATCCCCCGGGGCGTTTCGGAGGGCGGCGATCGTCGCAAAAAACTGCTCCATTGCCTTAGGGCTTTTGAGCACTTCGCGCGGCATTTTAAGCTCAAGTATTGTCCAGGCAATCGCCTGCTTGTAACGATTTTGCCTGTAACTGACCCAGCTGGCAACAAAAATAGAGAAGGAAACCGGCGCAAGCCAAACCCACCAATAACGCGCTATAGATGCGAATATACCAAGCACCGGTCCAAAAAGACCTTCAAAAGCAACCATTATAGATAGTATAGGAAAAATACACTACGAAACCAATGTATAGGTCCCGTTGTCTAAAGGCCTGAACAATTTCTTGTTCTGCAGATTAATGAGAATAGTACCGGGCTTTACCTGTCTCAATTTCAAGATTTCGGACACTATTTCCTCTTTGGACAAGGCGCCCCGTTCTTTAATAAGCCGGACAAGCACGTCCTTGATAAACCCGGGCTCATACCCCCACTCTTGAAGCGCGTACAAACCGCGCCCAACGAGCACAAAACGATCATCTTTGATAAGTTCATTGTGAACTGTCTGCACGTGTACGTTGCGCGGCGAAAACTCCTCGATGCGCTTTGCAATTTCGCGAAAATGAAGAGGCTCTTTTGCGCGCGCAAGCACTACATATGCGCCATCGCGCATCCCGCGCGGGCGCACAAAAGGAGACGCAATGTGCCCATATTCCCCCCACGTATTTTTTTGCAATTCTTTTGAAATGCCGATATAGGAAGTGAGTATAACGGGACGTATATCTTCGATGCCTGCTTTTTTTAGTTTCGATTCGATCGCCTTGAGCATATCCTCTTCTTTCAGAGTTGTCCGAGTTAAAGCAAGCTCACGCGAAAGCTCAAGCATCGCGCTTTCTACATTGCCGACAGGTGCGTCGACCGCATGCCAACGCGCATAAAAAGCGTCACTCTCACTCCGTCGCCTAAGTGCGTCACAAAGATCCAAAAACAAAACAAGGTTTTTCTTATCATGTACGGAGCCGAACTCGGGAGCGCTTAAAAGCGCCTCCTCCGCTACCACCCCTCCATAGCGCTGGATCGTATCCACGACAAAACCACGCTCGCGAGAGAGCGCTGATAATACCTCCGATTTTTTGAGTTTCCCAAGCGCATCGTACTCGATTTGCCTAACGCGTTCTCGGGTAATCTTTTCCTTTTTGCCAATGGCTTCGAGCGTCATCGGTGCAGCCAATGCAAGGCCATACCGGCGCTTTATAATACCGCGAGCACGAGGTGAAAGCTCATTCAAAAGGCGTCCGATATTCTTCTCAAAGGAAACTCCTATAGTTGCCGCCATATGCATATTAATGTACCATACTCCTCAAAAACAATCAACCCCGTAGTAGAAAATTGCATCGTGCTATTGCAAATCCTCGTTTTTCCCACGAGGCACTATAAAAAAGCAAAACAACGCTTGTTCGATAACACAATCTACAACACGAAGATTTGCAATGCGATTTTTCACTACGGGGTCAACCCCTCATTTTATGATATGAGCTGGAGAGTCCCCTCATCTTCATATGCTTTAATAGAAGACCGTATTGCGATAGACTCAAGCATACCCAAAGAAGCCATCAGCATGACAAGAAACGACCCTCCATAACTCATAAATGGAAGTCCGATACCCGTGATCGGCAAAAGCCCTACATTCATACCGACGTGAATAATAATATGCCCGAGGAGGAGAAAGGCAAAACCGAGACCGAAGAGTTTTGAGAAATTATCCGGCGCGCGGATTGAAATGTGTATAATACGCCAAAAAAGAAGGGCAAAAGCGGCAAAAATAAAACCCGCCCCTACAAGCCCCCACTCTTCCGTAAAAGCGGCAAAAATAAAATCGGTTTGGGATTCGGGCAGAAAATGGAGGCGGGATTGTGTCCCATACCCTACCCCTTTCCCCCATGCACCGCCAGAACCGACCGCGATCATGGCCTGGATGGCGTGATACCCCGAGCCGCGAGGATCACGCTCGGGCTGTAAAAAAGTGATAATGCGCGTTTTTTGGTATGGTTGGAGAAGCCCAAACCAACCGACCACTCCGATTACAGCCCCGAGCACCACAAGCGTTGCGACCTGGCGAACGGTCATCCCTGCAAAGAGAAGCATGCTCCCCCACATAAACACGAGAATGGCGGCAGAACCAAAATCCGGCTGGAGAAAAACGAGAACAAGCGGCACAGCAAGATATAAAAATGAAATCACGATGTGTCGAGAAAGGGCAATCTCGACATGCCGCCCGGAAAAATACTTTGCGAAAAGGAGAATAAGGAAAAATTTAATAAGCTCAACGGGTTCAAGAGCCGCGGGTCCGATATAAAACCAGCTTTGAGCCCCGCGCGTTATATGGCCAACAACCGCAAGTATAATCAAGAGTCCGACACCGGAAAAATAGAAAGTCAAAATAACCGCGCTTGATTTAAAAAGCCGCCAATCGAGCACCATAAACAAGAAGAAAGCCGCGAAACTAATTACAATCCATACGAGCTGGCGGTTAAAAAAATAGTCGTTCCCTCCAAGTGATTTCATCGTAAAAAGACCGAATACCAAAAGCGGCACCACGGCCACAATCAAAAGCCAATCGACATAGCGAAGGAATTTCATACCGAAATGCTATCACTGGAGCACACGCCGGTAAAGCAATGTGATATTGGTTGGCGTCTCAAAAGATGACGTCGGCCAAGTAAACGAGAGCGGCCTGCTCTCCCCGCCGCGCAGATTCTCAACAACCGTGCGCGATGCCGCATATGCATTGCCGTCTTTCCGTTCCAAAATAACCGATACCTCCAAAATCGGCTCTTCAAAAAGTGATTTATTCGCAAGATTTACATGAACGGTCGGATGCGGCTCTTGTTCAAAATCTTTTCGCGCGACAGTCACTTCAAGAGGCTCATCCGCCTTGAATCTCTCCCAATTGATCGAATCGATATTGAAATCAACCTTGATGGGAACGCGGTTCCCCGTTACCAACATAGGCTCATACACAAATACGCGCTCATTTGGGTAGAAGAAAGTTTTCCCTGAACGCTTTGCAATAAGCACGTTATCAGAATCAAACAGGCGAAATGTGTAAAGAAACTCGCGGGAACCCGCCTGAAAATTCGGGTTTTCGAGATACGCCCCGACATCATACGCCCCGCGCTCTACCTCAAAAAAACGCGACCAGATTTCCCGCGGAGGCGCCGTTGTGCCAAGACAGGGCTGGCAATCAGGCCCACCGCAATCCACTTCCGTTTCTTTGCCATTTTTAATGCTGTCAACACATGAATTTGTAGGATATAAGCGGATAAAAAGATACCCGCCTAGAAGCACAATGGGAAAAATAATAACGAGTACGCCGATGAGTTGCCGTTTGATCGCCCAAAACCTCATATATATATTGTAACAAAGCATAGAGATTCTGCACAAAAAAAACACCCACAACACTGTTGTGGGTAGTTATCCGAAAAGGACTAGCGCTTAAGGTGGATCAGTTCCACAGCAAGGCGCGGCTTCAACTGCTCGTGACGAATCGGCAAAGAGAGAAGAAATACTACGTCATTTATCGTAATCGCTTTCGCAGAGCTTCTCGCAAGAATGTTGATAAGCGGGCGGATATTTGCTTCTGGCTGAGGAGATTCCGGTGGTGAGCTAGCTTTCAAGCTTCCTTCTGCCGCCTTCGCGCGAAGAGCAAGAATATGCTGTATTGGCGCGCCAATCCGCGGCGCAATTTTCCTGCACATCGCGGCAACCGGCAATGATCTGCCGCGCTCCCAGCGCGATACTGTACCTGGATGCACATTGAGCTCTCCAGCAAGCTGGTCAGGCGACTTATGCATCAATTTACGACAAGACCGAATAAAATCGCCAAATTCCCGGCACTGGCTAGTCACCATCGTACCCTCCTATAACAAGGGGCGTTCGTTTGTATTCATAGAACAAGGACAATTATTTGTCAAAAAGAAATGCATTACGATTGAAACCGCCAAACAAATAGAAATCCTCGCAGCAAGCTGCGGGGTATTCTGCCAGAGAAAATAAAAAATACCCAGCAAGCGGGTAACTCTGTTCTGTTGAAATGTGGCGGTAGTCCCGACGGAGAGTCGGGATCCCGACTTCTTTCATTAAGACTAGATGACGAAACGTCGGGGCTACTTACCCCACAAAATTTGCTCTGCAAATTCACGGGGCAGGCTTTCCCCCAAAGGAGTATCATCAGCGCTGTTGCGGTTGCGATATATATTTTGCTCACGCAAAACGCAACCGGAAAATATGCCACCGGCATATTTTCTGATTTACGACTCTGTTCGGAATGGGAAGAGGTAGTTCCACGGCGCTTAGTCACCAGCTTGGAAAGTTCAAAGACGGCGAAGTCAAGGCGGGCGGGTCGGCATTACCGCGTTTTACCTGCCCGAATGACCGAAGTCATTCGGTCTGGCGGGCGACTCTGTCCCCGCAACTTTTTACCTATCGAATTATCGTGGCAGCTGCCTACTTTCCCCTTTCGAGTATCACCGCGCCCGACTTCGCATTGACTGATTTTTATCTCTTTAAGCACTCTAAGCTGGCAACTACTTACTTTCCCCCGAAGGAGTATCATCAGCGCGACCGCGTTTTACGACTCTGTTCGGAATGGGAAGAGGTAGTTCCACGGCGCTTAGTCACCAGCTTGGAAAGTTCAAAGACGGCGAAGTCAAGGCGGGCGGGTCGGCATTACCGCGTTTTACCTGCCCGAATGACCGAAGTCATTCGGTCTGGCGGGCGACTCTGTTCGGAATGGGAAGAGGCCCTCCTTCGCCAAAAGCTATGGCGGGTAAATAGTTCCACCACATCAAGCTCCACCCGCTAGTGGGCGGGCAAGCCATCATATTTCAACACAGCTATTTTTCAGTCTCTTCGGAACTGAGAGAAAGAGTGAAACGGCGTTGCGCTTCGCATTTAGAAAAGCTGCTGGGGGTGGTTGGGAAGCGCCGCTTCCCCACGAGTCGCGCCGAATCCAGCGTCGGCATACCTACGACTCTCCGGCACCCCCATGCTTTCCTTCTCTCAATCCCGAAATGTATAAAGCAGGTAACCACTTCAAAACCGAAGGGAGAAAGCCATGCAGTAGAGCAAGCTCACTACATGGCAAGCGAAGTCGTGCGTTGACGGATTCGCAAAGTGAGGGGGCCGGGGGCAGTCGCGCGGCGAACTACTTATTGTCAGACAGGCAGCTGCTTAGCGCGCCAAATTCACCCCGGCCTTCCTCCCTTCGGTTTCGATATTATATTAAAATAACGCGTTTGCACCCGCCTAAGTTTTTTGTGAAAAACTTAGGCGGGTAAATGTGCATTGTCTAACGGGAAACTCGGTCTATTAGTACTCCTCGGCTCAACACATTGCTGTGCGTACACCTAGAGCCTATCAACGTGATAATCTCTCACGGACCTCAACGGTTTCTAATCTTGGGGTGGGCTTCCCGCTTAGATGCTTTCAGCGGTTATCCCATCCGTACATAGCTACTCGGCAATGCCACTGGCGTGACAACCGATACACCAGAGGTACGTTCCTTCCGGTCCTCTCGT
>Ga0209542_10004191_pt1 | contig 29899 bp, 26 predicted proteins | sample RifCSPhighO2_01_FD_184028 | JGI IMG/M metagenome (GOLD analysis project Ga0209542, IMG submission 184028) | Soil microbial communities from Rifle, Colorado - Rifle CSP2_plank highO2_0.1 (SPAdes) (version 2) | ecosystem: Environmental > Terrestrial > Deep subsurface > Rock core/Sediment ... | reverse complement strand
ATACTCTTTTCATTAGGAGAAAAAGAAATCCGGCGCGCGCAAAATGAAAAGAGCAAAGAGTATTTTTCTGTGGTGCGCCAAGCAGGACTCGAACCTGCGACCTTCAATTCCGCAAACTGACGCTCTATCCACCTGAGCTATTGGCGCGCGAAGAGACCTGTGTATTGTATCAAACCTGAGCGCAGGCGGGAGATTAGGATTCTATATCGATGGGAATTTTTTTGTGGAGCCAACTAGCCATTTTTTCGTAGCTGGTCGGTTCTGGCGTTTCTTCGAGCAAAATTTCGGACATGATCAGGCGCATTGACTCTTCTGGCAATTCCTCACTCAAGAGGGTGGTGAGGTGAAACGGGAAGCGACCAACCTCAATGTGTAAAAGCGATTGACTATATTTCTTGGTAAACCAAAAGCGACCCATTTCTTCCCAATAGTAGAGCTTGCCCTCGACGCGAAAACCGTAGGTGGTGATCTTATGTGTGATGCTGCCAGGGGGGATAGTAAAAAGCATGTAAATCATAAAAACAACCGCTAAAACAACCCCAATGAGTGGTAACTGCCCGGCAAAAAAGAAAATGAGGGACAAGAGCAGCGCAATCATCCAGATAGTCGTAAAGAACTGGCGATTGTGTTTTTTAAATGGGCGCTCCGGTGCAGACCACTCAAACACCACTTCTTCTGGCATTGGTCTGCTCATCCCGGGAAAAAGATCACTCTCGGCGGGACGGTTGGTTGGCGTTTGCAAACCTTGAATGGTATCGCGTGGTCTGGGATTAGGCGCAACTGGCTGCTGCGGCTGGACCGGTGTCGGTTGAGATACAGCTCTCGCCATCTCAACGCCCGCAGGCGGGATAGGAACACGCTGTGGGGCAGACTGCGATCCAGCACTCATCATGCCTTTAGTGTAGCACAATGGACTACCTCATAATGGTATAATCTGAAGGTGTTCTTCCCCCTGGAAGGGTGGCAGAGTGGTCAATTGCAACGGTCTTGAAAACCGTGACCTTCACGGTCCCGTGGGTTCGAATCCCACCCCTTCCGCAATCGTGTACGAATAACTCTGCTAGAGCTGTAGTGATTTGTTTTGATCATAAAGAAAGTACTATGAAACAAGAACAAGTAAAGATTCCCACAGTTAATAACCAACAACTTGCCGCTCTTATACTTTCCCAGCCTGATTTTCCAACTCCCCGACCAGCGATTTTAGTATTACATGGCTGGACTAGTAGTAAGAAACGATACATTGATAGAGTAGCTCCTTTAGTCGAACTTGGTTACATCTGCCTCCTCTTTGATATGAGAGGTCATGGTGAAAGCGATGGAGAGCTTAAAAACTTTTCTCGTAAAGATCATTTAGAAGCATTAGGTTGACTCTTTGAAAATAACCGTAACCTGCGTGGCTGCCTTTAACGATCTAAATTTGATTTGTCCCCCATATTTTTCAACTACTGCCTTGGTAATGGCTAAACCTAACCCAGAACCATGCTTGTTCTGTTGTGAATTTGTCCCACGATAAAAGCGATCAAAGAGATGTGGCAATTCTTTATCCGATACGCTCACCCCTGTATTGGTTACCATAAATATAATGCGACCTTTTTCTTGCTGTAATGCTACATGTACCGATCCATGCTTGTCGACGTATTCGAGAGCGTTATGCACAACATTACCCAGCGCTCTCTTTAGCAGACTTTCATCGGTCGTAAAAAAAATAGAGTTCTGGATAGTATTGGTGACAATTGCCTGCTTTTCTTGGGCCAACTCCTCAGCTAACTCCACTAGTTTGCGCGCTGTCGTACTTAGGTTTATTCGTTTGACCAGATTTTCACTGCCTGTTTCGATGCGAGAAATTAATAACAAGTCTTGTATAGTCTCTCCGGCAGCATCAATCATCTGCAACATGGCTTGCTTGTTCTTCCGTGACTCTTTAGTTAAACCCTCAACTTTTGCTCGTAACACTGCCAAGGGTGTTTTGAGTGTATGTGCAGCTTGGGAAAAAAACTCGTGCTCCGTGTGAAAAATCTTTTCTAGTTGCGACAGCATGGTATTAAATGAGGTAACGATTGTTTTCAATTCTTCGGTTACCGCCAAACCAGTAATCCGCATCGAGAGTTGTTTGGGTTGAGTTACCTGCTGCACAGTCTTGGCGATTGCTTCTAGGGGATATAAGTACTTTTTTAATAATCGGTGACCGACGAAAGTGAATGGCAACAGCGTGATCACCATTACCCCTAAAACAATGCTCATCATTTGGTAAAACGTTTGCCTCAAAATGGTGACTGAATAACCGACAGCTAATAATGCTGGTACCCCACCATCAGTTACCTCAACAATACCAAAACGCATGCTGTTACTGGTGAAATGAATTGGGTGGTACGTATATTTTTGACTTGCCTCATAGATCTGTAGGAGCTCACTAGTATTCAAAGCTGCCACATCGGGGCTATGAGACTCCAATAGTACCTTGCCGGCTTGAGAAATAATCACAATAGACATGCCTTCAAAACCGACCAAGTTTGACAATAATTTTTGCCGTTCTTTTGCTTGAAAATCGGCAACAACTTGCTGTGCTTGTCCTGTGACAATATGAATGTGGTGGTCAATTTGATTGTGCAACGTGACCCAAAGCAACAAACTAAACAAAATTGCTAACAGCGCAAAAATGGTAATCGTGGAAATGATGTACCAAAAAGTCAGACGGCTGCGTAATGTAGTAAGTGTTGTAGTGTAGTGCACTTACCGTTTATCCGAAAGACTATAGCCGCCGCCTCGTATGGTGTGCAGCAATTTTTTCCGACCTTCACCATCTATTTTTCTGCGTAGGTTACGAATATAGACGTCAATCACATTGGAAAAAGTCTCAAAGTCGCTACCCCAGACTTGTTCCATCACCATTGTCCGAGTGACTACTTCATCGCTATGTCGAGCGAGAAATTCCAGAACGGAAAATTCTTTGGCCGCCAAAATAATTTCTCCACTCGCTCTGTTCACTCGTTTGGTTTGTGGGTTAATCTGCAAATCGCCAACGGTAAGAATCGGTAGCGGTGACTTGCCGCTGCGTCGGATCAGTGCTCTCACTCGGGCGACAAGTTCTTGCGAATCAACTGGCTTGAGCACATAGTCATCGGCACCCAAATTCAAGCCGGTAATTTTGTCGCCCAGTGCATCTTGGGCGGTCATCACAATAATTGGCGTCGGATCTTTTTTGGCCCGCAAATTTGCACAAATTTCAAAGCCACTGCCATCTGGCAAGTTGACGTCCAAGACAATCGCAGCATAGTGATTTACCTCTAACTGATACTCTCCCTCTGCTTGAGTCGTTGCAACATCGACGCTGAATCCCGATTTTTTCAGTTGGTTTTTGGTGTTGAACAATAAATCGCTGTCGTCTTCAATAATGAGTATCTTCATCGCTACTATTTTACTGCGAATCCTGACTTTACATAGTGGAAACTATCAAGCGGGGTGTTAGTTGCTGGCAAGATTCCCGCCACTATGACATCGTTGCCAAAAAAATTACTGATGAGATCTCCGTCTTTTGTAAAGATTTTTTCCTTTTGCATTATGGTAGCTTCATCAGCACCAATGTACATTGGTTGATAGATTTTCCCACCGATAGACAATGGATGATTGAAGGAATCCTCAAGCAATGAGGCTACCAACTGTTCAGGTATATTGCCACTTACCTCATAGAAGACTTTGCTTGATCCATCTGGAGCGACTGTGGTTCGGATAACAGCCTTACCATCGATCTTGTCTAAGGTTTCTGACGAAACAAGGTGGTAGTTATCAACTTCGGTTCCAGTCTTAACTAAAATGCCAATGACCTTCATCTCACCTACTCCAAAGAAGTTTGGCAACACATCCCCAGCCCCTTTGATCAGTTTCTCTTCCTGCATCATTTTGGCTTCGTCATAGCCGATGATCATTTCATTCGGACCAATTAAGGCTCTACCCTCAATCAGGGTAATACCTAATGTTTCGTATGGCTCCACTTCTAGGAAAAGTTTTGGGGTGTTTTCAGCAAAGGCAACCTTGCCTCGACTCTCGATGAAAAGTTCCTTTGATTGCTGAATAACTTCTTTCGAAACTTTAACTTGAGGTTTCTCAACCGTAGTCAGCTGAACTGCTGCAACACGCATACCTGAACTAAAGCGTGCAAACTCAAAAAACATAAAACTAAATGCTATGACCATAAATGCAGGTGCAAAAGCTGAGAGGTAATTTCTGTGTCCAGGTCTGAAAAGTCGTAGTAGTAGCGAGTTGCCAACAACTGAGATCGAGCTCAAGGCCATAGCTAAACCAGCGAGTTCCGGTTTTAGAACAAGACCAAATCCGAAGAACAAACGAGCAGCAATGGGAATGCCCATCACGTTATAGAAGAGGGCAAAGAACATATTCTGTTTTATCTTTGACATAGTTTCTTTGGAAAGATCAATGGCATGGACAACATCTCGCAAATCATTCTTGATGATGACAATGCCGCCCGTCTCCATCGCCACATCCGTCCCCGAACCCATAGCAATCCCTAGATCCGCTTGCGCTAATGCAGGGGCGTCATTGATGCCGTCACCCACCATGGCGACTTTTTTACCCAGTTGTTGCAGCTTCTTCACTTCATTAGCTTTATCTTCTGGTAAAACTTCAGCCAAAACATTGGTGATACCCACCTGACGAGCAATTGCCTCCGCAGTGCGGCGATTATCACCCGTGATCATGTAGACCTCGATACCCATTTTTCGCAACATAGCCATAGCTTGCTGGGAAGTCTCTTTGACTGTATCGGCCACTGCGATCACACCTGCGATAGTTTCTTTTGAAGCCAAGATCATGGCTGTTTTGCCTTGTTCTTCTAAACGAGTCATCTGAGTATTGATTGTCTCTACAGACAAACCGAGGACATCAGTAATCAACTTTCTATTGCCAAGGTAGTAGGTCACCTCGTTAATGACACCGTACACACCATGCCCTGGAATAGCAGAGAAGTTACTTACTTCATACAGACCAAGTTTTTGGTTTTCGGCTGCCTTATAGATGGCTTCAGCGAGTGGATGTTCAGATTGTTTTTCCAAACTAGCTGCCACTGTTAAAAGCGTATTTCTATCAAAGTTACTGACCGTTTCTACATCGGTAACTTCTGGCTTACCTTTGGTCAAAGTTCCTGTCTTATCAAAGACTATCGTGTTGATTTTGCAGGCTTGCTCGAGCGGTTCACCACCTTTGACTAAGATACCGTTCTCAGCACCCTTACCCGTACCCACCATAATGGCAGTAGGTGTGGCCAAACCCAAGGCGCACGGGCAGGCGATCACAATTACGGCGGTAAAAGCCATCAATGCAAAGGATAACGTTGCCCCGAGCACAAAGTACCAAACTGTGAAGGTAATGATAGCTAAGACAATTACAACTGGAACAAACCAAGCTGAAATTCTATCTGCCACCGCTTGAATGGGTGCTTTAGAACCTTGCGCGTCTTCAACGAGACGAATGATTTGAGAGAGAGTAGTCTCAGAACCAACTCGGGTGGCTAAGAACTCGAAACTGCCAGTCTTGTTAATCGTGCCACCAATAACGCTATCTCCCTCATGTTTTTCGACAGGCAAGCTTTCGCCGGTGATCATAGACTCATCTAAAGCAGACGAACCTTTACTGATCTGACCGTCAACGGGAACTTTCTCACCAGGACGAACGAGGACCACATCTCCATTGACTACGTCATCCACAGCAATATCTTGCGTTACTCCATTGCGGATTACTCGAGCAGTTTTGGCTTGCAGTCCCATGAGTTTTTTGATTGCTTCAGAAGTCTGCCCTTTAGCTTTGGCTTCGAGCCATTTGCCAAGAATCACAAAAGTGACCAAAAAGGCAGCGGTCTCAAAATAGAGCTCGGGAATCCTAGCTCCATTTAGACCAATCAACGAGTTGTTCGCTAAATAATACATAACAAAGTTGACCAAACTATAAAAATAAGCAACCGATGTGCCAATGGCAATCAAACTGTCCATATTGAATGTTTTCATGCGCAAGGCTGACCACATGCCTTTATAGAAACCTGCTCCGATAATCAATTGAATCGGAGTGGTCAAAATGAGGGAAACGATACCGACATACGGAAAAAGGGTGGCTGCTCCAGGAATCCACTTAAAAAAGTCCATCAACATGAAATAGAGCATTGGTATACTCAACAGGAAGCTAATAAAAAATTTGGTAAACAGGTTCTTAATATGAGCGCGTCTTTTGGCGGCTTCAGCACCGTCATCTTTATCAGTAACAAAAGTTGCTCCATATCCAGTTTTCTCAACTGCTTTAAGCAAGGACTCTTTTGGAGTTTGGGCTTCATCAAATACCACAGAAGCTTTTTCCGCTGCAAAATTCACATTGGCTTCTTTTACACCAGGAACTTTTTTGAGGGAACGTTCAATTAACCCGGCGCACGATGAACAGTGCATGCCTGAGAGTGATAGTTGCACTCTTTGTGAACCAGTTTTTGTTTGTGGTTTCGCAGCGACATCCGCTTGAGGTTTTACTACTTTTTGTTGCTCGAGTTGGTCTACCACAGGTTGAGAATTAAAAGAGTTGCCCATGGTTTGCATAAATTTCCCGATGTACTCAATTGATTCATCTTCTTTCCCATCAGGGATGATAAACTCTGTATGCTTTGAGCTATAGATAACTTTAATGTTCCTAGCTGGATTATTTTTAGTGACGCTGATTGCTTTGCAGGCTTTTGGTTTTTTGGCTGCTTTTACCGTTTCTATAGTTGCTGCGTAACCAGCGCTTTTGATGGCGGCAATGATATCATCTTGAGTATTCAATGACTCATCTAGGCTTAGATTACCCTCTCCAGTTGCGTGGTCAACCGTTACATCACTCACACCTGGTAGCTCACTCAGCCCTTCTTTGATCAGAATTTTGCACGACTGGCAGTGCATACCTTGGACGTTAAATTTGTAAGTATGCATGTATTCCCTTCAATTGACTTGATAGTCTGTACCTTCTAATGCTGTAATGACTTCTTGCTTAGTAATTGCTCGATCACCACTGATGGCGAGTTCGCCAGTTTCAATGTTTGTTATTGTCTCAGTAACACCCTTAATTTTCTTGATTCTCTTTTCTGAGATTTTTTTACAACTTTCGCAATGGAGACCTGAGAGTTGAAAGTTGCTAGTAACGTTTGACATAAAAATCCTTTTGATCACTCTTGGTTATTAATTCACTACGTTAAAACTCCCTGAATACATGCCCATGCTGCAGCTGAAAGCAATTTTCCCAGTTTCAGTTGGAGTGAACTCAATGATGTTCTCGCCCTCTTTCAAAGCTTGGCGAATATTAAGTTTTTTTGAAACAAGACTGCTGGCGCAGGTATAGGGATCAGTTGAGGTCACAATCCAGCGAACCGTAACACCCTTTTTTACCGTGAAGGTACTGGGCGAATATCCTCGGGCACTTTGCGTCATGCGTACAACTTGCACGTCACCAGTTACTTGGGCATTTGGCACATTCACAGTTTTTCCTCGCACTCCTGTTGAACTGCCAAGCACGCTACCATCAAAGCCCACCAAGCGTAAACCGTTAGAAATATTAAAGACTGCTAGGGCTAGTACCACTAAACCAGCAAACTTAAAAAAGTACTTTGACTGATTTCTTTTAATAACAGAAGTCAAACCACCAACACTGAGTAGTCCTGGTGCAGTTCCCAGAGCGAAAATACCCATCGTCAAAGCTCCCGAGATTGGGTTCCCCGTACTCATCGCAAACAGCTGCATCGCCTGCGTAAAACCACAAGGGAGAAAAAAGGTTAATCCACCCAAAATCATGGAACTCTTGTGACTATACTTAGCTTGCTTGTGACTACCAATTCCTAAGAAGCGACTAATACTTTTGGGTAAGACAAACTGCCAACCACTCAAGCGAGGAAACACATCAATCAACTGTGCTCCAAGAATCAACATACTCAAACCTACGAGTACCGTGAATAGACCTGTTACGGTCAAGGAAAGTTGCAGAATTGATCCCACCCAGCCGATGATTCCTCCCAGAATGAAGAAGGCAATGATTCTGCCGATAGTAAAGAAAATATGAGGCGTGAATTTTTCCCAAGGTGTAGCAAGCGGTTTTTGTTTGGCAAAGCGAGCAGATGCTCCCAAAACTAAACCACCCACCAAAGCCATACAAGTAGAAACGCCTGCGGTTAATCCCACCAAAAATACCACTGGCAGACTTGAGTAATTGCTTGAGGCAAATCCTCCAATATTAAAGATTCCCAACCAACGACCAATAAAGTATAAGCCAATCACAACCATTGCAACCATTGATAACTGGTTCCAATCTTCTTTGCGAGTAGAGATGAGTGGTGCATTTTTGCTTTCTCCACATGAATAACCCGACTCTTCTACTACTGCTTGAACTTTATTAATGTCCAGGTGTCCCTTATAACTAATTTCGGCTGCCCCTTTGGTATGGCTAACGCTGACCGCTCTGACTCCTGGAATGTCTTTAATGCCATCTTCCAACAATATTTCGCAGGATCGACAATGCATGCCTTGTATGAAGATTGTTTGTTTTTTCATTGCTCGATAGTAATCCACGAAGCATTAAGCGAAGATGAAGTATTTATTTATGATGATCAATCTCCCGATACGCCTTTTCCTCCTTACTGTGCAAACTATTGGCCGGCTGATACGCTTGATTGTGTGCCTAATGACTAACAAAAGGAAAAGCACTCCTAGCATACCAAACTCTTGACCTTTGAAAGGTAGCGGTCTTAGTTACTGCAGCAGTGATTCAATGACCGCCTCGAAGGCACCATATGGTTGCGCTCCTACTACCAGGCTACCATTAATATTGCCGTCTGCTGTCGTTTTTCCAATAATAAATGATGGGGTTCCGGTTGCCCCAGCCTTACCAGCATCGGCTACATCTTTTTTAACCTCATCCTCCATCGCTTTGTCTTGTAGGCAAGACTCAAATTGAGCAAGGTTTAAACCGATATCAGTAGCAATAGTTTTTATTTTCTCGTCATTTAAGCCATTTCCGTTTGAAGTGGTTTGCTTGAAAATCTCATCATGATACTTGAAGTATGTAGTGTCTCCACCTTGCTTACGAGCACAGTTAGCAGCGACTGCTTCCTTAGTAGCCATGGGATCGTGGAAAGATAGAGGCAAGTCGCGAAATACAAGTTTCACTTTTCCGGTATCAATATACTTGGCTTTAATTTGTGAAAAAGTGTCATCAAAATATCTCTTACAAAATGGACACTCATAGTCAGAAAACTCAATCATGGTAATTGGCGCGTTTTTATCTCCTAAGATTGGATCATCATCGATAGAAGCAGTTCCAGTCGTTGGTTGTTGCGGTGGCTGAGGTTGCGCTGCTGTATTTGTTCCTAAAATATTTGGAGTACCACCTGATCGCAGCTGCTGATTTTCTGTCCAGAGTGAACCAGCAAAAAAACCTCCTCCTGCAATAAATACACCTAGAACTAAAAGAGCGAAGTTTTTATTCACAAACTCCGCCAATGCTCTTGCAGAATATCGCCCATCTGAATTTGACATGTCAAGACCTCCATATACTTTATCTTTTACAAAGTGTAGAAGATAAAAGAGAGTTGGTCAATGGCTATATGATGGGGGGAAAGAAGCTGCTGAGCACGTTTCTGCACAGACTATGCTGCTTGCACACTGCTGTCCCAGTTGAGGATTGAGAGCAGTAGCAGCCGTAACTGGCATTTGCATAACAACAAAACTGGCTAACATTACTAATGCTGAGACAGTAATCCTACGAATAGAAAATGGGCGAGACTGTGGAGGGCGGTGTGCAAGCAGTCCTACTCGATCCTCTAAACGGTACGCAGCAAATCCTGGGTAGTATCTCGCTACAGGCAATGAGGTAATTGCTTGCAAAGAGGTAAGCAAATGTTGGGTTGTTTTTTGATAAGCAATCACCGTTTTATCTGCTTCTACTTCAAGTTTCAACTTCATAGAAGTGAAAACATCTTCGAAAATAGGAAGTAAAAATAAGCTTGAGTTGACAATTTCTCCAATAAAAAATAATAAAGCATGCGAGTGTCGTTGGTGATGCCTTTCATGAAGGATAACGGCCTCAAGTTCTGGTATAGAGAGCTTACTGATGAGTGCAGAACTCAACACAATTTTAGATAACCAGATACCGATGGTATAAGCAAATGGTTGGTTAAAGCTCACAACCATGATTTCTTGCTGCCGAATGCCGTGCTTTGCAAGCAGTGTTCGTATTTTTATGGGCACCTGCCACACTTGTTTGGCGGTAAGTTGGTTTATCTTGGTTCTGGTTTTGATGTACGAGAAGAAAACTTTCACGATAATTGCCAGCACGCCTAACCCAGCTAGAGGAACAATCACGAATGGAAACATATCAGCACTAAGGTGAATTATTGATGTCATGCCTGTGATGCAGATACTAACAAGATGTTGCATTGAAACGCGAGAGAACTTCATCAATAGCAAAAGGAAGTAAAAACTGCTGAGGGAAAGCAGTGATAACCAAAATAACAAATATTTTTGTTCAGTTTTCATACGTTATTTTTTTGAGGTTTTTTGATTGTTTTCTGAGTATGTAGATGAGCCTCATCAACAAAAGCTGCGACCGCCTCTTCGCCGAATTGTTTTACTAAAGCGTGAAATGCTCGCTTCATTATTTTTCTCACGGCTGTTTCCTGATTACTGGTAGTCTGAAAGACAATTGCTTTACCTCGCTTTTCAACCTCTGTCAGATAGCCTTTTTCGACTAGCCTGGTCATGATTGTGATGACCGTTGAATAAGCAATGGCTCTGTTTTGTTTAATCTCTTCAAGTACTTCCCGAGCTGTAATTTGTTTGCTGGACCAAGCGAATTTCATGATTACTTGCTCTAGTGGACCAAGCGATGGATACTGTGTCATAATCTTCTACAGATTGTAGTTAGTATGCCAAAAAAGTACAAGCAACACCTTAGTATTCAAAACATGGATGGTATTCCCAGTATGATCCAAAAACCAATTTAGCCTGGAGAAACATTCTGCTACACTTTCACCGAACCAGGTACCTATGAATATAGCTGCACGATTCGTCCTAATATGAAGGGGCAGATCGTTGTGGCATAAGATTCATCTTCTCTTCATCACTCCAGCTGTAGAGTTAATGCATAAGGAGGGCTTATGAATCATTCTCAGCACACTAAATCACAGGAGTCTTTTCTTGGGAATAAAATGTTATTTATTTGTTTTGGTTTACTTGCTCTCGCCGTGGTAGCAGTCGTCTTTTTTAATGTCAGCGTTTCAACGATCTTTTTCTTAGGCTTCGTTCTGGCTTGTCCACTTATGCACATTTGGATGATGAAAGGTGGTGGGCATAAACATTAAGTTCAATTTCAGCACCTGTTATCAACTCATTTAGCTCGATATACTGGAAGTAGCGAGAATAATTAGTTAAAGGAGGAATCAATGTCCAAACCTGCCATTCTAGCCAATGCTGTCACCAGCGTCTGGGGGACAGTCTACGCATTGTGCGGTATCACCGCCATGATTTTCCCCGATCTTTACTTTGGCGTGCTCAACAATTGGTTCCACAGTATTAACTTGGAACGTATCAAAAGCACTACACCTTTAGCATTGACCTCATTCTTAATGGGGCTGGCGACATTTTCAATCTATATCTGGGTTATAACTTTTGCCACTGCATCTATCTATAACGCTTGGTCCAAAAAAAGGTAAAGGCATCACAGTATGCAGTCAGAGAGCCACGGTGACCATGATACAGCCATGACTGATCCGAAAATGGCTGCTTTTATGGAAAAGGATATGAGGAACCGTTTTCTGCGGTCACTGCTATTAACATTTCCCATCATTGCATATTCTGCCATTTTTACTGATTTTCTAGGAGTTAAATTACCTGCTCCTATTTCTCATAACTGGTTGCTATTTTTACTCACAACTCCTGTGGTTTTTAAGTTTGGCTCAATTTTCATCACTGGTGCTTATCAGGCACTCAAGAATAAAACGCTCAACATGATGGTGTTGATTGCTACGGGTGTGTTAGCTGCGTATATCTTTAGTGTCATAATCACTCTTTTCGTGGGCGGGGAAACGTTTTTCGATGCTGCGGCAATGCTCGTCACCTTTGTCTTGTTTGGTCACTGGATGGAGATGAAATCACGCCGAGGTACTTCTGATGCTCTGAGAGCTCTATTTGACTTGGTCCCACCTCAGGCTCGCGTCTTACGGGATGGTAAAGAGGTTCTAGTACCTACTGCCGAGGTTCAGATTGGTGACTTAATCATTCTGAAACCTGGTGACCAAGTACCCGTTGATGGCGAAATAACTGAAGGTGAAACAGCCATTAATGAATCATTAGTCACTGGCGAATCATTGCCTGTGAACAAAAAGCCTGGCGACGAAGTGATTGGTGGTTCGATTAACCAATCAGGCTCAGTCATTTTTAAAGCCACGAAGGTTGGTAGTGATACTGCTCTGGCTCACATCGTGCAGTTGGTTGAAACTGCTCAAAATTCTAAAGCTCCAGGTCAGCGCATTGCTGATAAGGCGGCTCAATATCTGGTTGTGCTGGCTATTGGTTCGGGACTTATTACTTTCGGAGCGTGGTATTTCTTAGCCGGTGAAAGCTTGTTCATGGCTCTTATGTTTGCCGTGTCTGCCATTGTGATTGCTTGTCCTGATGCGCTTGGACTAGCAACTCCTACTGCTGTGGCTGTTGGTACTGGTTTGGGTGCCAAACACAACATTTTAATTAAAGATGCAGCTACCCTTGAACAAGCTTCAAAGATCCAAGTGGTTGTGCTGGATAAAACGGGTACTCTCACAGAGGGCAAGCCAACTGTAAAAGGATTTGAGTTGACTGAAAATGTTGATCAACTGCTGGAAAAAATTACTGTCAAAAGGCCCCCAAAAACTGCTGCCTGTGACTATATCAATGGTGTCATCCTTTCAATCGAGGAAAAATCGCATCACCCGTTAGCTGAAGCAATTGTGCAGTATTTGCATGAGCAAAAAGCATCAAAATATCCGGTCGAGAAACTTACGGATGTTGCGGGGAAAGGGATTCAGGCAGAAGTTGATGGTCACACTGTTTTGATTGGAACTCAAAAATTCATGGAAGAGGGTAGCGTTATTCATTGTGCAGATTTAGACACACTTGCCGATACCTGGAAAGGTCAAGCTTGGTCAGTATCATATATAGCGATCGATCAACACCAAGTTGCCCTGATTGGCATTGTTGATAGCGTCAAACCAAGCGCAGCAGCCACCGTTGCAGCTCTACAGCGACTGCAAATTACCCCCGTAATGATGACGGGTGACAATAAACAAACAGCGCAAGCCATTGCCAAGCAGGTAGGTATTTCTGAAGTACTGGCCGAAGTGCTGCCTCAGGATAAAGCTGGCTACATCAAAAAACTTCAGGATGAAGGTAAATTCGTGGCGATGGTGGGTGATGGGGTAAATGATGCTCCTGCCTTAGCTCAAGCAGATATCGGTATTGCTATCGGAGCAGGTACGGATGTCGCTATTGAAACTGCCAATATTGTCCTAATGAGGTCAGATGTAGTTGACGTGCTTCGAGCTATCAAACTCAGTAAAGCAACCGTTCGGAAAATGAAGGAAAATTTAGCCTGGGCAAGTGTATATAATGTCTTAGCCATACCTATAGCCGCCGGTGTTTTCTATCCGTCTTTCGGAATCACTTTAAGGCCAGAGTTTGCTGCTTTGCTGATGTCATTGTCTTCTATTATCGTATCCATAAATGCAGTGTTATTAAAAAGAATAGAAAAACAACTACTCACGATCTAACATGCATATTCAGAAATCAGTTAGCGCAGTCGCCAGCGATAGCTTTTCTCGAGAACTCCTGTACAATAGCTTCCCTCTAGTATGCGGAAACACACACAGCAGCAATTGCGGAATATTGCCATTATAGCTCACGTTGACCATGGCAAAACGACACTGGTGGACTCGATGCTGAAGCAAACAAGAACGTTTGCGGCACACCAAAAAGAGAATCAGCAAACGACCATCATGGACTCCAATGATCTAGAGCGCGAGCGAGGGGTAACAATTTTAGCCAAGAATACCGCTGTGTTTTGGCATGAGTATAAGATAAACATTCTTGATACTCCTGGCCACGCCGATTTTAGTGGTGAGGTCGAGCGGGTTTTAAATATGGCCGATGGCTGTGTGCTCTTGGTTGATGCGGCAGAAGGGGTGCTCTCACAAACCCGTTTCGTTCTCGGACTTGCTTTACAACTCGGCTTGATTCCCATCGTCATCATCAACAAAGTTGACCGCAAAGATCAGCGCGTCGAGGATGTAAAGAGTGAAATTGATGACCTGTTTCTGGAACTTGCGACAAGTGAAAACCAACTGAGCTTCCCTCTTCTGTATGCGCGCGGTTTTGAGGGCATCGCTGGCACAAAGATAGAAGTACAATCAGATCACTCGCTCAAGATCACTGACAGTGAAGACCTGAGCCCCGTATTTCGCACGATAGTCGAGACAGTACCGTTTCCCAAGGGAGAACTTTCTGGCCCGCTACAACTCCAGATTACCAATGTTGATTATGATGAGTACCAAGGCAAGTACGCGATTGGACGAATTGTGCGCGGTAGTATTAAACGCAATCAATCGGTAGCACTCCTTCGTTCTGAGACAGAGTCGAGCACACAAAAAGTTAAAGGATTATTTACCTACCATGGTCTTGAGCGAACTGAGATTGAAAAAGCTACCGTTGGCGAAATAGTTGCGATCAGCGGACTCAATGAACCACATATTGGCAATACTATCACCGCTCTCGAAGCGCAGGAATTATTGCCGGCACTGAACATCAGCGAACCAACGGTTAAGATCCAGCTTTCGGTCAATACCTCGCCGTTCGCTGGTCGTGAGGGAGAGTTTTCTACTTCTCGCCAGCTACGCGAACGACTCAAGCGAGAGTTGGAAACTAATGTTGGCTTGCGCGTGCTCGATGGCACAACAAGTGAGCGTGTCACGCTCATTGGTCGGGGCGAGCTACACCTCTCAATTTTGGTCGAAACGATGCGACGTGAAGGCTATGAGTTTTCACTTTCTCGACCTGAAGTGGTGATCCGGGTGGTTGATGGTAAACAAGAAGAACCTTGGGAATACATGACAATCGATGCACCAGAAACCCGCACTGGGGTGATTACCAGCAACTTAGCCCAACGTAGAGGTCAGCTCATGTCAATGCAGGATACACCCAGCGGTACGCGTTTCACCTACGAAATTTCTACAGCCAATATCATTGGCCTACGTAACGAGTTGCTCACTACCACTTCTGGAGAAGCGGTTTTGAATAGTTCGTTTTTAGCCTACCGACCGTTATCAGCCCGCATTGAAGGTAATCGCGGAGGTGCCGTTATCAGTCACGAAACTGGCACCGCAACTGCCTATGCAATTGAAAAAGCGCAGGATCGAGGAACGTTGATCGTCAATCCGGGAGAAATAGTTTATGGCGGACAAGTGGTTGGCATTCATAAGCGACCCGATGATATTATCATGAGCGTTACAAAGGGTAAGAAACTAACGAATATGCGTGCTTCGAGTTCTGATGCGACCGTTGTGCTGGCACCTGCTTGGAAGCCTTCGCTCGAACAGTTTTTGACCTTGATTGCAGCCGATGAAATGCTCGAAGTTACACCACTCAATATGCGCCTGCGTAAAATTAATCTTGTGCGCTAATTTTTTTCATTCGAATACATAAGCCAACCAGACTGCCGGACATGACCGCAACATCAGCGGTAACTTGTAGGATGGGCAACCAGAACCAACTTCTGGGCGTATAGCGAACATTCTTATCGACCGCCCACAGACTATAGAGTACTCCCAAAGGAACCCACAATCGAATAATCGCAATTGGCACCAGAAAATACGCAATGAAAAATGAAAGTACGAGTAACAACGTGTAGCGCGCAAAAATAAATACTACTTTTATTCTAAAAAGTCTGGCTTGTATATCACCGCGAGCAAAACGAAAGAGCATGACAAAAAATTCTGGTAAATTCGAGCGAGGTTGCCAAGACACAATTGCTTTCTGTGCAAAGGCGATCGGTATTTGGCGAGACTTCAGCAACCGAGCAAAAGCGTAGTCCTCATTGTCTGACAGCGATTCATCAAATCCGTCCATTTGTTGCCAAACTTTTTTTTTCAGCAGCATTGAGCGGGTGGCAGGCAAAAAGCTATCTTCTCGAACTTTGTCTGGCATGACCAATGCATACGGAATGACCGCCTCCTCGAAACGTGTTTGCGCCATCCCACGATAGTAGCCGGCAATAACTGGTGCCTTGGTTTGCCGGTACTTGGACACTAACTCTTGCAACCAGTCTACATCTGGGATACACCCGGCATCAGTACTAGCAATCAAAGCTGACGTTGCCTTGCGGATTGCCAAGTTGCGACCGACACTTCTGTTACCAGCGTGTGAGAAGTGCCTTATGCGTACCCGCGAATTTCTGGCAAACGCACGTAAAATTTTGGTCGTCCCATCTGGAGAACAAGCGTCAACCACAATTATTTCTGTCGGTTTGTAGGATTGCTTTTCCAAGGCATGTAAGAGCTGAGCAATCGTCTGAGACTCACCGTAGGTCGTGATGACAACCGAGACTGCGAGCGGAGTTTTTTTACTTACTGGCATAGCTGTTGAAAAAGCATATCGTACTGTTTGGCGACCTGTCGTATTGTATAGTGTGAGCGAAAATGCTGTAAACCAGCCTGTCCCAAACGTTGGGCGAGTGCTTTATCTTGCAGTACGCGGATGATATTCTCAGCAAATTGCTGCACATCTCCATCTGGTGCCAGGAAACCTGTCTTGTTATGTATGATAATCTCATTAATCGGACCATGGTCAAATGCAACTACTGGTTTTCCTAGCGCCATCCCTTCACAAGCAACTAGACCAAATCCTTCGAGTGACCAAACCGAAGGTACCGCACAAACACGGCCGGCGGCCAAAACTTTGAGGGCATCGGACACCCGACCAGTAAAAGTGACTGCTTGTGTGAGCTGAAGTGCCGAAACTAATTGTTGCACTTTTGGTAAAAATGTCCCTTCGCCCACCAAGGTTAGATGCGCGCGAGGAATCTCTTTATGCACCAAAGCAAAAATCTGCACGAGTAGATCTTGCCCTTTGCCTTCCTCCATACGAGAAATACAAATGATCTCCGGCTGTCCAGGTAGCTTGTCGACTGTGAAATTAGTCAACGCTCGACCACATGGAATAACTGTCATTTGGTTTGCTGCTAAACTTCCTTCGGACACCAAACCTCGTTTTGAGTGCTGTGAAGCCGTTATTACTCTGACTGGGTAGCGAGCAGCCAGCCGATACCACAATCGAGGTATCCCCAAAAACTTACTGAGTACTGAAGCAAGTGGAGAAAATTCGATCCAAACAACGGGCACGCCAAAGACTTGTGCCCACCAAGAAACGGGCAGTTTCTCAGCGAATCCTGAGATCAGGATTAGATCTGCTCCGCGCTCTTGCCAGACTAATACTCCGTACATACACCAAACGAAAGGTAGTAAGACTGCCGCCTTGAGTAACCCCTTCCAGTCACCAATAATATCAATTGCGACGGGAATACTTGTAACAGCAATGTGCCTTGCTTGCAGCAAATTCTGAAATGATCGGTGATTTGTATATGCTCGTATCCGGTGTTTTCTTGTCGCTAGTTCCTCAAGCAACTCGCTAACGAATGTCTCTGCTCCACCCAAACCAAAGGTTTGCGAGATATAACCAATGCACAGTGATTTCATCTACTACTCCAAAGACTGTCATACTGCTGTGCCAGTAGAGTCCATGTCTGACTTCGAATCCAAATACTTGCTTTGGTTGATAGTGGTTGGTGCTTATTGTAGGCGATCATAATTTTTTCCGGTGTTGTTGTAATGGCTATCCAAGATGCAAACGGTGTATCTCGTAGATAGGCTTGCTTAAACAGTGTAGTAGCACATGCGATGATTGGCACGCCAACAGCCAAACTCTCTAAAATCGCTAAATATTGACTTGCAAAAACGCACGAATACTCGCCAATTTGCAGCTGTGCATTCGGCACAAAACCAAAAAAATGTACTGGTAATGCATGCAGTTTACAGTACGCTTCTGCCCAAGGTCGCTCGCTTCCTTCACCAAATACATCGAGCTCAATGTGTCCACCTCGCTCTTGGATGAGACGAACTGCCTCGAGATACAATCGAAACCCTGTATCGGGAGCCAGTCGACCCACAAACACTACTTTAGCCGATCTTGGTTTGCGGTGTGCTTTTTCTACCGCTGTCACTGCGCCGTATGAAGTAGCGTTGGGTTTTACTCCGTACCAAGACTCATGGAACTGACCGATACAGATATTTCCTTTTGTCAAATGTGCTGCCAGTCTGTGCCAAAAACGCTGACGAAAGCTTGGTCCCGCAACTGACTCATATCCATGAAAAGTTATATATATTCGCTTCCTCCACAGGAGCGGCAAAAAAGGCAACAACCACCAAAATACGTCGTGGACATGGATGATTGATGTATGAACAAGTGCGGGCAGGTGAGCAATCATCCCAAGCCAAATTGCCAATTTGTGTGAAGGCAACCAAGACCATTGTTCTAATAGCATGGCCTCGTTGAGTATGTTTGAGTGATAGCCAAGTTTTTCCACCTCTGGAGTAAGCTGCGACAAGTGTGACTCGACGCCACCTATATCGGGTGCGGACCTGCGAGCCAAATGCAGCACCGTTTTTTGCATGTTATTTTTTTCGCGCTATCACTTGCCAGTCACTGCCGCCGAATACTGCAGCAAACCAGGCGTCGAGCACATGGAATATTGGAATAAGCGGGCCACGGATACCACGGATTAAAAATCCCAGTCGAGTAGTAAATAATACATTGCGCAACATCCCTTCCACTTGACGCAAATAGACTACTTCAAACCCCGCCGTGTGCAGCAACTTTGTCAACCCAACCTTTGTGTACCGTCTGTAATGACCAACTTTATGATCAAATCCGCGATACCACCCTATTCGAGCGAGTGCATTCTCAGATGATGGGGTGGTGAGTAGTAGCCAACCACCTCGATCCAAATTGGCCACTAGTATCTCGGCAAATGCTACATCGTCTGCAATATGTTCAATGATTTCGCTCGCGATAACCAGCATAAACCTGCCAATTTTTTTACTCAGCTCGCCAGACACAAATCGTGCATTGGTGATACCCAAGTTTTTTTGCGCATCGGTAGCAATTGCAATTGCTCGGTTAGATACATCAATCCCCACTATAGACAAGCCGCGCGCGGCACAATACAAGGAAATCGGTCCAACGCCACAACCAACGTCAAGCACTTTTGACCGATGACTCAGTAAACCAATGAGTGGTCGTAGGAGTTGGAGCGCAAGAAAATAGGTAAAGTTTTCTTCGCCAACCAATTTTTGGTAGCGGGAATTTTTTTGCTGAAATTGGTTGTAAAATGTCTCTAGTTGCATCCTGAACCGCTGCCTGTACTATACCGAGGAGATGGGTAAACAACAAATGAACTTTTGGCAACAAATATCTCAACCGATTATTGGGCTTTCGCCAATGGATGGGGTGAGTGACCATCCGTTTCGCCATATACAAAAAAAATACGGTCACCCTATGGTTGTCTACACTGAGTTTGCCAGTGTTGAAGGAATTTGTCGGGGAGCAGTACCGTTGCTCAAAGATTTTTTGTATGATGAAACGCAGCGACCAATTATTGGGCAGATTTACGGCACAACACCTAAATTTTTTCGCCAAACAGCCGTGCTCTTATGCGAGCTCGGGTTTGATGGGATTGACATCAACATGGGTTGTCCCGCCAAGAATGTGGCGCATAGCGGTGCTGGTGCAGCACTGATCAAAACTCCAGACCTAGCCCAAGAAATTATCCGCCAGACCAAAGCAGGTGTGGAGGATTGGCTACAGGGAATGGAGGTTATAGATCTGCCAGATATTACCGGCGAAATTGTCGCCGCCGTACAAGCCAAGCACGATGCCCTACCAACAGCATATCAAGAAAGAAGGATTGTTGTACCGGTCAGCGTTAAAACTCGAGTCGGGTATGACCAACCAGTCATCGAAAACTGGATTCCCCGATTGCTCGAGCTTGAGCCTGCTTGCATTGCCATTCACGGGCGAACATTACGCCAGCAGTATTCTGGACTGACCGATTGGGAACGCATCGGTCAAACGGCAGAGCTAGCAAAAGAAAGCACTACTCTGATACTCGGCAATGGTGATGTTGATTCCCTCAAGACAGCCCATGAGCGAATTACCGAATACGACCTAGCTGGCGTGTTGATTGGGCGAGCCAGTATGGGCAATCCGTACGTCTTTTGCCCAGCTAAAACCAATGATCCCTCCCCATTTGCCATTGCGGTTGAACACGCCCAACTATTTGAAACAACGTATCAATCACATGAGTGGTATTCTTTCTTGCCCATGCGCAAACACCTGGGGTGGTACGTCCGCTCTGTACCACATGCAAGTGATATCCGCGTCGAGCTATTTCAAGCCAACTCAAGTCAAGAAGTTCAGGCAGTACTAGAGCGTCACCAGCTGCTGTAAATGCTATAATTGCCTGGTATTTGGTCGCATAGCTCAGTTGGTTAGAGCGCTGCATTCACATTGCAGAGGTCAAAGGTTCGAATCCTTTTGCGACCACAATTGCATGCACACCACACACCTGCTCCTCATTTTAGTCGGCCTGGCACTTGTGTGTTATGTACCGTTCTTGGGAAATAAACTAGTTTGGGACGACGAACAATTCATTTACAGCAATGCCTATGTACAAAACTTTTCTGTCGCAAAAATTTTTACCACTAACACCGTTGCTGGCGCAGGAGTTGTCAGCAACTACTACCGTCCGCTCACAACTTTAAGCTTTGCCATCGATTATCAGTTTTGGGGACGTAGTCCCATTGGCTATCACCTGCCGAACTTGCTTTTACACCTGGCAGCTGGATTATTGTTATTCTATTTGTTACAACTCATTCGACTGCCTCGAACGGCAAGTTTCTGGCTGAGTGTGCTGTTTATTGTTCACCCCATCCAAACAGAAGCCGTTGTCTACGCTAACTCACGAGGAGATTCGCTCTACACCGTCTTTACCTTGTTGTCTCTTATCAGCTTTCTCTACTTTTATCAGCAAAAGCAGCTTGTACTTCATTTTTATGAACAAAAATTGGTCATCAAATCTATAGTTTTTGCTGGGGCAAGCTTAATTTTTTATCTCTTCAGTATTTTGAGTAAGGAGATCGGTATAGCTGTGTTTGGTTTGCATGGTCTTTTGTTTGTGCAGCAAGCACTCACCAACCATACGAAGCTTTCTCTCAGAAAATCTCTCTGGGTGACCAAGATAGCTCTTGGGCTTCTGACCGCATTGGTACTTACCGCCATTGGTTACCTCTGGCTCAGAGGTACGGCACTCAACTTCGACAACTCGTACAATTTTTATGATGCGACTTCACTCTACGGTCAACGATTAGATGTGCGGTTGCTTACTTTTAGCAAAGTGATTTGGATATACCTACAGTTGTTGCTATTTCCCTACCCATTGCACATGGAGCGGACTACCGAGCTGGTCGCAACTTGGCGTTCGATTTTTCCCTGGATAACTATCGGAGGAATAATGGTGCTCGCTTGGCTTGGCTGGCGAGAGTACCGACTAAAAAAACAAGTCTGGATTTGGCTTGGTACAGGCTGGTTTTTTGGCATGTTACTTCCTGTTTCTGGCATCATTCCGATTAATGGCTTACTGTACGAGCATTGGCTGTACTTGCCAATGGTGGGTTTTTTTCTTTGCCTGTATGGATTATCCTATACTGCTGGGATTGTAAAAATAGCCAAGCAGCCTGCACAAATCCTTTTATCGCTCGCCATATTTGCGCTGCTTCTTCTCACCCAACGCCAAAACTATATTTGGAGCACACCGATCCGTTTTTATACCTACCTCCTCAATTATTCAGAATCACCTAGAATTCAAAATAACCTGGCTATGGCTTACGCAGAAGCAGGTGAATATGAGCAGGCATTGCTGCATTATCAACGTTCACTTGAGCTTTCCCACAGCTATCCGCAAACTTACTACAATATGGCTAATCTCTACCTCGCTACTGACCAATACGCAGCAGCCATTCCCCTCCTACAACAAGCTGTTGCTCTCGCACCAGACTTCGGACTAGCACAACAAAAACTCGATGTCCTCCTCACAGCCAGTGCTTCTGGGACGCTACGCTTTAAGTAATCTTAGTATTGTAGGTTGTCGCCATGCTGCGACAATCACTTGTGCTCCTACGCGAACTTATCTGGCCACAAACGTGTGCTGGGTGTGGCACTTGGTTCTCCCCACTGTGTCCCTATTGTTACAACAAGTTGTCATTTCTCATGTTGCCAAAAAAATTTGTGCTGAGCGATCAATCTCTGTTGACTGTCTGGAGTGCCTTGGAGTTTGATGAGCGCGTACGCACACTTATTCATCGACTGAAGTACCAAGGCATGTACGAAACCGCTCCGCTCCTCGCTGACCTGTTGTACTACGCCACCTATATCCCGCCAGTCGACCTGATTATTCCGATACCACTGCATCAGAGTCGACAAAGCCAACGTGGCTACAACCAGTCTGAGGTAATTGCCAAGCGCTTGGGTCATCATCTACAAATACCGGTCATACCTGCTGTCCGCCGAGTAGTCGCCTCACCTCAGCAAGTCAAAACAACGTCGCGGGCAGAGCGACTACAAAACTTGGTTGACCACTTTGTCCTGGCACCAGAGTATCAGGCGAGCCTCTACAACCGACACGTGTTACTCCTTGACGATGTGCTCACCACCGGTGCGACACTCACAGCTTGCGCCGAAGTGTTGTTGCGCGCCGCCCCAAGAGAAATTTCTGGCTTGACGGTTGCACATTAACTACAATGCCCTATAATCTTCTGCACGTCGGGGATGTATTGCTTTGACGTATGGCGCTCATTAACATCGGCAGGTCATCTTTGATAAAAGATGTAAAACAGATCAAAATATAACTGCAAATTTATATAGCAGAACACTCGCAAAGGTACGTAGTGTCGCCAACAATATTGCTGACTTCTTCACTATTACCCCAGCAAGTCCAGCCTACCTAGCGTAACTGGCATTCAGCATTTCACTCTCATGGGTGGTGAGTGTTGGGTGGGAACCCAGCCCGTGTGACTTGATAAACTGTTCGGTTTGTTTATCACTAAGCCAATAACGACCGAGGTTGTCGCTGTATGGTTTGACCATTTACCGCAGCGGCAATTAACCAAAGATGTTCTATACCTGTAGATGTTGTTATTGTTCACGTACGGACGGGGGTTCGTTGCCCCCCATCTCCACAAAAGGTTTTTTAGGATTTTTCTATAGTCAAGTTTCATCTCAAATCAGAGATGTCCTCTATCGAAGTGCCAGCTAACGATAAACATCTTTTCTATGTCCAATTTTCAAAACCAACACTGTTTTTTCTGAGCTGTAAATATCATAGAGCACACGGTAATCTCCAATTCGCAATCTGCACTGTGCGAGCTCATGACTTACCAATGGCTTGAACTGCTGGGGCTTTTGGTTCGCACTCAAGGCTTGAATTGCAGAAATTATCTTTCTTTGGGTCGGTCGTGAAATTTTTCTTAAGTCTTTTCTTGCTCGACTTGAAATTTGAATTCGGAACATTGACACTTCTGCACTTATTTCTCTAGCTCAAGCACAAATTGATCAAAGTCTGTAGACTTACCTTGATTATATTCTTCGCGTGCCAGCATAATTTCTTTTTTCAATTTTGTCGAACCAAGCTCCATAAGAATATCTTGAATTTCTTTATAATCATCAAAAGAAATAGCAACAAAGGCAGGCTTACTGCGGTTAGTCACAACATAGTGACCACCAACATCGCTGATCTGTCTGGCCAAAACTGGTAACTGGGCTTGGAATTGTTTAATCCCAAAAACATTTTGCAACATACTAGAGAAGTATGTCTTAAAGTACGTACTTTGTCAAGAAACTAAAACGACAACGAATTCAAAAACTTGGCAAAGCCCGTCGCTTGTTGCTCTTCACGGATCTCACCTGTTTCGTCATTGAGCACAACCTCAGAATCAATGTCGCGTTTGAAGAGACCAAGCAGGCGTTTGGTTATACGCACTTTTTGGTGATACTCGAGTTGCTGGGTATCTGTGTTCACTTCTACCGCAACAGAATCTGGAGACAGCACAGAACCAGAGAAAATGCCAGCTGCTTGCATCCGCTCGATTGCCTGGTCAGGCAAGTGATTGAGCGTCTTTTGCCCACCAGAAGGTGTAATTAAAGTAACCTCGTTGGTCTCAGTGTTAAGCTCGAACTGTGCTCCCACTGGTAGGCGCGCTTCTGCCTCACGGGACTTGAGGCGCAGTTCATGCCGTTCACCCACATCACGCGTCTCTAACAGCACTTTGTCATTCTCTTTTGTTCGTTCTGCTCGCTCTTGCTGCACGGTTTTCATCGCTTCGCGCTTTTCTTGACGAATTTCTTCTCGCGCTGCTTCCTGTTTAATACCTGGTTCAAACTTCATCTCAAGCCGGTTTGTTTCCAGTTGTTCAATCTGCTCAACTTTATTTTTGGTTATTGTTTCCGAAAGATTTACTTGGCGCTCAGCTGACCTGAGTTCAATTTCCGTCCGCTCACCACTTTTCTCAACCCGAACGTTTTGTCGCTCACGACTCAGTAAGCGCTCCCGTTCTTGCGGTCGTGCAAGTTCTTTAGTGCTTGGTTTTTGATCTGAGTCACCCAATACCGCGTCGCGAAAAATGAGAATGCGTCCATTTGAGACATCGACTTCAAGCGCGCCTACTGTTTGAGCAGAAACCAATGAAACAAGTAAAAAAGCAACCAGCACCGCTATCTTTTTCAGCACGCCGTCACTATAACAAAAATTGCTTGCCTCCACAATTACTAATTTTTGTTAGAATGCCACTCATGAAGATAGGTTTGATAGATTCGGGTATCGGTGGTTTCTCGATTCTACAGGCAGCGCAAACGGCACTACCGTACAATCAGTATGTCTACTTGGCAGACCAAGCAAACTTTCCGTACTCAGAACGATCAACGAGTGAATTATCAGATTTGGCACGCCAGCACGTACGAGTACTGACCAATCAATACAACTGCGAAATAATTATCTTGGCTTGCAACACCTTGAGCGTGGCAGCACTGGCTGCTATACGAAAGGAGGTCGCTCTACTCCCCTGCATTGGCACCGTGCCACCTGTCAAAGTGGCAGCTGACTGCCTGCCTGTACATGCGAATGCGCTTGTTCTGGCTTCGGAGCATACGGCCCAGAGTGAATATCTACAGAACCTCCTGGCACAGTACCCTCATTGTAACTGGACAGTGGTGGGGTCAACCGCTTTAGTACAAGCTATTGAAGTGCATGACCAAATAACAACCTTGGCCATTTTGACAGCTATCCGCGATACATATCTCACCACAACCTTCGCAGGGATTGTGCTTGGATGCACTCACTTTCCCTTGGCTCACAAGCAAATCAGCGCTACCTGGTCAAACGCGCAGCTATTTTCACCGAGTGAGGGAGTGGTACGGCAGTTATCCAAACTTACCCCTACTGATATGAAGCATCGACAACCACTCGAACCAATCTTTTTGACAACCCCATCGTACCTGCCCGCACCAGCTCTAGCGCGCCGTTACTATGCTATTCTGTAGCCATGCAGCGACGCGTAAGTTTTCTCCTGGTTTTTGTTATTTGTCTCTTGGTTGCCAGAACCCTTTGGACCAACCAGATTGTCCGAGGTGATGACAGCGACTTCCACGGCGCTCGCTTGGCCAACTACTACCTTGCGCTGAAACAAGGACAACTACTTCCTGCCTGGGCACCCAACCTCAACTATGGTTTTGGCTACCCGATGTTTCTTTTTTCATACCAAACACTGTACCTGCTTGGATCATTTTTTTTTGCCCTAGGATTTTCCATTGAACTGAGTGTCAACTTAGTCCTTATCTTGGCAATCTTTTTGGCGGGGAGCGGCATGTATTGGTTTGGTATGCTAGAAACAAAACGGTCTTGGTTGGCGGCGATTGCTGCCGGCGCCTACGTTACCGCCCCCTACTTCTTGCTCGATTTGTTTGTGCGCATTGCCGCTGCGGAAGTTGTATTTCTCGGTCTCTTACCTTGGATGTTTGTCGCGATTAAACTCAGGCAGCAGACCACCCAACCCTGGCTGTGGTTAATGTCTTGGCTCATGATGAGTGCTTGGCTGCTCTCGCACCCCATGCTCGTGATGCTTGCCATTCCGCTCCTCATTTGCCTGCTCTGGCAAGATGGATTTTTTACCGAGCTGAAGTTACGGGTGACTCAAACTTGGGTGAAGTATTTTTTACTTCTAGTAAGTATTAGTGCTGGCAGCACGTTCTTTTTTTGGCTACCGTTGATTTTTGAAAAAAAGTTTACGGTCCTGAGTATGAATATTTTGGTCAGAGAGTACTACTTACGTTTTCCACAAGTCACTCAACTTTTTTGGAGCGGTTGGGGCTACAACGGTTTAGAGAATAACGGGGCGACCAATATTTTTCCCATTATGATCGGTCCAGTGTTTTGGCTGGTGTGTTTTGTTGCGCTACTACTGATTATTCGCCAAAAAAAACATAACTCAATTCCCCAAGCACTCTATATTTGGAGTAGTGTATTTGTCGGCTCAGTTTTTTTGCTCACCCCCTACTCAAAAGTGTTGTGGGATGTGAGTCGCGTTTTGCCGCTCCTGATGTTTCCTTGGCGACTGCTCTGGGTGCCGGTAGTAGCCGGGGTCATGTTGTTTCTGACCATGGGTAAATACCGACTACTACCAAAAAGATTGGAGTTTTCGCTCGCGATACTAATTGGGGTAGTTTCACTTTATCAAGCAGTTTTTTTTGCCAAACCGGCCAGCTATATCAACAAGCCAGAAATAGAATGGTTCGAATACCCTATGACGGCAACCACCTGGGATGAACTTTTGACGAAAGAGTGGGATGCCCACAAAAATCTTCGCCTGAGCAACAAAGTTATTCTCAAACCAGCCAATGAGCAACTTTTTGACGAGAACAACCAGATCGTCAATCAAATTGGCACCATTGAGGAGCGGTTTTGGAATGGGTCACAAATGACCTACACCGTTACAGTAGACCAACCTGCGACCATCGTGCAACGAACAATGTCCTTTCCGGGCTGGCAAGCCTGGGTGGACGGCAAAATAACGCCAATCACAAACACTGATACAGAGTTTCCTGGACGTTTGGAAATACCCGTCTCGGCAGGCAAACATGCAATTGTTGTCCGTTTCACTCAGCATACTTGGCCGAAAAAATTAGGGCAGTACACAACTATCCTGAGCATTACGGCTGGGTCGCTCGTTTTGACCAGATTGGCATTACTTACTCTTCAGCGCACTCCAAGCCAACGAAAGCACAAACGTCACCGGTAGCCAAATCAGCATATAGAGAGCGGTGAGCAGCGCAGTATTCCAGATAAAGTACCAAAGCAGCGCGAGCATCCCCCAGCCAGTTTCAAGCAGTTCCCAAAAGGAGAGGCGAGCACTTGGGTCAAAGTACCGAGCACCATCAGCAATAGACACGTCAATACGGGCATACTGCACATTCTCTTCTACAGAGTCTTGCAAGCTCTGCAAGTTCTTGATTTTGGACTGCAGTTGTTGTAGTTGAAACTCCAATTTACGCTTATATGCCCCAGACGGATCACTGTCTGGATCTAGCAACGCCATTTCTATTTGTGCTTCTATCTGCACCACTTCTTCTTCGAGCGCAGCAATCTGATCACTAATCGAGATGTACTGTCCAGTCTCGTCTTGGATGGATGTACGCTCGGTAACTACACTCACCACTCCTTCTTTGATCGTCGCCAAAACGTTCGCCACCTTGTCGCTTGGTACACGAGCTGAGAGGTTGCCAACCTTGTAGCGGCCATATTTTTCGATACTAGAAGAAATCACTCGTCCGTTTTGGACCAGTATGGAAGAACGAAGTCGCTCCACGTACCCACTGACATCACGAACCACTAATTGCGAAAAAGAACTGGTGGAATAGAGTCGTTGATCTACCTCGAGTGCATCATCTTGCTGCCACGCGCCAGGTCGTTCCCACATGACTGGTTCTGGAACCGGCATCATTTTTACTTCGTCACGTAGCATCGTTTCACCAGAAGAAATTGTGCCCTGCACTGAATATAGATCATCCATCCGTTGCCAAGAAAGAAATTGAGAAGAAAGTTGTAACAACGCCGTAGCGAGCGACAAGTAAAACGCAATCGCAAACATTTTTTTTGAGGGACGGATAAACATACCGCTACTCCTGAGTCTCTCCTGCTTCAATTGTTCGCAGGTGATCCATTATAGCAGAAACAACCACCTCTCTTGGCTTGCTGCCTTCTTGAGGGCCAACCATGCCAGCTGCGTGGAGCTGATCAAGAATGCGGGCTGCGCGATTATAACCAACCGAAAACTTCCGCTGGATCATCGATGAAGAACCTTTGCCGGCGCTCGCAACGAACTGGGCTGCCTGCGTAAAAAGCGGGTCTCTATCCTCAGACCGTACCTCGCCATCAACCGCAGCTGCACCACCCACTCGACTGGTCATGGTGTATTTTGACGTAACTTCATCTTCGTACTCTGGTTTTTGACCCTGCGACTTGATGAAATCAATCAACGAACGGATTTCCGCTTCCGAAACATACGTGCCCTGAATTCTTGATGGCTTCGCCTGGTCGGGAGGGATAAACAGCATATCACCTCGTCCCAACAGCTTTTCTGCTCCGGGTGTGTCGAGCACCACGCGAGAATCAGTCATTGACGATACGTTAAAGGCGATCCGAGCAGGAATATTTGCCTTGATGAGTCCGGTGATTACATCAACCGATGGGCGCTGAGTTGCCAAAACTAAGTGAATACCAACTGCTCGAGCTATTTGTGCGATCCGGGTAATGCTTTCCTCAACTTCGGCTGGTGCAAACAGCATCACGTCAGCCAACTCGTCAATAATAATGACGATGTTTGGCATGGCTGCGTGCCCAGCCAACTCGTTATACCCGATAATATTTTTTACCCCTACTTCGGCTAGTTTTTTGTAGCGATCTTCCATCTCGTGCACTGCCCACTTGAGCGCAGAAACAACTTTTTTCGGCTCAACAATGACAGGAACCAACAGATGTGGGATATTATTGTACCCGGTCAACTCAACGCGCTTGGGGTCAACTAAAATAAATTTTACTTCTGCTGGGCTCGCACGAAAAAGCATCGAACACATAAAGGCGTTAATGGCCACTGATTTGCCCGACCCGGTTGCACCAGCAATCAGGACATGTGGCATCTGGGCAATATCCATCACGACCGGCTGACCAGCAACGTTGATGCCCAGGGCAGTAGCCAATTTTGAAGGATTTTTTTTCATTTGCGGTGAAACGAGCATTTTTCTTAAGGTCACGTACTGGGCAGAGTAGTTTGGCACTTCCACTCCCACCAAAGAACGACCAGCAATGGGTGCTTCGATGCGAATTTGTCCAGTTGGCGCAGCCAGCGCAAGTGCGAGATCTGTAGCTAGACCAGTAATCTTTGAGAGCTTGGTTCCGCGAGTGATTTCCAAGGCATACTGCGTCACCGAAGGACCATAATTGACTTCCGAAACTTTTGCTTTGATGCCAAACGAATCAAGTGTTGTCTCAATGGTTGCTGCGTTTTTGCGCACATCGCCACGATCTGCCTCGCCACCCTCAGATTCGTTGAGCAGCGAAAGTGGCGGATACTGCCAAATCAAGTGGGCAGCCGATGGAGTAAGTGCAGCAGGTAGTTCTCCCTCGCCATTTGGCGACACAACAAGCT
>Ga0209542_10004190_pt1 | contig 29900 bp, 40 predicted proteins | sample RifCSPhighO2_01_FD_184028 | JGI IMG/M metagenome (GOLD analysis project Ga0209542, IMG submission 184028) | Soil microbial communities from Rifle, Colorado - Rifle CSP2_plank highO2_0.1 (SPAdes) (version 2) | ecosystem: Environmental > Terrestrial > Deep subsurface > Rock core/Sediment ... | reverse complement strand
CTTGGCTTGTATGTGCCCTGTTTAAATAATCATCTAAAGAAATTCCAGGAGTTCTATCTTCCATTAATGTGTCTTCATCTAATTTTTCTGCTTTTGTTCTGTTTCCTGTCAAAATGTATAATCCGTCTTTTCTTTTTTCAAAATAAGCGTCAAGATATTCTGCTCTCCAAGGGCTTCTAACTTCTGTGATTTCCCTGTAAATTTCAGGGAAGTTATCTTTTGTATGATTAAGAAATTCAACAAACTCTATAGGTGTTAACATCCTGTTTCCTTGTTCTTGAAGAAGTTTATGAGAATCAAACCAATCTTTATCAAGAAGGGTTATTTGCTTTGCTACATAAATTCCTGATGGAAGTTTGATAAAGTCTTTTTCTAAATTTTTTGTCATTTTAATTAAAAAAATAATCAAACAATTTATATGAAGCATAAATTGTAGTGCTTGCTGCTAATATTACTCCTGCACCCATCATTAATTCTTTTGGCGAAGCAGGACGAGGTTCGTACATTCCAGTCAATCCAACTTCACTTTCATGACTGGATTTTTTTGATGTTTTGACTTTATTTTCTAAGTTTTGATTTGTCATTTTAGTTTTCTCCTCTGAGATGTTTAGCAAGTCCTTCAAGATTAGTTTTTGTGCTTCTTTTAACAGTTTCAGGCCTCAATGTTTCGAGTTTGAATGATTCCAATGTTCTGAGCATCACAATTAAGTTTTGGTATTTTTCCAATGTTGCTCTTGCGCTTTCTACTTTTTTTTGTATTTCTTCTGGCGTACCATCTAACAATCCTTCTTGAGCTCCTTGCGAAACATAACCTGCCTTCTGCATTTGTTTCTCAATATTTCCATATGTTTCATTTTTGAATTTACCGAGTTCTGTGTTCAATGTTTTTTTGTCTTGATCACTCAATAAATCCATTCCTCCACTATAATGTCCTGTCAATTGGTCAACAGTCAAAGAATCGCGTGCCTGAGAATAAGCATCTGAATAAACTTCAATTGCTTTTTTTATTCCTGCTTGATTGTTATAAACTCCTTCTCTCAATAATTTTCTAGTTGCATCATCTAATGTCAATCTTTCACCTTGTATTTCCAGGGCAGAACCAACATATGCCGGATCTGATTTTGATAATCTTGCTGCTAGAACTGCTGGCTCGTACATAGCCATTTTTTCAAGTCCGCCTTGTTTTTGATTTGCTTCAGCCATTTTATTCAATAACTCCCAAATTTAAATTTGCATAATTTAGAATAAAACTTGCTCCTTCTTGATTTATATTAACTCCCCCGCCTTGAACTCCTGTTAAATTTTCTGCGACGTTGTTTCCTCCTAATTGGAATCCTGTTTGGCTATTTCCATTTATAGGCACATTGTAGTTGAAAGGGTCATTGCTGTAATTTGTAAATCCGATTTGTCCGCCGACTAAATTACTTGTGCTGTTATGCAAACCGACTTGTAGCCCGTAAAAATAATTTCTGTTGTTATCAACTGGTCTGTGATAAGAACTTATAGAAATTCCGTAAAATCTTGAACCTTCAGCGAATTCAGTGCCGTTTGTTGTAATATTTATTCCACCCCATGTCCCTACTTTTTCATTGAATATTGGGGGCACGCTGACATCCTTGTTATTTCCGCCAAAAGTTCCCACTAATGTTGCTACTCCTAACAATCCTAAAAGTCCTTTTTTTATTTTACCCATTTTACTCTGAAACTCCTTGAAATTTTTTAGAAATTCCTTTTGATGGTCCTAATTGATATTTTTTCCTTTCATATAGCCCCAACTGATAATTTATTGGTAATCTCCCCATATTTGCATCCCAAATAATTCCTCTAGCAATTATTTCAATATTTTTGTCAGTTATGTCACAATCACAATTAAATTCAGGGTTAGAATATGTTATGTGATTAACTCTTTTATGGGAATATTCACTTTTTATAAAATTTGTTTCTCTTATTGCTCCTTCTGCTGAATTTATTTCTACAGTCGGAGTTTCACTAATTGGGTAAAGTTCAGACTCGTTTCCAACAAGTCTTTTTAATTCAGGTCTTATGACTCTTGTTTCCATGATTTCCACAGAATTTTGAGGTTTATAAATATTGTGGTTTTGTTGTTCTTTTAAAAAGGTGACAAAATCCATCCCAAAACCATTGTTTGCAAAGTAGGGATTTGAAACAACACTAATTTAGCGAGCGTTAGCAAGCGCAATCATCGTCGTAAAATCAGTGTTTTAAAACAACTTCTGTTTTTGAGAGAACCCTCATTCTGCACGGAAGCTTTGGAAAAACTCTTCTCAAAGTGTCTCTAATTAATCTTTCTGCTTTTTGGTTTGGAAGAGCGAAGAAAAAAACTCTTGTTCCAGGTTTGACAATCGCTGCTTTTCCAGATGTTTTCCCGAAGGAAAGCTGCATTCCTGTCTGCATTCTATCTGCTCCTGCTCCAGTAAGCATTTTGTTTTCACGCTGAATGTGATGGGGAACTGCGAGGACTTTAAACAAATATTGTCCTGCGAAATCTGTTTCAAGTTTTTTATTTATGTACTGTCTGCAAGCTTCAAGTGCGTTGTGTCTTATTTGGGCGTTTTCAGTTGAGATAACTGTTAATTGAATTGGCAATTTTCCATTGTTGTAAAGACTTTCATTTCCCATCGTGAACTTAACAATCTTCTGCGGCGGAACCGTCTTTATGAATGACTTCCCTTTCTTTTTACTTACACGAGTGTAGGGAACAACTTTTCTCTTTGAGTAAGACGAAGCTTTTCTAAGCCCCATTTTCTCCTCCTGAAACTGATAAATCTCTTCTTAATAAACATCTGCCGCCGATAGTGCATAATTCATTATATTGGTCTTCTAAATCTGGGTCTATAATTCCTGTGCTTCTTTTTTTAGTTAACACGTTTATATCAGGGCAATTTCTTCCTGAGGAATATTCACATTTTCCAGTAAAATATTCTATATTGTTTGTCATTTTATCTCCATTAAAACGGCCACGCTTGGATGTTTTTAATCTTTTACCTCCACATTTGTTGTTATTGCCTGCCCGGGCAAGCCCTTTTCAAAAATCACACGGACTAGGCCTTTATTTCCGTGAGTTCCAGAAACTTTCCCTTTGATTATTTTTTTGTTTTTTCCCGGCGAAACCCATGAGACTTCTTTTCCAATTAGTTTTGTTGCAGATTCTTTTGAAGTAACTCCAAGGGCTTCTATAATGAAATGCCTTTCGTGAATTGTTTTTCTTCCTCTGCGGAATTGAATAACTTTTCCTTTCATTTGAAAACAACCTCTTGGTTTTTTTCGATTTTCCTCAAAACACTGAACAGCGATTTCCAATTACCTCTAACGAAATCGCGGAATTTATTTACTTTCATTAGAATAATTGAGAAAATTAGTTTTTAAAAGTTCTGTTTGAGAGTTTAGTATTACAACACAACCTCATAATCGCCGAGTTCTTTTTTCAAAAGTTCGAAAATCTTTTGATTTACTTTCACGCCTTTTTCTGCTTTTTGCTTTTCAACAGCTTCTGAAAGTTCCTTGGCGTTTGAAGGTTCGATTTTGTCAGTTATTTTTTTTATTACATTGCCGTTTATCAAAAAAGCCTTTCCTTTTGAGACAATAAGCTCGGTGAATTTTTCTTTTCCATCACTTAAATATCTCAGGCGCATTCTTGTTTTTTCGAGAGCCATTAAATCCTTTCTCTGTGAGTATTCAATCAAATCATTAATCAGAATCGCCGCGTTTTTTCTTGCTTCGTTTATATTGTGTGCAGTTGATTTTCCTTTTTTGAATTTCTTTTTTTCACTAACTAAATAATTCAAAAATCTCAGTGATTGATGGGGAAGTTTCCCAGTTTTTATGAGTTTTTCTTCAAATTCTCTCACTGTTTTTTGCTCTGTTCCTTTTCCAATAATTATGTGAAGTATGCTGAAGATGTCGCTGTAAACTTGTTCTATTGTTTTTTCCTGGGTGCGTTTTTCTATTTGTTCCCTTAAATCTTTAAGAATTTTTAAATATTCCTCTGAAGATTTTATCATCGAATCTATTTCTTTTCCGTGTATTTTGTATTTCAAATCGTGCTCGTAGGTCTTGAATTCTTTCACAGCTTTTTCAAGGATTGCAATGTCTGTTTTCTTTAGCATTTTTTCTTTGTCAACGAAAATTTCTTTGAATTGTTGTGCAGTTTCTTTTGGTGTTGGGGGGGGCAATCCATACAACATTATAAGAGCCTGGCTTGGAGTTAAAACGCCGTAGTAAATATCTATCATCGCGTCGATTAATCTTCTGTCTGCAGCTTCTTTTGTTTTCTCAGCTGTTCTCATAAACATATCAATCGCTTCAGGTGAAGGCTTTAATTTTCCCATTTTTAAAAGAACTTTCCAAGGCATGAATGTTCCTTTGTCGTAAATTGGAACACCATCACGAATGAAAGTAAACATGATTGGATGCGCATCTTTCACACTTTCCCAGAAATCTGTCAAAAGATAAACCTGCGGTGATAATTTGCTTTTTGTTCCTGCGAGTGCAGTTGCTTCTGCAACATATTGGTAGATTATTCCCCTCAATCTTTCTTTTAATTCAAGACGCGACATTCTTTTTACGTCAGTGTCGTTGATTATTATAAAAACATCAACATCAGAAGTGCTTATGTTTTCTCCTCTGACTAAGCTTCCTCCTAAAACATAACTCACAACATACTTCTCGAATTTTTGTAAAACCAAAGATTTGTGAATCTCGGCAACTCTTAAAGCTCCGAGAATTCCCTTGTCATGCAAAGGAAAAGCCATTGCAATTGCGTTTACTAATTCAAATTTACTGTCTAAAGCCATTTCCCAAATATCAACTGGAGTTTTCACGTGAAGCCAAGCTTTCTGTTTTATTGATTCTAAACTTTTGACTAACTCTTGTTTTATTTTTGGGATTTCCTTCAGTTTTTCTTCTGGAACAATAATGTAAACATGAACAAGCTTTTCAGTTTCTTTCGGAGCCTCTTCCTCGTCGATAAAAGTTTTTGTTAATTGAGCTGGAAGAATTCCTATTGCTTCAATGAATGGAAATTTCTTAAGTGACTGGCTTTTGAATTTATCAAATTCTTTTTTTGTTTTCGCTACTTCCTTTTGTGCAGCGCTCAAATCTTGGACCTGGGGTTTAGCAGAATATTTGTTGCCTAGACTCATCTCTGGAATTTCATCGTTTTCAGTCATGCCAAGAAAATGAATTATTTACTTATAAAGGTTTTGAAAGGGAAAACCTTTTAATTAAATATTATTTTAACTGAATAAGGTCCTTTAGTCTAATGGTAGAACACCTCGTTTACACCGAGGAAGCGGAGGTCCGATTCCTCCAAGGACCATTTTAAAATAGAAGATGAAAAAATATGATTTTTGCGTTGTAGGTGCTACAGGAAAACAGGGCAAAATAGCAACTGTGGATTTAATTAAAAGTGGCCATACTGTTTTAATGTGTGGCAGAGACAGAAGCCAAGTCGAACAAATTTTAAATAAATACAGAAAAAAAACAAATTTTGAATTTATAGATCTAAGGGATATAAACAAATCTGTTAATGTAATAAAAAAATCTGGAGCAAAAATTGTTGTGAATTGTGCAGAAGGAGATTGGAATTTAAACTGCTTGAAAGTATGCATCAAAGCGAAAGTTCATTCAATTGATCTTGGCTCTGATGTTCCTATGACAAGAGACCAGTTTGCCTTAGATAAAACATTAAAGAAAGAAAAACTGATTCATATAACTGGTTGTGGTTCTGTACCAGGAATTGGAAATGTCATGTTAAGACATGCTAACGAGAAATTTGATGCAATAAACACTATAGAGGTGGGATTTGCATGGGATTCAAATATAAAAAAATTTGTTGTGCCTTTCTCAATAAAAAGCGTGATGAAAGAATTTACTAGAGATGCACCTTACCTTAAAGATCATAAAATAAAAAAAATCAAGCCGATGGATTCTCTTGTTCATTGTTATCATACTTCTGTTGGAGAACAAAATGAGTTTAAAGTTGGAAATCATGCTGAAACTTACACATTTCATAAATTCGCCGAGAAAAAGAAAATAAAAAATATCTCTTTTTATGCTGGTTTTCCAGAACATTCAATGAAAATAATTTTGGCAATAATTGAACTTGGACTGGCAAGCAAAAAACCGGTAAAATTTAAAGGTAAAGAGATAATACCAACAGATTTCTTGACAGAAGTTTTGAAGAGAATAGGAATACCAAAAGGATATACTGAAGTTGAAAATTTGTGGGTTTTTATAAAAGGTAAGTACAAAGGAAAAGCAAGAAGCATAATGATGGAGTGTATTGTTCCCCCATTGAAGGGTTGGGAGTGGACTGGCTCTGATATTGATACAGGAATGCCCGCAAGTATAATTGCGCAAATGATTTTTAATAACTTGATAAATGAACCAGGAAGTTATTCACCGGAATTTATTGTTTCGCCTAAAGAATTTTTTCAAGAACTTGCAAAAAGAAAAATGAGTGTATATGAAAACGGGAGAAAAATAAATTAAAATGAAAAACAATTGCGATTTTTTGATTATTGGTGCGGGAGGAACTGGTTTGGCGGCAGCGATGTATGCTGCGAGGCTTGGAATGAAAACGCTAGTTTTAGGGTCTACACACGGCACTGAATTGCCTGTTGGAGGCGTGATAACGACGACAAACATTGTTGAAAATTATCCTGGTTTCATAAAACTCACAGGACACGAACTTGCGAAAAAACTTGAAGACCATGCACGAAGTTATGATTTGGTTGAAATAAAAAACGAAAAAGTTTCTGAAATTAAAAAGCAGAAAAGAGGTTTTATTGTAAAGACGAATAAAAGTGAGTATGAAACAAAAACAATTTTATTTGCGACAGGCACTAAATGGAAAGAACTCCCGGAAAGCGTGAAAGGGAGTAAGGAATTTATGAATCGTGGTGTTCATTACTGTGCTTTGTGTGACGGGCCTTTGTACAAAAACAAAATCGTCGCTGTTGTTGGAGGAAGTGATTCTGCGGCGAAAGATGCACTTCTATTAAGCGAACATGCAAAAAAAGTCTACATAATTTATCGAGGCAAGGAAATACATCCGGAGCCGATAAACTTGGAAAGAATCAAAAAAAACAAAAAAATTGAGATAATAAATGAGACAAACATAAAAGAAATTCATGGAAATGAACTTGTGAACAGAGCTATTTTAGACAAGCCTTACAAAAAAAGTGATGAACTTGTTTTAGATGGGATTTTTGTTGCAATAGGGCATATAATTCTCTCTGACTTAGCAAAACTACTTAATGTAGAACTGAATAAAAAAGGAGAAATAAAAATAAACCATATGACATCAGAAACAAATGTTCCTGGAGTTTTTGCGGCAGGTGATGTTACAGACAAGCCATTCAAACAGTTAATAACCGGAGTCGCTGACGGTTGCACCGCTGCTTATTCTGCATACGAATACATTAATAAAGAGGAAATTATAACGAGTTGAATGCCAAAAATAATCTCGGCGAAAACAAAAGAAAGCATTGAAGTTAAGGAGGGGGAAAAAATCAGAGATGCTTGCGAGAAACTTGGGGTACCTTTCTGCTGCACAAACGGACTTTGTGGAACGTGCATGATTGATATAATCGAAGGGGAAAAAAACCTCTCCGAGTTGACAGAAAGCGAAATTGATATGGAAAGAGACAAGAAACACAGGCTTGGATGTCAATGTAAGATAAAAAACGGCGACGTGAAAATTAGTTTTTAATTAGAGAATATACTTAAATTGTTCTTCTTTATAAAATTCAAAAGGACTACTTTTAATAGAATAATTTTTAACAATTAATCCTTTATTATTTTCTCTTGACAGTAAAATTGCCTCTACCGGTTCATTTAAATCAGAGCCCCCGTTATGTGTTCTGTTTAAAATAATAGGGCTTAAAGTAATGTAACCTTCTCCAATTAAAAATTTCAAAGCATCTTCTAATTTACTAAAAGACTTCTCAGGACCCATCAAGGCAACTTCTCTTATTTTTCCCTGATAATTGTCGTGGTTGAAAAAATTCGCAGAGTCAATTGTTTTTCCTGAAGGGGATTCATATCTTGGCATAAAGAAATTTATTTAGTGTAGTCTAAATAGATTATTGCCTTTTGTTGTAATAATCCCAAACCTTTTATACTGATTTTTTATGTTATTTACATGGCGTTAGATTTTGAAATTCCAGGGCTTTTGGAGGAATTGAAGAAGAGAAAACCGAAGAGAGTTTTGGTTCAGCTTGCAGAAGGGATAAAGCAAAATTCAGAAGAAATTTCTGATGCAATTGAGTCTCTTGGAATAGAAGTTATTTTTTCAGGGGAGACTTCGTGGGGAGCGTGTAGCGTGGCTGTCCATGAAGCTAAAGAATTGAATGTGGATTTGATTGTTCATTTTGGACATGCAGAATTTATGGAAGTTGATTTCCCAATTATTTATGTTGAAGTAAAAGATATTCTTAATCTTGAACCAATACTGAAGAAATCATTGAGTGAATTAAAAGAATTCAAAGTTTTGGGATTGAGTTATTCAATTCAACACAGACACGATATTGAGAACATAAAAAAATTTTATGAGAAAAATGGAAAGGAAGTTATTTTGTCAAAAAAATCAGGGCATGCTGCCTATGAAGGGCATATTGTCGGTTGTGAATATAGTGGTTTAAAGGCAATAGAAAAAAAAGTTGATGCTTTTGTGATAATTGGAAATAATTTTCATTCAATGGGTGCAGTGTTAAGTGTTGATAAACCGGTAATACTTCTTGATGTTTACAATAATGAAGTAAAAAATGCAGGAAAATTAAAAGAAAAAATCCTGAAACAAAGAGCAATATCTATTGAAAAATTGCGGGAAGCCAAAACTGTTGGAATTATCGTTGAAGTAAAACCTGGACAGAAATTTGGTTCTCACAAATATCTTGTCGATAAATTAATTGAAAACGGAAAAAAGCCGATTGTTATAACAATGTCAGAAATCACAGTTGACAAAATAATGAATTTTTACAACACAGACGCCTTCATTGAGTTGGCTTGTCCGAGAATCGCTATAGATGATTTTGCAAAATATCCAAAGCCGATTTTGACTTTCAAGGAAGCACTTGTAGCTTTAAACGTTAAGAGCTGGAAAGAAATACTAAAAATTGGAATTGTCTGATTAAAATTAATCAGCATAATATTTATAATATTATAATTCCTATTAAAAAAGGATGAAAAAAGGGTTTGATAAACTTAGCGTTCGTAATTCAAGAAAAATATATTTGATAGTTTATCTTATGATTCTTGCTCTAGTTATTTCTATTGCGGTGGCAAAAATTTCTGGCAGGGAAATTGATGAACTTACCCTAAAGGTTGTTGGTGTATTTTTAATACTTGCTATATTCTTTACAGAAAGCCATAGATTAAACACATATTATGAAGTAAATCCTCATTCAATTATAGCTTCAAAAGGAATCTTCTCAAGAACAACTAGGAGACTTGATTTAGTCGCAATCAGCGACGCTAATTTGAGGCAGAACTTATGGGAGAGAATGCTTAATTATGGGGATGTAGGTGTAAGAACATTTTCCGATGACAGCGCTATGGTAATAAAAAAAATAAATAACCCTTCAATGTTTGTAGATTTTTTGGAAGCTAAAACACGCAGGGCGAAATCGCAGAGGAACTAAAATGGAAATTGAGTACATCAAGAAAGAACATGGGAGACACAGGTCAAATCATCACTGGAAATTTTTAGTGTTTGTGATTTTTTTAGGAGTTTTTTCTTTTGTGATTTACACCTCATTTTATGGTGATTTTGATTTTACTGGGAATATAATACAAGGAAGCGATTCTTCGCAAGAAGAAAAGTCAATTCAGTTTCAGGCAGATTTAACAATTCCTCAGTTGAGCATCGAAGGAAATTTTGACAGAATTGAATTAAGAGGAAATTCAGGCTCTTTTTTGCAGGTTGGCGACCAGAGATTTTATCTTGGAAATGTGACAAATAATTACATAACTCTAAATGAATATGATGGGGAAATTGCTTTTAATGAAGAAAAAATTTCTGTAATTGAAGGGAAGGCAACCGGAGTTATAATTAATGGTATTTTGGTTACATCACAAACAAAAGAAACAACAAAAATAACATTTGAAAATTCATTGAGTTATGATTTGCTGGAAATGGGAAATGAGGTTTCAATAAAGAAAATTTCTTATGTAACTTCTGGTTTGATAAATGTTGAAGACGGAAAAAACGCTTTTGTTGTGAATGAAGAACAAGTTACAATAAATGATTTTAAAGGAAGCATTCAAATATCAAACAAAAAATTCAGACTCGACGGACAAATTAGCGACTTGGAAATTCTTGGAAATAAGAATGTGAATATAAAAGTTTGAGACACTTACACTAAACACTCCTCTAAAATTCACTCACTCGTAAACTCGTTCGAAATTAGTGTAGATTGTTAACATAAACTTTTGTTCTTCATGTTAACTAATAATATTAATATCTGAACAAAAGTGAAGTAATTTTTTCGGTGTAAAAACGACGGGCGAAGTGAAGTGAGCGATTTCAATACTTAAATCCAAACTTTTTCAAATCAACTTTGTTCTTGTTGGTTTTAATTCCTTCTCTTTTCAAAAGTTTAATCTTGTTTTTTACTCCGGAAGCAAAACCACTGATATCTCCATCACTTTTTATTACACGGTGGCATTTGACTTTAGAAGATGAATTTTTATTCAGTGCGTTTCCAACAGCTCTTTGAGAATATTTGTTTCCTAACATTTTTGCAATAGCATTATAAGTTGTAACTTTTCCTTTTGGAACTTTGCTAAGAATCCTGTAAACTCTTTCCTGAAATTCAGTCGGCATTTCAGTAGTCTGGAAGTTCTTCGTTGCCTGTTTCTTTTGACACAGCGTCTTTTGGTTCTTCCTTTAAGTCTTCTTCCGTTATAGAGTTTATCATCTCTTTGAATTTCGCGAATTGAGGTGCTAAAATCCTGACTCCTTGCTTTGTGAAGCCAGTGTATCTTTCGCTTGTGACGAATTCTCTTACTGTAACTCCTTTTCTGCCTCCAAAGTCATCAACTCTTACAACAATGTCTGTCGTGTCGTTCTTGTTTATTTTTCCTATGTCTTTTTCCATTAAATCATAAGATTTCTAACTTTTATAAATATTTAGTTATCAGAATCAATAGTTTCAGCTGCTAGAATTGAACAGCCAGTTGTTTGACTTATCTCGTTTATCTGCATTACACCTGTAACTCTAGAACCATCGCTAAATTCCCATGTTGGGTAGCTCTGAATTCCTGCGTTGTTGCAGACCGCGTTTTGCCCAGCTGCGTTTGGAAGCGAACATTCAACATAGTTAACATATTTCCAGCTGTCTCCGAAAAGTTTTTTTTGCTCTTCACAATGTGGGCACCAATAAGCACCATACATTTTTGCTCCTGAATCCGTAAGGCATTGAGCGAAAGAATCATACTCTCCTGGCGTGGAATTTGCTGGAATGTAAAACCAGTAAATCAATCCTGCGACAATAACTACGAAAATAACTGCGTAAATCCTGTATTTTGTTTTTTTACTCATTTTAGTAAATGGAAAAATTGATTTATAAATTTGTGTGAAGTTTTGTCCTCACATATTATAAAATTACGCCCCGACCAGGAATGCTAAGAAACCAAGGTTTCTTTAGCGTAATCTTCCTTTGAATTTAAACTGATTTACGTGGTCGTGATTACCACATGAACGCCCCGACCAGGAATCGAACCTGGATGCCTGTAAAGGCCAAGATTTCCAATCTTGTGCAATACCATTATGCGATCGGGGCTTATAAAGAAAAAATTTGGCGAGTTTATAAGTTTTAAGAAATTATCTTTTCTGTATTTGTTTTATCAGCCAGATTATAAGCAAGGTTAATGTAACAGTGACTAGAATCCATATAAGCCACATGAATACTCCCATCCATCCAAAACCATATGTCCAGTAACTCCCCATCATCCCATAGTCCCTGTAAGGCATCATTCCACCGAAGTTCCAGAATAAGAACAGCAGTACCAAAATTAATATTGCGATAACGAAAACATTTTCATTTTTCATTTTTTATTGAAACGCCCACGCCGGGAGTCGAACCCGGGTTTCCAGCGTTCTGCGCATTTTTCTCTCCAAAAGGAGGGGTTAGTATAAGGGGAAACTTGGTTCCCCTCATGCGCGACAGGCTAGCGTCATAGCCGTTAGACCACGTAGGCATTTAGTAAAAATATCAATTTTCAATATTTAAAACTTTGCTGTAAAATTGTTAACACTAAAAACATAGATTCAGATTACGTTAACAGTTTGCATAAAAATATAGGCGACTTTGGAGTGAACTTTTTATTCCTTGAATTTCAGCACTTTGATTTTTCCAAGAGTTTTCTTTTTTGAAGTTATTTCTTTGTGTATGTTATTCACTTCCTCAGGACTTAATTCTATTATTCCAGAACTATTTTCACCGCGGAAACAAACTTCAAGCACAATTCCTTTCGGATTGAGAAAATCCTCTTTTGTTATTATCTCCCTGATTTCCCCAGAAGTCTCAAGCTTTCCAATTTTTCCTCCATCAAAAAGCTTTTTTGTTCTGACTCTCATGAAAACCCAGAATTTTATCCTTTAAAAGAATTTATGGAATGTAAAGATTATTTTACTTTAATAATCAATAGTTTGTTATATACCCAAGCGAAAAGCCAGAAAAACGCAAATCCCATAATTAATGTAGCAATTGCTGAAGCAAGCATTATAATTGTAATCTCAAATGTTCCAATTCCTCCTACTCCGTAAACACTTTGCAACAAGGAATTGTAAAAAGGAACAAATTTAACCAACAAAAACACTTCAAATATAAGTGTAAAAATCATTGCGACAAATCCTCCTGCCGCACCGAATTTTAGTTGGTTTAGTTTTTCTGTCATTTTATAATCTTTTCGACAAAAGTAATTTATCACATTTTTTGTAATAGCTACTAAATATCCCATTTTCATCAATTGTTGTTATGAAGAGATTTTCTGGTAAATATATCTCCCCACCATAAACTGTTATTTCATTAATTCTACAGTGAGTAAAACAAATTTTTCTGCTACATTCTTCTCTGAAAATAAAATAGTGGCAAGGACGTAAACTAAGTGGTTCTATAACTCTTTCATAAACTGCATTGGTTTGAAACCCATCCCGTATATTTAATCTTATGACAATGCCTTTTGTTAAATCTTCTATGTTTCTAATAAGGGTAACTCTAACTTGGTCATTCATTCTGTTTTTTATTTCCTGACCTTTTTAAAACTTTTTTTCCGTTCATATACTTATGCAAGGCACTTGGGATTTTAACACTTCCATCTTTTTGCTGGTGATTTTCTAAAATTGCAACCATAATTCTGGAAGTTGCAATTGCCGTGTTGTTTAGTGTGTGAAGAAAATATTTTTCTCCTTTTTTTGAAATCCCTTTAATGTTTAGTCCTCTTGATTGTGAATCAACGCAATTACTCAAAGATGTTACTTCTCCGTAATCTTTTGTCGTCGGCCTGTAGACTTCAATATCTTCCCCTTTTGCTTTCCAATCCCCTAAATCTCCAGAGCAAGATTCTATAATTCTGTAAGGGAGTTTTAATTTTTTCATTATTTCTTCCGAGTTTTTTTTCAACTCATTGTAGTATTTCCAGGAATCTCTTGGATGGCAGAAAATAAACTGCTCTACTTTGTTGAACTGATGTGTTCTCCAGAGACCTTTTTCATTAATACCGTGGCTCCCAATTTCTTTTCTGAAACACATACTATATCCCAAAAATTTTAAAGGAAGATTTTTTTCGGGAGTTATTTTTTCTGAAAGCATTCCTAAAATAGAATGTTCTGAAGTAGGAATCAAATACAAATCTTCGTCCTGAATTTTGTAAATTTTTGTTTTGAACGCTTCAAAATCTTCAGCCGCTTCTGCAACTTTTTTATGAACCATTAACGGCGGTTCTATGTATGTGTACTTTTTTTTTGACATCAGGTCAATTATGAACCTTATTAATGCCTGATTCAAAAGTGCTAGGTCTCCTTTTAGATAATAAAACCCTGCTCCTGAAACTTTTGCCGAAGCGTCAAAATCCCCTAAGCCAAGATTTTCTATAATCTCAACATGATTTCTTACAGGAAAATTAAAAGATTTTGGTTTTCCAGATTTTTTTCTTACAATGTTATCCTTGTCACTTTTTCCATGAGGCACCTTTTTTTCCATTAACGTCGGAATTTTCGCAATTCCTTTGTTTAGCTTCTCAAAAATCTCCTTCTCTTCTTCCTCAATTTTTTTCAGTATTTCAGGGATTTCCTTGGCTTTTTTTATTAAATCAGAGGCTTTTCTGTCATCTTTAGATTTTTTTGCCTTGTTTATGTTTTCTGAAATGCTGTTTCTTTCATGCCTTAAGTTATCTACTTGGACTTTTAGACTTCTCCATTTTTTGTCCAATTCAAGAACTTCATCAATGACTTTTATATCTTTGTTTTTCTTTTTATTATTATCTTTGTAAAGCTTTGGATTTTCTCTTAGATGTTTTATGTCAATCATATTAAAATTTAGGAATTATATTATTTAAATTTATTGAACTAAAAAGTTTTAAAAGTAACAAAAACTGTATTTAAAAGAGGTGTATGTAGTGTTAATTTTGAAAAATGGCTACTGAAGCATTAACGCAGACGACTGAAAGTCTGATAGAAGGGTATAACATATTTCTTTCGACATTTCCTACTTTTTTGCAGCAATTTATTAACTTGTTTTTGATAGTTTTTATTGTTGTTGTTTACTTTGTTTTGGTATGGAAATTTCATAATTTCATAGCGACTAAGAATGTTATTAACCTGAATCTTAATCAATATAATCAGGTTGAACACCCCTCTCTGGCTAAATTTTTGGCGGGTAGTTTATATCTTGTTGAATACATAATTATTCTGCCGTTTGTAATTTTCTTCTGGTTTTCAGTATTTACCTTTTTTCTTGTGTTGTTTACAGAGGACTTGTCAATAGGCACAACCCTAATTGTTTCTGCTACTTTAGTATCTTCGATAAGAATGATAGCGTATTACAGAGAAGGGCTTGCAAAAGAGCTCGCGAAACTTCTTCCTTTTACAATTCTTGCAATATCCTTCCTAAATCCTAATTTCTTTCACGTTGAAAGATTAGTCGGACAATTAATTCAAATTCCTGATTTTTTCAGCCAGATTTTAATATATTTTGTTTTCATAATTATACTTGAAACAATATTAAGATTCTTTGATTTTTTGTTTTCATTTTTTGGGATGGAAGAGCCAGTTCAAGAAGAATATGGGGAAGAGTAGAAAGTAATAAATATTTAATAATCTATAGTAATTTATGAGAAAAAATTTAAATAACAAAGTAAGAATTATCTCGGTTGATTTTCAGAAAGAATTTAGTCTTCAAAGTGGTAATCATTACAAATCAAGAAAAAGTGTTGGTTTTATTAAAAATACTCTAGTTCCATATCTTAGAAAAGAAAATATTAAAATTGCTGAGATAATTTCTGATTATAGACAACCTCGACCAGGAGATAGGGATGATTCAACAAGACCTGGAGAATTGGGCTATGAATCCGAAATTCCTGATGATGTCAAAATCAAACCACAGTGGATTAAGTGTATGAATTCTCCAATTTGGATAAGGAACAATATTGGTAATCCAAATAAAAAACCAGGAATACCTTATCAAGATTCAGAGAGTTTTACTAAATGGTTAGATAAAGTTGTTGGTAAACCTAATAGTTTAGATGCAGTTATTCTTATAGGCTTAACAGCAGATTGTTGTGTTTTCTGCACTTCACAAGAATTAAGTTGGAGAGGTTATAATGTTAAAGTTCTTAGCGAGGGTGTTGCGACTTATTCAGGAAGTGAAAAAGAGAAAGAAATGATTCTTTCTAATCCTCCATTTACTAATTGGGCAGAAGCCATTAATTTAAGTAATTTAAAAAAAATGTTAAAATCCAATTAATTCCTAGAAACTTCGGGATGATCTTTTCCTGTTCTGCTCATTTCTTTCAACATCTCAATGTGTTTTTCTTTTTCTTTTTTGTAGTCTTCTTTGTCTACTCCTGATTTTTCAATCATTTTTGCCAAATATTCTCCACCTAAAAAATGCGGCGTTAAAACATAAGTTGCACCTTTTTTGTAAAAATCAATTGCATCTTTGATGCTATGCGCTCTTACAATGATTATTGCATTTTTGTTTTTCAGTCTTGTTTTTTCTATCAAAAGGAAATTTGTTTCTGCTTCTGGAATTGTTGAAATTATGAGTTTTGTTTTACTTAAAGGTAATTCATCAAGAAACTCAGTGTCGTCGGCATCTCCGTATAATGAAGGAATTCCAAATCTTGAAAGTGTTGATATCGTTTCTGGATTGAAATCAATTACGAGATAATTCTTTTTTATTTTTTTCAGCACGTTTAGAATATTGAATCCGATTCTGTTGTAGCCAAATAAAATTGCGTCGTAATTTTTATTAATTTTTTTCTTTTCTTTAATATCTTTTCTTTCAAAGATATTAAGATATTTTGAGAAAATGGGATAGATTTTGTTGGAGTAACTTATCATATATGTTGAACCTGCGATTGTGATTAATCCAATCATTGTTATAATTGATAGAATTTCCTGGTTCAAATGTCCAACTGTAATTCCTAATGCGACCATTATTATTGAAAATTCTCCTATTTGTGCGACAGTCATCCCGGCCATGAAACTGCTCCTTTTTGTGTAGCCTAAAAATCCCATGAGTGCTATGACAATCAATGGATTCCCGACGAGGATGACAAGCGAGAAAATCAATATTGAAACCGAGTTATTCATCACATCTCCGAAAACCATTTGCGAACCTATGAAGATGAAGAATAATATTAGGAAGAAATCCCTTAATGGTTTGAGTTTTGAACTTATTTCAGTGCTGTATGGGCTCATCGACAAAGCCACACCTGCGAACAAAGCACCGATTTCGAGAGAGAAATTCATATAGCTGAACAAACTTGCGAGAGCCAAACACCATGCAATAGAGAAAAGAAAAAGCAATTCTTGTGTTCTCGCAGCAACTTTGATTATGGAAGGTAAGAAGTAAATACTAAATCCAAAAAGAAAAATTGTAGCTAGGACTCCTTTTAACAAAGTCATTACAATCAATGGCGATGCACTTACTCCAACTGAAAGTGAGGAAATTAACATTAATGCAAAAATTGCTATTAAATCCTGGACGATAAGAAAACCAATTGCTATCTTTCCGTAAACTGTTTCAAGGTCTCCTTTGTCCGAAAGAAGTTTCATGATTATAATTGTGCTGCTAAATGTCAAAGCGACTGCGATGTATACTGAAGCCGTGAATGAAAATCCAAGAGAATATGCAATCAGAAAACCTATTATTGATGTAAAAATGACTTGCCCAATTCCTGTAATCAAAGATACTTTTCCTACTTCCTTAATAACTTTAGGATTCAAATGCAAACCGACTGTGAAAAGAAGCAATGCAACACCTATTTTCGAGAAAGTTCCGACGGCGTCGCTTGCACTTAAAAGATTGAAAAAATAAGGGCCAACAATAATTCCTGTAATTATATAACCCATAATTAACGGCTGTTTTAAAATACGCATAATTGCAGCTACAACCATTGCGATAATTATTATCAAACTTATGTTTAAAAAAATTGAATCTAAAGCCATGAATGAACTTAAACCCTCTTTTTACATCAATAGAAAAACGACTATAAAAAGTTTTTACTTGGAGAAAACTTTAAATAGCAAACTTACAAAATTCAATTATGTCAAAGCCGGAAAATCAAAGATTTTCCGCTATTGTCATTTTATAAACAAAATGCCAAGAGTAAGAGTTAAGCTGAATAGCACAGATATTGGAATGCTCAATGATATTTGTAATTCTATCAGTGATTTGGCTAAAAAATCTGGAATATTAATCCGTGGGCCAGTTACATTACCAACACAAAGATTGAAAATCACCACGAGAAAATCGCCATGTGGCGATGGAACTGCGACATTTGACAGGTTTGAGATGAGAATTCACAAAAGACTCATAGACCTTCCGGCTAATGAAAAAGTTCTCCATAATATCATGCGCCTTCAAATTCCCAAGAGCGTAAACATAAAAATTGAAGTTAAAGATTAATTATATTCTTTCGAGTTTTCCTAAAAATTCAATCCTTTCTCTTTTGTTAACAAATATCTCTTCCGCAACTTTATTTTTATCTTCACCTTTCATAATTTTGGAAAGTCCTTTTATATCCAATGAAGATAATAACATTCCATTTAAATTGTAATCCTCAAATGCTTCATATGCATTAGGTGCAATTGCCCTCGCCATTTCTCCCATATGGTCTGCATAAACTCTAATTTCTTTTTGTGCATGAGCATCCTTTCTTAACCCTAAAAAATGAAAAAGATTATGCAAATTAGTTTTCCAGTACCATTGAGTATAGAAGTTCAAGGATAAATTCATTCTAGCTAATTCGCGTGCAAGCATTGGGTCTTCTGGGTTTTTTGGATTGCCTTTTCCGTCGTCGTTTAGAAGATTTTCATAACCTTCATATGCTCTTGAAGCACTATCTTTTAACAATTCTAAAATTTTCTGTGCTTGTTCCGGACCGACTGGTTCGTCCCTTCCTTGCCTGTTTGACTTTGCCTGAATACCTAAATCTTCTGGAGAGGGAACATAAAATTCATTGTCAAGAATAGAATATCTTGCAGAATACTCATTTATGCTTGCTGTCCTGTGTCTAACCCATTGCCTCGCGACAAAAATCGGTAACTTCGCATGAAATTTTGTTTCAACCATTTCAAAAGGAGTTGTATGTATGTGTCGCATCAAATATCTTATTAATCCTTTATCCTCGCTAACCTTTTTTGTTCCACGACCATAAGAAACTCTTGCTGCTTGCACAATAGACTCATCACCACCCATATAATCAACTAACCTGACAAAACCGTGGTCTAAACATTGAAAAGGTTTGTACAAAACATTTTCAGCTGAAGGAATTGTTAATCTTTTAGTTTCTGAAACTCCGTACGGATTCAAATCAATTTCCTCTTTTTCTGTCATAAATTAAAAAAACAGAAATAGTATTTAAACAAATCTATAATGAAAAACAATAATTAATATATACCAACAAAAATAACAATTAAAATGCCAGAAGATAAAAAAGATAGATATGGTTTGTTTATTGTTCTCGAAGGAATTGACGGCTCAGGCACGACGACTCAGATAAATCACTTGCACAATCATATCAAAAGTTTGTCTAGATACGTAGATGTTTTAACAACACATGAGCCTTGGAGAAGCGAGGAAATAAAACGAATTTTAGAGGAAGACAAGGATGCTTATTCAAATGCAGAAGAGATGACTAAGTTATATATTGAAGACAGAAGCAGGCACGTAAATGAATTGATAAACGCCAGCAGAGAGCATGGAGTTAATGTTTTAAGTGATAGATATATGATGTCTACTTTTGCGTATCAAGGAACTCAGGGAGTAAGTGTTGATGCAATAAGAAAAATGCATCAGAAAATGGGAATAAAAAAACCAGATTTAACATTTTTTCTTGATGTTGATTATGAAGTTGCAAGGGATAGAATTAAAAGTAGAGGAGGGGACCTTGAAAAGTTTGAAAGTAACGAAGAATTTACACGAAAACTTATAGAAAATTATAGAAACTTAGTACAAAACGAGCCATCTTTAGGAAGAATCGTGACAATTAACGGAAATAATTCTATTGAAAGGGTTGCAGATGAAATTGCTGAAAACTTTGACCTTTTGTTTAGAGAAAGATACTAGTAATACAGGAAACCTTTAAAAACAAATTTCGCCAGAATTCTTTATATAAACATATTTTATTTTCAAATGAAAAGAAGTTCAAGACGATGGAAAAAAAGATGGCAGATGAGATGGAAGTGGCAGAGAAAACGCCTCAAGAAAGAAAAGCGAAAGCGTAAGCAGAGACGTAGTTAATTATTCTATATCTTTAATCACAAAAATAAATATAAACCTTTTTCCCTGGAAATAATAAAAGGTGAAAATATGCGCAGATATTATACAAGCATGCTGAGGGAAGACATCGATAATTTCTTGGGGGCTGTTAATTATTACGTAACTTATACAAGGGGAAGTGAAGATTATCAAAATAACCTCCAAAACGGTGCAAGATTCAGGAATGCTTGCGATATTCTTAGGAGTATGAAATTATCTGGGACTAATGTTGCTGATATCTTGTTAGATAATTCTACAAGAAAACTTCTCGAGAAAATATTTAATTTAGGAGAACATTAAAATAATACTTCTCGTTCAACATAATAATCTTTATAAGTATTGACAGGGATTTCTTATTATGAGTGAGATTTGGACTGAAAAATACAGACCTGGAAAATTTGAGGATGTTGTCGGACAGGATGAGATTGTGAAAAGAGTGAAGGCGTTGACTAATTCTCTTAACATTCCGCATTTGCTTTTTGCAGGGCCTCCTGGAACAGGCAAATCAACTCTTGCTTTGATTACTGTGAAGGACCTTTACGGAGACAAATGGAGGGAGAATTATCTTGAGCTGAACGCTAGTGATGAAAGGGGAATTCAAATTGTCAGAGAAAAAGTAAAGAATTTTGCGAGAACAAAATCTCTTGGAAATGTTCCTTTCAAAGTTATATTCCTCGATGAAGCTGATGCTTTGACTCCTGAAGCTCAGCAGGCACTTAGGAGAACGATGGAAAATTATTCTGCAACTTGTAGGTTTATTCTTTCGTGCAATTATTCAAGCAAAATAATTGACCCAATCCAGTCGCGTTGTGCTATTTTTAGGTTTAAATTACTGGAAAAAAAAGATGTTGAAAAAATAATAACCAAAATAGCTGTAAGTGAAAAAATAACAATAACTTCTGAAGCAGTTAGTGTGCTTTATGAAGGAAGCGAGGGAGACTGTCGAAAATGCATAAATCTTTTGCAGGCAACAGCTTCAATATCCCCTTCTATAGGTGCTGATTTGGTTTCGACAATTCTTTCAAGCGCAAAGCCGAAAGATATTAGAGTTGTTTTGGATTATGCGTTAGCAGGAGAATTCCAAGAAGCACGAGAAAAACTTCTTGATTTGATGTTGAAGGAAAGCGTCTCTGGACAAGATGTTATCAAATCGATTCAAAAAGAAATTTGGAATCTTCCTGTAGAGCCGATGATAAAAGTCAAACTTACTGAAAAAACAGGTGAAGCAGAATTCAGAATTGTTGAGGGCTCTGATCCTTTTATACAACTCCAAGCACTCATTGCGAGTTTCGTTTTGGCGGGACTTGGCAAATAATAAAAAATGATAAAAAATATAGAGGTTGAATTAAGGAGTTTAATAAGCAAGGAGAAATATGAAGAACTTTTAAAATTTTTCAAACAAAATTCTAAATTTTTTGGAGAAGATTATCAGGAAACTTATTATTTCGATTTTGAATCTAACTTCAGAATTCAACGAAATAATTCTGGAGCTAAAATATGGTATAAGAACGGAAAAGTTCATGACGATATAAGAGAAGAAGTTGAAATACACATAAACAAGAATGACTTTGACAGATTAGAAAGATTATTGGGTAAGATAGGTCATAGTGTGAAAATAAAATGGTTCAGGAAAAGAAATCAGTTTGATTGGAACGGAATTATTATTTCTTTAGATTATACAAAAGGTTATGGTTATATAATCGAGATGGAGTTGATGTCTAGTGAAGATGATAAAGAAAAGAATCTCCAGATATTAAAACAAAAATTCTCTGAATTGAACATACCAATAACTCCAAAAGAAGAATTCAAGAAAAAATATGAAGAATACATTGAAAATTGGGAGGAGCTGACAAGATAAAATGTCATGGCCAGAAAAGTACAGACCACAGAGTTTTTTAGAAGTAAAAGGACAGGATGAAGCAATTAGAAATATAAAAAATTTTATTGAGAATTTTTACCTCGGTAAATTAAGCAAGACTGGAAAAAAAGCACTGATTCTTCATGGTTCGCCCGGAGTTGGTAAAACGACTTTGGCGCACGTGATTGCAAAAGAATTTAATTCAGAGATATTTGAATTGAATGCAAGTGATTTGCGAAACAAAGCAAATTTACAGCAGACACTGAAACCTGCAATTGAGCAAAAATCTTTGGTGAGCAAAAACAAGATTATTTTGATTGATGAGGTTGACGGAATTTCTGCTTATGCTGATTGGGGGGGAATGAGCCAAATTTTATACTTAATTGAAAATACAACTTACCCGGTGATTATTACAGCAAATGATATTTGGGATAAAAAATTCTATGACTTAAGGAAAAAATCAGAAGTAGTAAAATTAAAAGAAATTGATTACAAAACGATAAAAGGAATATTGATTGAAATACTTAGAAAGGAAGGCAAGTTTGTCAATAATGAAACCTTAACTGAAATTGCTGTGAAAGTTAAGGGAGATTTAAGGGCTGCGATAAATGATATACAAATAGAATCTGGTATTAGGCCATTTTCTTCGAAAGTTCCAATAAGCGAGAGAAATAAGGAAACAGATATTTTTAATTCTCTGAAAATGATTTTTAAGGGAAAACCTACAAAAGAAATGCTTGAAATTTATGATTCTGTGAACATGAATCTTGATGAGATAATGCTCTGGGTTGAAGAAAATATTCCGAGAGAATACAAAGGAGAAGAATTAGCAAGGGCTTATGACCTTTTGAGCAAGGCAGATATTTTCAAAGGAAGAATTTACAAACAGCAATACTGGAGATTTCTAGTTTACGAAAATATCTTTCTTAGTTTTGGAATTTCAGCTTCTAAAAATCCGCTTAAACCAATAGGAAGCGGTTTTACAAGTTACAAAAAACCAGATAGGATTTTAAAGATTTGGCTGAACAACAAAAAAAACGAGAAAAAGAAAACAATCGCGAAAAAATACGCACGCTACGTTCATATTGGACAAAAGCGTGCAATGAGGGATTTTCCAGTTATAAAGAAAATTCTACAAAATAAAAATGTTCAGAATGAGCTTAAACTCAGTGATGAAGAAGTTGAGTATGTTATGAGATGAATTTAAAGACTATACTCATTAACATATCTTGCAATATTTTCTAAATAATCTGGATCGATTCTGATAAAAAGTTTTTGCTTGTTTTGATTTTTAATCGCCACAACATATAAAGTATGGGTAATGTTGTCATAATGCATTATTTTACACCCCTGTCTGTGTTCATCAGGGTGTTTAACAAATTGAAATTTACCGGTTCCAATTGCTTTAACACCTAATAATCCTTCCAAATCTTCTCTTAATGGGTAAAAACATCTTAAAATACTATGTTTGCTATTCTTACGGTTAATTTTGTGTTTTGGCATGAAAATAATTCAAAAACCATGTTTTTAAATTTAATCAATCAAAAACTATTAAAACTTTCTTTATTATTTACTTCTATGCCGTATGATATTAAGATAGGTAGGAACTTAGCGGACAAAAAGGCTTTTGGTGATGAAGGATTTGTATTTCTTGGCAAGAGCTATGTTAAAATGGGGAATTATTCTTCTTTGAGCAATAATATTTTTATGGATGTTGCAAGAAATCATGTTGTTTTGGTTGCCGGAAAACGTGGAAGCGGAAAGAGTTATACTCTAGGTGTTATTGCTGAGGAGCTATCAGGTTTGAAAAAAGAAATAAGTCAGAACATAGCGTCGCTGATTTTTGACACAATGGGAATTTTTTGGACAATGAAATTCACGAATGAAAAAGACAAAGAACTTTTGTATGATTGGAAGCTTTCGACAAAAAATTTACCGACAAGAATTTTTGTTCCTTTTGGACATTATGACAATTATATTGAAAAAGGAATCCCAGTTGATGAAAAATTTGCCCTGAATCCAATGGAGCTTGATGCCGAAGATTGGATAATAACTTTTGGTTTAAGTATTATAAATCCTGTTGCTGTTTTGATTGAAAGAGCAATAAACAACCTGAAAAAAGAAGAATCTTTTACAATAAAAGACGTAATTCGAGAGATAGAATCTGATGATAAATCTTCTAATGAAATAAAAAATGCAGCAGTTAGTTTGTTCCAGGCTGCAGAAACTTGGGGAATTTTTTCTGAAAAAACGAAAAATGCGACAAAAATAGGGGATTTGATTTCTGGTGGAACAACAAGCATTCTTGATTTAAGTGTTTACAATTCAATCGGTGCTTTCAACGTAAGGGCTTTGGTAATTGGTTTGCTTTCAAAAAAGATTTTCAATCAAAGAATGAATGCGAGAAAAAAGGAGGAAGTTAAAGCAGTTTCGAGCAGCTTTTCTATGACGGGATTTGAAGAGAAAAAAGAGACACCACTTGTCTGGATTTTCATAGACGAAGCACATGAGTTTTTGCCTTTGAATGGAAAGACAGCGGCGACAGATGCTTTGATTCAATTGCTTCGTGAAGGAAGACAGCCAGGAATTTCTCTTGTTTTGGCGACGCAGCAACCAGGACAAATTCATAGAGATGTTATGACTCAATCTGACATTGTAATTTCACACCGAGTTACATCACAGCCTGATTTAGAAGCACTGAATTATATTATGCAAAGCTATCTTCTTGAAAGCATAAAAAAATATATGGATGATTTGCCGGATTTGAAAGGTTCAGCAATTATACTTGACGATAATTCAGAGAGAATTTATCCTATGAGGATACGTCCGAGATTCACATGGCATGGGGGAGAAGCACCGACTGCAATTAGAGTAGAGAAGAAGTTATGAAAAAATACGCTCGCACTAAAGTGTTCACTAAAAGACACTCGCCTAACGGCTTGATATTTCTTTTATTTATTAACGAAGAAAAATTTTGATTTTTATTTGTTAATTATTATATCAAAACTAAGCGACTTTGGAGTGATGCTGATTAATCACAAGTCTTTTTTATTTAAAAAATAAATAAGAATAATCAAGAGAATTATTAATATTATTAATAAAATCCACCAATAATTTGATACTTTCTCGATAAAATTTTCTTTTTGATATGTTTCTATTTTTTTAACTTCATCTTCCTCCTCAATCTCTTCAAATTCTGGAGATTTTTCTTTTGAGTATTCACTTATGTCTCTTTTTGATAATTCTGCTAAATCTTTATCATAAATAATGATTTCTTTTGAGTCTTCATAATATGGAACAAATATCTCAAATGATGTCTGATTTAATTCCAGTAAACCTCCACCAATAATTTCTCCCGTTTCAGAATCCACTTCATCATAAAGTATCTTATTATGTAAACCAAATGAAGTTATGTTAATAGTTTTTCCATTATAATCCAAGACCCTTACAAAATATAATCCGGCGGGATTTTCTATTATTTTGTTAGAAAATTCTATCTCTGTGGAGTTGATTGTAATATTTCCATGATTGTAGCTTAATTCAAATTTATAATAAATCAATGGTTCTTGAACCGCTTGGATATTAACAAGTGATATTAGGATAATTATAAATATAAAATATATATTTTTCATCTTACACCCGCCATTTCAAGCACGTCATAATATTCTTTATCCGAGATGAATTTATATTTATACAATAAATCCAATTTAGCCCTATATCTAGGCTCTGACGAACTTATGAGATCTATAAAAGAAGGGTCATAAATTTCTTTGACATATTCTGCAATATCTTCGCGTATGTTTTTTCTACCATAAGGAGTTACTGCAGAACCAAAGAAATAATCTTTATCAATATTCTGCCAAGCCAATTCAAATTCTGAAATCATCTCTCCAGAAGCTTGGTCGAATCTGAAGAGGGAACGATCTCTTGCATGGGCAACTTCATGACGGAATACTTCTAAATTAAAACAATCCTCTCTTATAAAAATATCTCTAGAATAAGCAGCAAATCCACATGTTGAACTTGGAAGGTCTGTGTCCTTTATTCTTATATCAAAATCCGACCTATCAATAACTCCAATAGTATTGATTGCATCTTTACTTTCTGGTGTTAAAGTAGACCAATAATCCGCGAGCCTCCCAAGAACCACATCTCTTCTCCCTCTTGGAATATCACCACTCATTCTTGCCTTTGAATTAGTTAACTCCAAAACAGATCTTTCTGTAGGATAATTATATGCTATTCTCGGAGAAAATATCATTTCTGTACGATCATAAAACATAAGAAAATCACTATTTCCAGCTACGTAGTCTGGGACAACAGCAAATCTATTAAAATTATCAACTAGAATTTTGTGCCCAAAACTGGAAGTAGATCCGGTAAAAAAACTGGGATGTTCTCCAGCAAAAGAAAAATCAGGAAATTCTTCCCTGGGCCTAGTAATCCTAGAAAATAATGGATCTCCACTTTCATCAAGCATGATAAGTTCTATTGGGGAGGTTGATGAGGCCTCAAAACCTCTTCGATGAGATATAAAAACATCCTTACCATTAAGATTTATAGATTTGGAATTTTCCTGAATTGAAAATTCTCCTTTAGTTGTGACTTTTGGGATTAATCCACCAATATCCCTATTTTGAATTTCTATTTCTGAATTAAAACTATTTCGTATTAAAACATGATCTCCTTCATCAATTTTGATAAAAGGATTATCTTCATTAAACAAAAGTTCCGGTTTAGTTCCCTTGGAAGACATTATTAATTTTTTATTTTTCAAATCAAATGATACATAGTCCCCCTCACCTACCTGCCCATCGAAAAATAAATCTGCTTTATAGTTAAGGGAACCTTGTCCGATAGGATTCGGAGAAGGAACAAATCCCGTATCGATACCATTTATTAGAATGTTTGGGTCATCTGATGTAAAAAATGCCTGATTTCCGTCAAATTTTAATTTCCCACTAATAATATCCCCACTAGGAAGTTTGAAATTTCCATTACTATAACTTTCTATGGTTGTTATATAATCACTTGGAGAAGATTCATCGTTTAGTGCAGGAATTTCCGCGATTTCTGCCCCATCTGGAACGTTCATTTTTATTCCAGATTTACTATCAAATATAACATTTGAATTTGCGGGCACGTTTATTTTGTTATTTTCGAATATATATGTTCCTCCCCTTTCATTGACCATAAAATCCGCCTTTACAATTTTTCCTTTTTCATCTAACTCAATAAATGTTGGGCGTTCTGATTCTCCTTGTGAAATTATATTTTCAAAAATATTCCCTTTAACATTGATCTCTGCATCTTCATTTACAAAAGTCAATCTAGCATTTTCGTTGTTTAATTTTTGATATTCCACCCCTTGACCAGAAATCTCATTTTCTTGCAAACCCATTAGTAAACCTATATCTGTAAAATCTTCTAAAAAAATTGCCTCTTGTTGTGAATAGATGAACTGTGTGCTAATCAACAAAATTAAAAAAACCATAAAAATTTTTATTTTATTCATATTTATTTCCAAAAACCCAGGTTAAGGTTTCATTATTTAGCTTTGAGTTTTCATCTCTAAAAATAAATATTGTTGTTTCTTCATCATAATCCACTAGATTAATATAAAGGTCTTTTTCAAGAGAAATTTCTAGGAGGCAGGTTAAACAAATACCTTCTGATTTTATTTGCTGATTCATATATTCATTAACCGATTCGTAGACAATTCCCATTCTCACTGGAATTTCTACAGAAAATTCCCTGAATAAAACTATATTTTCTCCCTTTGAAATACTTATAGGGTACTCTACCTCAAGAATAACCCTTTCATCTAGGATCGTTGTGGCAGTTTTTATTTCTCCCTGACTTATATTTAAATTATGAAAATCAACAAAATTTCTAGTACAGAAAAAAAGCACCTCATCTACAAAAAATGAAATCTCATTTTCAATGTCTTCTTTCAACGGCATAAAATTTTTCCCACTTTCATAATAAATTGGCGCTCCAGAGTTGGTTGAAAATTCTGGTGGAAAAAAGTACCCTCCCCCATCAGCTACTTCATAAATCATTTTACTTCCCTCTTTTTCGATACATTCAGAAACAAAGTTGTGAACTTCACTTGATTCAGTTTCTAGTGGACTTGATGTAATATTTTTCTCAATCATAAAAAATAAAAAAGCAACCCCCACAATAAAAATAGATAGTATAATAAAAATTGTAATTTGCCCTCTTTTATTAAACATTAATTAAATAGTTATCTTAAGTATAAAAATATATGGCTGATTTATTATTGGAGCATCACAAAACCTTGAAATCAATTCTGACACGTAATTTGTAAGGTGCAATTTCACCTGCTTTTTTTACATTGAGGATTTTTATTTTCTTTTTTGATTTTTTCGCCTCCTCATTTATTTTTTTCTTAACTGATGGAATTTCTTCCTCTTTGCAAAAATCATAGTAAAATACAACTGTATTTTTTTTGCTCAATGAAAACGCTTCTTTCAAAAAACTTTCTTTAAGTTGAGGGCGCGGCATGACAATAAAATCGAATTCGTGGGGCACCAAGGTTCCCCTTACGATAACCCCTCCTTTAATTGCTCGTTCGTTATCACTCACTCTATTTGATATCACTCCAAGTCGGCGTCCCGCACGACTTTCCACATAATTTTTATTTAACAGATAATTCTGTTTAGATATCTTTTTGTTAATTTGCGAACGCGAGTGAGCAAGTATTTTTTTAACAGTTTTTCTTATATCTCCTTGGATTATCTGAACATTATCTTTGAGTTTGTTAAGTTCAACATTCAGTTTTGCGTATTTGCTTGCTTCTTTGTTAATTTCAGCTGAATAAACTTTTGCTTTGGATTTTTTTGCTATAACAATGCTATAAGGGGCAACTCCAGCAAACATTACCAAAACTTTTGAAGATTTTTTAATTTTTGAAGCAATCTCTTTCCTTTCATTGCTTAATCGTGGGGAAAAGTATGTTTTGTCTACATTAAATCTGAAAACGCATTCATTTTCCCTGTAGAGTGCTTCTTTAGTTTTAATTCCTAACAAATGCTTTGTCTGCTGTTTTCTTAGCCTTCCCTTGAATTTTCCGGTTTTTTCAAGAACTGTTTTAATTGTAGGATTTTTTTTCAGCAACTTTTCAGCAATTTTTTTCTTTTCTTTTCCTTTCATATTTCGCGAGAATTTCAAAATTGCTATATTTCCCACAATATCAAAACCTTTTAGATTTTCAATTTTCATGAATACTAAAATACAAGAAAGTTTATAAAAACTATTTCTTTATTTTATTATGCAAAAAGGGAGTTTTTTGATATTTTTTGGATTTGTTTTGATTGGTATGATTGGTTTTGTAAGCGCCCAGTATTACGGAGGATATGGCTACGGGAGTTTTGGATATTTTAACTTGGATGATTCAACAGTTCTGCTCGGAATAATATTTTTAGTATCTTTCGGATTGCTTTATTATCCTTTATCAAGGTTTTTTAGAGACAATACAATAATAGCTGCAGTAATTACCTTTGCACTTTCTTTCGGAATAACTTGGTGGGTTTACAGAAGTGGTATAACTTATGACCTGTATTTTTATAATTTATTCAGCTTTTTACCAAGTGATTTTTTAGCAACAATTTTGCCTTTGGTTTTTTTAGCTTTGGTAGCACTCATGATCTGGAAATTAAAATTTTCTAGAACTCTTTTAATTATAGGGGGATTTTTAGTAATATTAAGCCTTACAGAGTTTGTCGTTGATGGAAAAGGAATAATATTTACTGTCGGATTAATTTTAGCTGGAGTAGGGATTTGGATGATGAGTAGGAAAAGGCGAGGAAGAAGAGGAGAAAGGGCTACCTTCCTTGGTGGGCATGGATCATTCAGAGGTTATAAGGAAAATTCTAATTTTTAATTGCTTTTAGTAACTATTTTAAAATTACTACATTTAGAAAAATTTATAAAGAGCTTTTTTCTAAGAAATTTATGTTATTTTCAAGAAAGGAAAAACTTAGAGTAAAGGAAGAAGGAAACCATGC
>Ga0209542_10004189_pt1 | contig 29905 bp, 23 predicted proteins | sample RifCSPhighO2_01_FD_184028 | JGI IMG/M metagenome (GOLD analysis project Ga0209542, IMG submission 184028) | Soil microbial communities from Rifle, Colorado - Rifle CSP2_plank highO2_0.1 (SPAdes) (version 2) | ecosystem: Environmental > Terrestrial > Deep subsurface > Rock core/Sediment ... | reverse complement strand
TCGATTTTTATAAAAGTCACGGAATATTAACCGTGTGTCCATCGCCTGCGGCTTTCGCCATTGGCTTAGGCCCGACTAACCCTTGGCTGACAATCATCGCCAAGGAAACCTTGGTCTTTCGGCGTCCCGATTTCTCATCGGGATTTGTGGTTACTTGTGCCAACATTCTTGCTTCGCAACGCTCCACTCCGCCTCACGGCTAGAGCTTCAATGCGATGCGAATACTCTCCTACCGCGCCGCGCACAGCGCGGAAATTCCAAATCACAATTTCCAAATCACAAACAAATTTTAAAATTTAATATTAAAAATTAATTATTGTTTGAAACTTGGTTATTGGAACTTGGAAATTCCGTGCTACGCACGGCACTCTCAGTTTCGGTACTATGCTTAGCCCCGATTATCTTCGGCGCAGAATCTCTCGATGAGTGAGCTGTTACGCTTTCTTTCAAGGATGGCTGCTTCTAAGCCTACCTCCTCATTGTTTGAGAAATTCCACCACCTTGTGATGCACTTAGCATAGATTTAGGGACCTTAAATTGAGATCCGGGCTGTTTCCCTTTTGAGCAGTGAAGCTTAGCCCCCACGCTCTAACTGCCGTATTTTAACTCCCCCGACGCGAAGTCGGGGAGCCGACTTTACATCGGCTTTGGTATTCGGAGTTTGATTGGTCTGGCGAGCTTTCGCCCTGTCCGGACCATCCAGTGCTCTACCCCCAAGAGGAACACACGACGCTAGCCCAAAAGCTATTTCGGAGAGAACCAGCTATTACCGAGCTCGATTAGCTTTTCACTTCTTACCACAAGTCATCGCAGAGTATTGCACAGCTCTAGCGTTCGGACCTTCCCCCGCATTTCTGCGGGGTTCATCCTGCTCATGGCAAGCTCGCTTCGGCTTCGGGTCTGATATATACCACCACCGCGCTCCGCGCGGAAGTTCCAAATCACAATTTTCAAATCACAAACAAATCTTAAAATTTAATGTTAAAAAATTAATTATTGTTTGGAACTTGGTTATTGGAACTTGGAAATTCCGTGCGAAGCACGGCATACGCGCTATTAACACTCGGTTTCCCTGTGGCTTGGCCCTCGCGGGCTTAACCTAACGCGGCATACATCAACTCGTTGGCTCATTCTTCAATAGGCACGCTACCACCGCGCTCCGCGCGGAAGTTCCAAATTACAATTTCCAAATCTCAAACAAATCTTAAAATTTAATATTAAAAATTAATTATTGTTTGGAACTTGGTTATTGAAACTTGGAAATTCCGTGCGAAGCACGGCTATAACTCTTTGTAAGCATATGGTTTCAGGTCTATTTCACCGCCCTCACCGGGCTGCTTTTCACCTTTCCCTCACGGTACTAGTTCACTATCGGTCTTCAAAAGTATTTAGCCTTGCCGGTTAGTACCGGCGGATTCACTCAAGCTATTCGTGTCCTGAGTTACTCAAGAACAAAGACAAAAAAGACATTTAGTTTTCGCCTACGGGCCCATCACCCTCTAGGGGGCCGCTTTCCAGCGGCTTCGGCTAACCAAATATTTTGTAACTTTTCCCCCGATGTAACATCGGGGCATCTTCGTCTTACAACTTCCCCGCGCACAGCGCGGAAACACCAAGCTCCAATAACCAAGCTCCAAACAAATTTCAATAATCAAAATTTAATTTTTGAGAATTGGAATTTAATTATTGTTTGGAATTTGAGATTTGGATTTTGGAATTTCTGTGCTGTGCACGGTGATCTGGGCTATTTCCGCTTTCGCTCGCCGCTACTGACGGAATTCTTATTAGTTTTTTTTCCTCCGGGTACTGAAATGTTTTACTTCCCCGGGTCTACTCCTGCTTAGATTTTTGGGGTCAATCAATAATTGACATATTTGAATTGTAAGAGTATCTTGACTTTAGATCCTCGTGTTATGAACAACAAAATCAACCTGACTATTCATTACGGCCAGCAACAAACTACAACGCGTGACAATTTGATTGGTCGTGACGGTCTTGTCTCCGTAAAAAGACTTCACTCAACAATAAGACATTTCTTCCCTGAAGCAAATCCGGAAGATTGCCATATCAGCTTCTGGAGAGAAGCTGACAGAGTGAATTTACTATCACTCAACTAACGCTTAAAAGTATATGTCACCGCTTGCAGACCGGTTAAAGTCTGCTTTTTTTTCCCAAAAATCTAAGCAGGTAATGCGATTACTCGCACTGCGTTTCCGCATTCGGACATCTCCGGATCAAAGGTTGCTAGGCACCTCCCCGAAGCGTATCGCCGCCAAGCTGCGTCCTTCATCGCCTTTTGAAGCCAAGGCATCCACCATACGCCCTTGTTTCCCATTAGGAAACTTGGAAATCACTAAACCGCGCTCCGCGCGGAAGTTCCAAATCACAATTTTCAAATCACAAACAAATTTTAAAATTTAATATTAAAAAATTAAAAATTAATCATTGTTTGGAACTTGGTTATTGGAACTTGGAAATTCCGTGCGAAGCACGGCCTTACCTGCCCCATCTATGCCCACGCTTTGCGCGGAAGCTCCAATTGCCAATTATCAATTATCAAACAAATCACAAAATCCAAAATTTAAAAAATTAAAAATTGGAACTTGATTATTGTTTGGAATTTGGATATTGGAACTTGGAAATTCCGTGCTCTGGCACGGTCATGATGGAATTTAATTGACAAACAGCGGTCGGCCGGTAAGACCTTCTAACAAAAATCCCGCTTTTCAAAGCGGGATTTTTAGATAACAACCAAGAGAGGCGTTAGCAATTTTTCCGCTTTGAAATGACTTTGTTGAAAGTAAACATATAGTATTGTGCCAATAGTATAGCTATTAGTATTTTGCTGTCAAGAGTCCAATCCTTCTTATCCCTCAATTCTTGTGGTATAGTGCGCCAATGAAAACCAAATCGGAACAACCGAAAATTTCCCAAGCGCCGGCGGAAAGACCGCCGGTAGTCGTAGTGATGGGTCATATTGACCACGGCAAATCAACGCTTTTGGACTATATCAGAAAAACTAATGTTACCGACAAAGAAACCGGCGGCATTACCCAACACATCGGCGCCTACGAAGCAATTCATAAGGATAGTGATGGCAAAGAACATCACATTACTTTCTTAGACACGCCGGGCCACGCCGCTTTTGCCGGCATTCGCAGCCGCGGCGCCAGCGTTGCCGACGTGGCAATTCTGGTAGTCTCGGCCGAAGATGGCGTCAAACCGCAAACTCTGGAAGCCCTGGCTTGTATCAAACGCTGTGACATCCCTTTCATTATCGCTATCAATAAAATTGACAAACCGAACGCTGATGTGGAAAAGACAAAAAATAATTTGGCGGAAAATGAAATTTATATTGAGGGTTACGGCGGCGATGTGCCTTGGACAGCAATTTCCGCCAAAACCGGCGAAGGCGTTAATGAACTTTTGGATTTAGTTTTGCTGGCGGCAAATATCAGAGGACTGAAAAGCGAATCGACCAAAGCCGTACTGGGAATAATCATTGAGGTCAACCATGACGCCAAACGCGGTTCGTCCGCCACGGCGATTATCAAAGAAGGAACACTCAAGAAGAGCGATTTTGTCGTCGCCGAGAACGCTTACTCGCCGTTGCGAACGATGGAAAATTTTCGCGCCGAGCCGTTAGGCGAGGCGCGGCCCGGTCAACCGGTCCGCATCATCGGCTGGCGCGGCGAACCCCGCATCGGCACGGAATTGCGAGTAGCGAAAACCAAAAAGGAAGCGGAAAAACTGACGATTCAATTCAGAGTGAAACTGTCAGAAAATTTTCTGACAAAATCAAAAACCGCCGCGACAGAGAAAAAAAATCCCGAAGAAACTGATTCGTTTCCCCCGCAAAACGAAACGAGTGTCGCGGCGATTGTGATTAAAGCCGATGTCGCCGGCTCACTGGAGGCGATTACCCACGAACTGGAAAAAATCAAAGAAGAAAAATTGAAAATAAAAGTGTTGGCCGGCGGCGTCGGCGAAATTACCGAGGGCGATGTCAAAACCGCCGCCACCGCTGATAAACCTTTAATTATCGGTTTTAATGTGAAAATTGACGCCACCGCTAAAGCGGCCGCCGAGCGGCTGGGCGTTCAGATAGAATTTTTTGACATCATTTACAAACTTGGTGAATGGTTGGAAACTTTCATTGCCGCTCGGCGGCCGAAAGTAACGACGGAAGAAATGACCGGTCGAGCAAAAATTCTAAAAATTTTCAGCCAAAACAAAGATAAACAAATAATTGGCGGACGAGTGGAAGAGGGCGTTTTGACGCCTGGCGCCATTGTAAAAATCTTGCGCCGCGAAACGGAAATCGGTCGCGGCAAAATTCGCGGCATGCAACAGCAAAAAGTCGTTATTCAGGAAGCCAAAAAAGACACCGAATTCGGCGCTTTGGTGGAAGCGAAAATTGAAATCGCCCCAGGTGACCGGCTAGAAGCGTTTAGTTTAGTTACGAAGTAAAGTAAAGCGAGGCAGAACTTGGAAATTTTTATACGCGTCGGAGCCCACCCCGCTTCGGGGAAGGGTAAAGCGGAAAAAATTTCCAAGTTCTGCCGAAGCTTAAACAAAAATGTCCAACAACAAAAACGAAAAAACTTTATCGGTCTGCAAACAACTGGCGGCGGAATTTTTAGCGCGCGAAAGCAACGGTCAATCCATTATCACTATCATCAACGCCACGATTTCAAACGACCGAAAATATGCTACTATTTTTTTTACGGTCTTGCCGACCGAACAAGAAAAAGCGGCGCTAGCTTTTGCTAAAAGGCAAAGAAGCGATTTTAGAAAATTCGTCGGGGAACATGCTCGGTTAGGTAAACTGCCGTTCTTTGATTTTGCAATTGACGAAGGCGAAAAACATCGCCAGCGGATAGATGAATTAGCTTGTGAGCTTCGCTAGCTGCATTAGTTTCACTGGCTTCAAAAAAACAGTGGCCTGGTAGACAAGTGGTAAGTCAAGAGTCTGCAAAACTCTTATACGGGGGTTCGATTCCCCCCCAGGCCTTAGTACCTTTTAATTTGATTCGGGTCAGTGGCGGAACCGGTATACGCGCGACACTTAAAATGTCGTCCGCAAAAGCGGGTGTGGGTTCGACTCCCACCTGACCCATTATGGATTACAAAAATTTCTTGGCGGTGCTAAGGCGCCAATGATTTCTCTGGTCACATCTCGATGCTCAACGGGAATTTCGAGCGCGATTATATAATTCCATCAAAAAAATCCGCGGTCATTCTGACCGCGGAGTATAGTTTGAAGCGACAACAAATCTGTCATCTCTTCATGATACGGAAAAACCCCTGTTTTCCTTCCGACCTCACTTTAATCAGGACAAATTTATCCGTACCTGCTGTCAGGACAAGCTCAATCCAAGGCCCATCAGGAAAAGCGCCGGCAAACTGGAGTCCGTAGTTTTCGCCAACCCGACCAAACCAAGTAAGCAAAAAACTGTCTGGAGCAGCTTTGATTGCGAGTCGAGGCGGTATAACAGCCGCCACCGCCGGCGCAATCCGATTAGCCACGACGGCATAACCGGCGTCGTTCGGATGAAGCAAGTCGTCGGATAGAAACGGGTTGTTGACAATGCCGCGCAAGACGTCGGGCGCATAAACCGCCCCCGTTTCATCGGCTAGCCGCCGGAAAACGGATGCAAAACTATCGCCCCAGTAACCGCTTTGAACACCCGCCAACACAACCACCGCGCCGGTGCCATTTTGAATCCTTGCCACAATTGTTTTTAAGTTGGCGGCCGTCGTCTCGGCGGGAACACTGCGCAGAAAATCGTTGCCCCCCAAAAGAACGACAACGATAGACGGTCTTTTGACAAGCACGTCTCTACCCATTCTAAGCAGGGCGTCAGCGGTAGTGTCGCCCGACACTCCGGCGTTTTGAATATCAATACCAAGAGTCGCGGAAACAATCGCCGGCCAATCGTGGCCGGCTGAAGCGCCAACTCCAGCCGTCAAGCTGTCACCGAAGGCAATGATCGGACCCGGAGGCGAGGGGTAATTTCGAACCAGTGAAAGGTCAGCGGCCGGCGGCCAAACCCAAAAATTACTGCTGGTCGCTCTCTTATCAAGGACATTATCAACGAAATAACGGAAATTATATTCACCCGCCTCCTCAACGGTGAAATAAGTGTCATCAAAACGGAAAAGGGTGTATTTATAACTCACCCAATTGAAATCATTCGCGCTGGCGTGATAAAGACCAACCCAGTCAAAAAAACCGGGCGACCAGGGCGGCGTCGACCAAGCTACATAGACAGATTCACCAACAGTGAATCGATTGGTGGCTATAGCAAGCGTGTAGTCCTGCGCGACAACAACCCGCGACATTAGGGATGATGCGACGAAGATAGTTACTAACAGAGTTTTGCTCATAATTCAATCTTTCAGTTCTGTGTTTTGGTTTTTTTAGTTTTGTTGCGGCTTAGATTAAGCCACAGGAACACAAGCCGGAATTCCGGTTTCTTCTAAAATTATAGATGTAATGCGACAAAAAATCAACCGGGATTTATCATTCTAGGTGCTAACTCATAGCTATAGCTTATACTTAGCATCAATATCCAACATCCAACAGTCGGCCAGTAGCTAACATCTACTCCACCGATAGAAAAATAAAAAGTCAGCAGATATCAGCGATCGCTAGTATCTGCTGGAAATTTATCGTTTGAAACTTCATTCTAGCAATAACAAAACAAACATCAGACCAAAACCGAAAAGCATCGCCAGCGATTGCAAGAAAGATTTCTTGAAGCCGGTGGTTTTATGAAGCTCCGGCATAATGTCGGCGCCAGCAATGTAAATAAATCCGCCGGCAGCGAAGGCCAGAGCCACCGGCACAAATTTTTCCACGGCGGCGCCTAAAACGAAAACTGCTAACACCCCGACCGCCGCCGCCAAAGCCGATAAAAAATTGAAAAGCAACGCCCGATTCTTACTCCAACCAGAATGAAGTAGGAGACCGAAGTCGCCGATCTCCTGCGGAATTTCATGAATCACAACAGCTATGGTGGTTGCCAAACCAACCGGCAAAGAAACAAGATAACTGGCCGCAATAATCACTCCATCAATAAAATTGTGAATTGAATCGGCAATAATGATGATTGTTCCGAGCGGCTTGCGGCAATGGTCGTGGCTCGCCAATGTTTCGGCGCATTCTTCCACTTGACCGTGCGGATGGTGCCAATGAATAATCTTTTCCAAAATAAAAAATAAAAAAATACCGGCCAAAATAGCTGCCGACATAATCGTCGTAGCGCCCGCTTTAAACGCTTCCGGAATCAAATGAACAAAGGCGTCGCCGAGCAAAGCGCCAGCGGCCAAACTCACCAAATAAAAAACTATCGCTCGCAAAACTTTGTCGCTCAAAGCCAAAGAAAAAACGCCAACCAATGATATGGCGCTGATTATCAAAACGCTTAAAAAAGAATATAAAAATGCTTCGGCCATTGCGTAAAAAACGTAATGATACTAATATACTAATGTTTACTAATTATACTAATAAAAATGGAAGAATCACAACCAACGAATAGACTGGCAATACCGATAGCCGTCGTCATCGCTGGCGCTTTGATTGCCGCCGCACTCTATTTTAACAACGCCAAAGATGTCGGGCCAAACATCGGCGCTAATGAACAAACCAATAAAGAATTGGTGGTCCAAAAAATAGAAATCGCCGCGGTTTCGGCCAAAGACCATCTTCTGGGCAATCCCGATGCTGAAGCAATCATGGTAGAATATTCGGATACTGAATGTCCTTTCTGCAAATCATTTCATCCTAGCGCCAAAAAAATTATTGACACTTACGGCAAAGACGGCCGGGTGGCGTTTGTCTACCGTCATTTCCCGCTTTACAAGCCAGACCCTTACGGCCAAATCCTGCACTCTAAGGCCGGCAAGGAAGCCGAGGCATTGGAGTGTGCTAATGAGCTTGGCGGCGGTGTAACATTTTGGAAATATTTGGACCGGATTTTTGAAATCACGCCGTCCAACGACGGTTTGGATCCGGCTGAATTGCCGAAAATCGCCGAGTTCGCCGGTCTGAACAAAACCGCTTTCTCTAGTTGTTTAAACAGCGATAAATACGCCGACTTTGTCAGTAAGGCCTATGATGCGGCGCTCAAGGCCGGCGCTCAAGGCACACCTTATACCGTCATTGTTTTGAAAAATAAAGTTGGGGAGGCAACAAAAACGGAATTACAAAAACTCGCTTCGCCATTCCCCGCTGGCACAATTTTCGCTTCTGATGATAATCTAAAAGTTGCCGTTAGTGGCGGAATTCCCTACGCCATTCTTGAGCAAATTATTCAAATCGTGCTGAAATAGACAGGCGAGGCCCTATCGTCTAACGGTTAGGACGGGAGCTTCTCAAGCTCCAAATCGGGGTTCGATTCCCCGTGGGGTCAAACTTTAGAAAATTTTTGGGAAAAAAGGCGGGCGAGGGTTAGCTCGTCCGTTGTGGGCAGAAGAAAATCTTCCGTGACACTAGTCAGTAGCGTGAAGGCTTCCAACCGGGAAGCAGGTCTGAAACTCTTTTGGTTCACCGGGTTTATCCATGGCTCTAGCCATCTTCCGAGCAACAAACCGTAGAGCGTGGTCCTTCTTCACTAAAATCCTTAGAGCCGAAAGGACTTTCCAATAATCATCATCGGCGGCGCCGGTTTCATAGACAGCACGCACTACCGCAAATCTGTAATGATGTCCATCGCGTATAAGTTTGAGTGCCCTTTGGGCGACTCGTTCAGCGGTTTCAGTATTCATAAGAGGAACTATTTGCCTTAATTGTAGCAAGGCAATAAAGAGTGTCTAGTAGCTCTTCAACTTGGCGACTTTTTCGTGCTGGCGGATTTTCTCGTGGGCTTTAGCTTCAATTTGGCGAATTCGTTCACGGGTAACACCAAATCTAACACCAACTTCTTCCAAAGTGTGGGTGATGCCGTCGCCCAAACCATGTCGCATTTCCAAAATCTGGCGCTCTTTATCGGAAAGCTCGCCCAAGATTTCCCGCACTTGGTCGCTTAGAATCCGCCGCGACGCTTCCTGATCGGGCGACAAAATTTTATCATCGGCAACAAAATCACCAAGCGTGGACTTGCCGTCATCATCGTCGCCCACCGGATTTTCCAGAGAGATGATGTCTTGGTCTACTTTTTCAATTTGATAAACTTTCTCCACTTCCACGCCCATTTCAACCGCGATTTCTTCCGGCAAGGGCTCGCGCCCCAGGTCCTGCGACAAGCGCCGCACCACCTGCTTGTATTTGGCAATCGTCTCCACCATGTGCACCGGCACCCTGATGGTCCGCGACTGGTCGGCTAATGCCCGGGTAACCGCCTGCCGAATCCACCAAGTGGCGTAAGTGGAAAATTTAAACCCCTTCGTCCAGTCAAATTTATCCACGGCCCGGAACAATCCCAAATTGCCTTCCTGAATCAAATCCAGCAAAGTCAAATCGGGCGACCGACCGACATATCTTTTGGCGATGGAAACCACTAGCCGTAAATTAGCCCGGGCTAAAAGGCCCCTCGCTTCCAGCTCGCCTTTCTGAATTCGTTTCGCCAATTCCTTTTCGGTTTTGGCGTCAATCAGCGGATACTGGCCAATTTCCCGCAAATAAATTTGAATAGAATCATATTGGCTTTCACCGGCATCCAATAAACTTTTCTTGACAGATTCATCTAGTTTTTCCAAATTGCTTCCGCCTTCCAAGACATCAGTGCCGGTTTCGTGCAAACGCCGATAGAGTTCATCCAGAAAAAACACATCATTCTCAATGTTGGGAAATTCCTTCAAAATCTCGTCATAGGTGACGAAACCACGCTCCTTGCCTTTAGCTAAAAGTTTTTGGGCGGACAATTCCCAAGCGGCTTTGTTTTTCCTCGGCACAGCAATTTTAGTTTTTTTCACCTTCAACTTCGTGTGCTCCTTCTTGGCAACTTTTTTGGTCTTTTTGTTTTTCTTGTGTTTTTTAGTCATTAGAAATTAGTAATTAGTAATTTCTTTGGAAAGCTTCTGGCATTCTTCCATTAGTTTTCTGACTCGAATGTTTTCACCCATCTTTTCCGCTTCAGCCAGCTCTTTGGTTTTTTGTAAAAATTTTTCCCGCAACTTTTCGTTTTTTAAATTGACCAACAATTCGGCGATTTCTCCTTCCGAAATTCCATCGCCCCAATTCGCTTCGGCTTCAAAAACAACTTCTTCCCGAAACGGCTGCCAAAACTCTAAAGCCGTTTTAAACTCCGCCACATCAAAAATATTCTTCAACTCGTTTTCCAGTTTTTTGTCTTTTTCAGCAAACAATAAACCGAATAATCGCCGTTCCAAAAGCTCGCGTTTGGTCAATTTTTCTTTTACCTCGCCGTAATTCGCGCCGAGCGTAGGCGGGCTTCCTTTACCAACTTCAATCACCGGCGTTGTTTTACGCAACTCTGCCCACAAAGCGTCTTCCTTGATATCCGTTTTGTCAGCAATTTCGGAAATATAGTGCGACTGCTCAATGCGACTTTTGAGTGAAGCGATATAAGGCAGAACTTCTTTTTCCACCGCTTTGGCAAGTTGTCGTTTATCGTAACCTTTATTTAGAATTTTGGCAAGTAAAAAATCAATCAGAAATATCGCGTTTTTTAGCGCGTCTTTCCAATCAGTAAGATTTCTTAAAATCAAATCGGCTGGGTCTAAACCTTTTGGCAAAACAGCGACTTTTACTTCCAAACCGCGCGTCAACGCCAAACCCGCGCCGCGCAGCGCGGCTTTGAAACCGGCTTCATCGGGATCAAAAACCAACAATAGGCGGTTGGAAAACCTCTTGAGCAAATTAATGTGCTCGTTAGTTAGAGCGGTACCCGACGACGCGACAGTGTTAGCGACGCTGGCTTGATGAGACATCAACAAGTCCATTTGGCCTTCCACCAATACCGCGAAGTCGCGCCGGCGAATTTCCGCTTTGGCTTTGTCTAAGCCGTAAAGAATTCGCGATTTGATAAAAAGCTCGGTTTCCGGACTGTTGATATATTTAGCGTCATCCGGTTTGCCTTCCAAAATTCGACCGGAAAAACCGACAATTCTACCAGCGCTATCGGCAATAGGAAAAATAAGCCGGCCGCGGAATCGGTCATAATAATTGCTTGCTCCGCCGAATCGAGGCGAGCCACCTGTTTCGCTTTTTTTAATTAGACCAGTTTTTTCCAAATCGTTTTCGGTAAACTTTTTATTTTTCAGATGAGTTAAAAGCGAACGCCATTCGTCGGGCGCGTAACCAAGTCGGAAAGCCACGCGAGTTTTTTCCGCCACACCGCGCTTTTGGAGATAATTTCTCGCTTCATCATTTAATTTCAAATTGGCTTCAAAGTAGCCAGTGGCTTCTTCCAAAATCTGGAAAATCTTTTCGCGGCCCGCTTTGCCATCAGAAAAACTCCCGCGTTCATATTCTAATTTCACGCCAGCTCGGTCAGCTAAAAGTTTCAGCGCGCCCTTGAAATCCAAACTTTCAAACTGCTCCACAAAAGAAAAAATATCGCCCTTAGCGCCGCAACCGAAACAATAATAAGAGCTGCGGTCGGGCGAGACGAAAAACGAGGGTGTTTTTTCGTTATGAAAAGGACAGCGAGCGCGCAAATTCTTGCCGGCTTTTTCCAATTTCAAATAACCGCCGACCACTTCGGCAATCCCCAACCGCTCTTTAATTTTTTCCACCGAATCACTCATTTTATTTGGCCAAAAGATTGGTAATAATTTTTATCAATTTGTCTTTTTCTTCCGGTTCGCTAATAGCAATCAAAAAGCGCCAGCGCGGTAAGCGCGTTATCGTTTATTTTTTTCTCACCGTTTTCCCGATGAAGATATTTATTCCTGTCAAGAAAATAAACAAACAAAAACGAGCCTATTCTTTTATTACCATCGGCAAATGGATGATCTTTGATAATAAAATACAAAAGATGTGCCGCTTTTTCTTCCAAGCTGCGATAAAGCTCTTTGCCGCCAAAGGTCTGGCGAATATTACCTAAAATCGCCTTGAGTTTGTCCTCATATTCACTACCAAACAAATCACAGGCTTCTTTTTTGATAATTAATTCTTTCTTAACTTTCTGGATAATACCAATCGCGTCACTATAAGCCAGAACAAATTTGCCTCGGCCATTTTTCGCCAAAGTAATTTTTTCTTTGTCATATTGCTCAAGCAAAGTTAGGGTTTTTGAATAACTAGCAAGCAGGTTTAGAATTTCCTGTTCCTGACCAACCAACAATTCATGTTTGGCTTTTTCCCGCAAAAAACCGATGGTTGTTTGTAATTCTTTGAATTTATCCTCCGCCTCCAAAAGCCGCTTCTCGTTTATGGTATAACCCTTAACAATATGATCTCGCAAAGTTTTGGTTGCCCATTTCCGAAAGTTAATAGCTCTCTTTGAATTAGTTCGATAACCAACGGAGAGAATTACATCTAGATTGTAAAATTCAACCATATACTTTTTACCATCAGCGGCAGTATGTGCAAATTTTGCACATACTGAATTTTTATCCAACTCACCATCGCGAAGAACATTACGAATATGCTTGGTCGTTACAGACCTCTCAACATCAAAAAGGTTGGCGATTTGCGCCTGCGTTGCCCAAACAGTATCGTGTGAAATATCCTTACGAAATTCAATGGCTCCGCTTGGTGCTTGATAAATAACAATTTCTTTTTTATTTTTTTTAATTTTTTTCACTTGCGTGTTTAATAATCTATTATTAACTCAACCTTATTCTAGTTTTTTGCAAAATACTAGAATAGAGTTGGCGCGAAATGTCAGTTTGTGACGAACATTGGGACCGTCATTTCGTTTCATTACTAAACCAGCAATGGCTAGTTTTCTAATATGATCTGAGGTATTTTCGTATCCTATTTTTAGACGCTCGGCAATGTCCGCCACCGAAAGTTCTGGTTCCTTTTTTAACAATTCCAAAATCTTAAGCCGATTGTGATTGGCAAAACCTTTCACCACTCTTTCCAAACTTCGATAGTTGGTGATCATATCAAAATTATATCACACCCATTTCATTGTTCTAATGTTTTGCAAAACACTGAAATGTATAATGTTATACTATTATACTAAATTTTATAAGTCATTTTCATTGGAATGTTTAATCTCAATTACATATTTTCCTCTTCCCCCACTTCCTCATACTGCGGCGGAGCAATGCCAACTTTCTTAAGTAATCGCGGATATTTTGTTCTCTGGCGCTTTTCGCCAAAACCTACAAGTTCAACAACAAAACGCCAATCGTCGCCGTAATCAAAGAGAAAAAGCATCTTGTCGCCGGCGGCACGCCAAACTCCGCCGATTTTGGTCTTTTCAACGCTACCGGCGCCGGTTTGTTCCACATCCGGTATGTCCGTAAAAAGTTCGTATTTCCGTTCAGAATCAAAACAAAGTCCGTCCGTGATTTTGCTGAAAAATCCAAAACAATGGTCAAAATCAAAATCATACGCATCAACAATCGCACCTGCCAGTTTGTAGAGATTGGTATTTTCCAACACCTCAATCTCCCGCGCGACTTTCTTATCTGAAAGCAATTTGGTTCTAAAAATAAAGGTCTTCATTTTTTTGTTTTATCATTTTGGATAAAGGTTTAATCTTTGGATTTTTCTAATTTACCTTTTCCATCTCCGATTTTCTTTATCTGTTTTGATTTTTTTATTCTCATCTGCGCCTTTCCAATAGCATCAGGTGCGGGCAGTTTTTCTGGCATAGTACCCCCAAGATTGGCGATGGTGTTGCGAACCTTTTGTCCAACATCATAGTGAGCTAAGTTTGCGTTTCCTTGTCCTCTGATATTTTCACGTTTGATTTTCGCGTCAGTTTGAGTAGCGCGGAATAAGTTGGCCGCCAATTCTTCGCTATTCATATGATCAAGAATTCTCTGTGATTTTTTGAGTTTCTTTCTCGTATGAATATCTTGCATTGTGAGTCCGCCATACAAGCCTTTGTATCCGGCATTTTGAAAAATCGCGTAACTTTCCACACCTGCCATAGAGGCAGTTTTCATTAAATTTGTATTGTGTTTCTTCATTTCCTCGCGCAGGAAAACACGATTGTGGTCCTCTATCAGGTTATCCGCCCTCTCCTGTCTCCGGGTTTGAACAGCAAAATAGGTCTGACCTTTGGCAACTACGATTTTGGTCGGGTCAGAGTTTTGTACAATCAAATAACACGCGTACCTAGAAAGATATATGATTTCTACCGGTTTTTCAGCTCCAGACCCAATCTTAACCATCTCGTTGGCATCAACAAAATGGTTGTGGATAACTTCGCCGCTATTCTCGCAGGCAATTTTTGCCTTATTAACCACAGTCAAAAAATTACGATAATCGGTGTATTCTAAGGCTTTGGCAAGTTCTCGTGAAGACCAATATTCTTTGCCATTATTATCAATCCTTTTTATTGTTTCAAATGTATTTTCTTTCATAAATTAAATAGATTTTTAATTTTCAAAAATTTTTATTTCCTCCTCCGTCAGCCCCTAGAGTTTATAAACCTCATCGTGTTTGACGGAGGTCTGACATCTGTAATTCCACTCTCGCGCGATTTTCTTGCTTGAAGGCAATCTAATTTTGGAATTTTGGGAATGATGCTATCTATCTTTATTAAATTCATAAGATCGTCTTATTAAGTCCATCGCGTAAGAAACATCTTTTTCAGACCTTAGATTAAAAAACTTGCAATTTTTTGCCCAACCATAAGATTTCGGCACCTTTTTGGCCCACTTTTTAGGATCAGATAATTTCTTATCTGGTATAAGAATTGCTATCTCCAACTTTTCTTTGTAAAAATAGATCTGACAAAAACTAATATAACTGTCACTTACTTTGTAGCCCACATAAAGTTGTAAATACTTCTCATTGATTTCCCCTAATTCAAGGATTTTTTCTTTCAATGTAAAGAATAGCTTTCTTGTTTTTTCAGAACCTTTCTTTAGATGATGCTCCAAATCATAATTTTTAACCTCTTTTATTACCTCCTTGATAAATTTATTTTCAGTAAGAGTTTCAATTTTTTCTGATGATTCAATTGGTTCAATGTTTTGATATTCAACCAAATCGTCACTATAATATTTTATTTCCCATAATTCGATTGGTAAATTTTTGAAATTAATAGCTTCTTTCTGATGAAATGTAAAAAATGGAGAAATAAAGATTACTCGCGACTGAGACCAATTTATGCTTTCGCGGGATAATGTCTTTGACTTGTTTTTTTCATTATACTCAACTAAAAAATCTGCCTTGTTGTTAAGCAATAACGACAAATAAGCAAAACCCTGATCGATAATGCTAAAACTTCTATCTTTTTTATATTCAATGATGATAAAAGCTTTATTCTCAAGGTCAAAACACAAAGTATCAATCCTCAAATTTTTTAGATAAAATTGCGAAGACACATACTCTAATTTGAAAACTTCACTTAAGTTTAATTCGGTAAGCCTTTGAATATCTTTTTCCAAAATAATCCCTTTCTCTTTAACCTTCTCTAGCTTGTCATTTTTTATTTTAAAAATCACCATATTTTTTGATTAAACCACTAACACCCAAACCCTACCACTTTTTGGCAAGAGTTCTGAAGAGCAAAATTATTTTCTTTTCTTTTCATAGACAGGTCATTTGTAAACCAATCTATATTCAATTGTCAAGTGATTGTAAACCTACACCTCCACTTCCACTTCCACTTCGGGGTCGGTTTTTTCGGTAGCGTGAAGGGCTTCAATCATTTTGGCTTTGGGACTGCCTTTGAAACCGGTGCCAGCCGGAATCAATCGGCCGATGATGACATTTTCCTTGAGGCCGGCAAGCGGGTCTTTGTAACCGCGAATGGCGGCGTTAATGAGCACGCGAGTAGTATGTTGGAAAGAAGCGGCCGAGAGAAAACTCCTGCGTGACAGCGACACTTCGGTTATGCCCATAATCACCGGTTCGGCTTTGGCTTCTTCGCTACCTTTTTCTTTCGCCAATTTGTTGGCCTCTTCCAAATCACCGACACTGACAATATCACCGGGCGAATAATCGGTATCGCCTTTTTCTTTAATCCGGCGGCGCGAGAACATCTGCCGGACGATGACTTCAATGTGTTTGCGGGAGACGGTTTCGCCCTGCAATTCGTAAAGTTTGCTAACTTCGGCGATGATGTAATCCTGGGTTTTTTCTTTGCCGGCGTATTTGAACAATTCTTCTAAATCAGCCGAGCCGTCGGTTAAAATCTGGCCCTTTTCCACTTGCTCGCCAACTTTAACCAAAACCATTCTCTTGAAATGAACGGGGTATTCAATCGGGTTGCGCTTTTTGCTTGCTGTTTTTCCGCCGACATCAGGCAAAACAACAATGATTTTTTCTTTGTCCACATTTTTAATTTCCGAAACCGCGCCGGCGACGCAGGAAACCACCGCCGGATTTTTCGGGCTGCGTTTTTCAAACACTTCTTCCACCCGCGGCAAACCTTGAGTGATATCGCCGCCAACCGAAGCCGTACCACCGGCGTGGAAAGTCCGCATCGTCAGCTGGGTGCCCGGCTCACCGATAGCTTGCGCCGCCACCGTCCCGACCGCCTCACCTAAGTCCACTAACTTATTCCTGCCTAAATCCAAACCATAACAAGCGGCGCAAATGCCATGAATCGTCCGGCAAACAAGCGGCGAGCGCACCAACCCTTCCGAGACGCCCGCTGCATCTACCAATTTAGCGTCAGATTTGGAAAGCAGGTGTCCTTTTTTAAACAAAACTTTACCGGCCGAATTCTTAACATCTTCTGCCAAAATCCGACCGCGGATATTTTTGGCAATGGGAATTTCCATACCGGTCGCACTGGCGCGACGAATTAAAAAACCTTCCTTAGTGCCACAGTCATCTTCAGAAATAATGGCATCTTGAGCAACATCAAACAACCGCCGCGTTAGATAACCGGCTTTAGCAGTGTTCAGGGCAGTATCGGTTAAACCTTTGCGCGAACCGTGAGTAGTGATGAAATATTCAATTGGATTCAATCCTTCTTTAGCCGAAGAAATAACTGGGAATTCAATGGTCTCACCGGCGGTATTTTGAATCAAACCTTTCATACCGGCCATTTGAGTGATTTGCGACATGGAACCGCGAGCGCCGGAAAAAACCATATCATAGACCGGGCCGGATTTGTCCAAATAATCGGGAATCATTTTTTCAATCTCTGATTTAGCGCCGTGCCAGATTTCAATATTCTTGCGGAATCGCTCGTCGCGAGACAGTAAACCATTGTTGAATTGCTCCAAAACTTCAGCCGATTTGGCTTTAGCTTTTTCAATAACTTCTTTTTTCTTTTCCGGCACTTTAACATCGTCAATGCCCCAAGTAATACCGGCATAGGTGGTGTATTTAAAACCGAAATTTTTTATCTTGTCCATTATTTCTGGAATCCGCTCAACGCCATAGCGGTTAAGCATGTCATCAACCAAAATCGACAGGCTTTTTCTCTCAATCTCCTTATTAATGTAAGGATAATCCGACGGCAAAATGCTATTGAACAGTAACCGACCGATTGAGGTCTCAAACGGCCTGCTGGCAAATTCATCGTATTTTTCTTTTTCCGTGCCTAACACCTTGATTTTCGCCCGAAAATCCACCTCGCCGAAATCAAAAGCGGTAATAGCGCTGTTTGGACTCGGAAAAATTTTCCCTTCGCCTTTTTTACCCGGAATAATTCTGGTCATCCAGTAACAACCCAGCACAATATCCAAAAGTTTGGCGCTGATGACCGAATCGCCGCTGCCCGGCTTCAAAATGTTTTTGTCGGCCGCCATTATTTCCCGCGCTTCCAATTGCGCTTCTTCGGACAATGGCACATGAACGGCCATCTGGTCACCGTCAAAGTCGGCGTTGAAAGCGTGACAAACCAGCGGGTGAACTTGGATAGCGCTACCCTCAATCAAAACCGGTCGAAACGCCTGAATGCCGAGTCGGTGCAAAGTCGGCGCCCGGTTGAGCAAAACATATTTGTCCTTAATTACTTCCTCCAAAATCGCCCAGACCTCCGGAATATCATCTTCAATTAAGCGATTGGCGCCGCGGATGTTGAAAGCCAATTCGCGGCGAATCAATTCGCCAATGATAAATGGCCGAAATAATTCCAACGCCATCAATTTCGGCAAGCCGCATTGGCCTAATTTTAAATCAGGGCCGACGACAATCACCGACCGACCGGAATAGTCCACCCGTTTGCCAAGCAAGTTGCCGCGCAACAATCCCCGCTTGCCTTTTAAATTGTCGGCCAATGATTTTAACGGCCGACGCTGGACCTGGCTTATCATTCCGCCGGAAGAACTGCCGTGACGGATAGAATTATCAATCAAAGAATCAACCGCTTCTTGCAAAATTCTTTTCTCGTTGCGCAAAATCACGTCCGGCGCACTGATTTCCAATAATTTTTTCAAGCGGTTGTTGCGATTAATCACTCGCCGGTAGAGATCGTTGACATCAGAAGTGGCGTAACGGCCGCCATCCAGCGGCACCATCGGCCGAAGAGCCGGCGGAATTACCGGAATACGAGTCAAAAACATCCACTCGGGACGAATCTTGGAGCGAATCATCGAGCGCACTAAACTCAAACGTTTTTGCAATTTCTCACGGTCAGCCGCTGTGGTATTCTCCAGTTCCCCAACCAACATCTCCTTCAACGCTTCCATATCCACCGCTTTGCAAAGATTGTAAATCGCTTCGGCACCAATTGACGCTTCAAACAGAGTGCTATAACGAATGGCAAATTGATGATAGGCAACTTCGTCTAAAACCGCGCCAATCTGGAGGCTGTCAATATCTTGCTTAACAGCAAGCAATCGTTCCTTAAGCGCCGCCCGTTCTTCTTCTTTATGAATTTCTTTGATTTTATTTTTGTATTCGGCGTCAACCTCTTTCAACACCCGGGTCCGTTCGTTTTCGGAAACACCGACAATTATATAACCGGCGAAATAGATGACTTTTTCAATGTCGCCAGCCGGAATGCCCAAAATCAAACTGATGCGGGATGGCAGGCTTCGCAAAAACCAAACATGACCGACCGGCGTCGCCAATTCAACATGGCCCATTCGTTCCCGTCGAACAATGGCGCGAGTAATTTCCACCCCGCATTTATCGCAGACAATGCCTTTGTAGCGAACACCTTTGTACTTGCCGCAATAACATTCAAAATCCTTGTCGGGACCGAAAATTTTCTCATCGAATAAACCGTTTTTTTCACTGCGTTGAGTCCGATAGTTAATCGTCTCCGGCTTGGTTACTTCACCGTAAGACCACTCCTTGATTTTTTCCGGCGAAGCCAGCTTGAGCAAAATAGAATTAAAATCCGTTTTAGCTTCAAAATTCTTGGCCATATTTTTATTTTATTAATTCGACATCGAGCGCTAAACCGCGCAAATTGTTAAGCATGACATTAAAGGAAGCCGGCACATTGGCTTGGGTAATCCGGTCACCGCGAACAATGGCGTCAAAAGCCGCCGCCCGACCCAGAATATCATCCGATTTGAAAGTCAAAATTTCGCGCAAAGTATAAGCCGCACCGTGACCCAAGAGCGCCCAAACCTCCATTTCGCCAAAGCGCTGACCACCACCTTGAGCTTTACCGCCCAACGGCTGTTGAGTAATCAAAGAGTAAGAACCAATAGAACGCATGTGGATTTTATCTTCCACCATGTGATGGAGCTTCATCATATACATATAACCAACGGCAATTTCTTGGTCAAAGGCCTCGCCGGTGCGACCATCGTAAAGTTTCATTTTACCATTGTCTTGGAAACCGGCTTGTCGGAGTTCGGCTTTGATTTCTCCGTCAGTCGCGCCGGCGAATGGCGGCACCACCGCTTGATAGTTTAAAGTATGGGCCGCCAATCCCAAGTGAAGTTCCAAAATCTGACCTAAGTTCATACGCGACGGCACACCAAGCGGCGTCAGGATTACATCAATCGTGGTACCATCAACCATATAAGGCATATCTTCGGCCGGCAAAATTCTGGAAATAACACCCTTGTTGCCATGCCTACCGGCCAACTTGTCGCCAACCGACACTACTCTAAATTGCGCCACTTCAATGTGAATTCTTTTGATAATTCCCGATTCTAATTTATGACCCTGCTCCCGAGAGAAAATTTTAACACTGATTACTCGGCCGCGCTTGCCATTTTCCAAACGTTTGGAAGTGTCTTTAACATCTCGGGCTTTTTCACCAAACAGCGACCGCAACAATCGTTCCTCCGGCGTCAATTGCGATTCGCTTTTCGGTGTGATTTTGCCGACTAAAATGTCGCCGGGTCGGACTTCAGCGCCAATCATTACTATTCCTTCTTCATCAAGATTTCTGAGTTTCGCTTCACCAACATTCGGAATATCGGGCGTCGTTACTTCCGGACCCAATTTGGTCTCGCGGACATTGACAACAAACTCTTCAATATGAATGGAGTTGAACTTGCTTTCTTTGACCAATCGTTCGGAAATAATAATCGCATCCTCGTAGTTAGCACCTGACCAAGACATGAATGCTACCAAAACATTATGTCCCAAAGCCAACGCTCCTTTGTCAGTGCAGGAAGAATCGGCGAGGATGTCATCTTTCCTGACTTTCTGCCCAACAGAAACTGCTGGTCGCTGATGAAAAGCCGTCATACCGTTGGTGCGAGAAAAATTGACCAGTGAAAATTCTACATCCTTGTCTTTATCGTTTCTAATTTTTATTTTTTTGGCATCGGTATAAACCACTCTGCCGGCGAAAGGCGAGAGTAACAGCCGACCGGAATCAATTGCCGCCCGTTCCTCAATGCCGGTGGCAACTAGCGGTGTTTCCGGAAGTAAACAGGGCGTCGCTTGTTTTTGCATATTAGAACCCATCAATGCCCGGTTAGCATCATCATGATTCAAGAAAGGAATAAGCGAGGTGGCGATAGAGAACGCCTGATTAGTAGAAACATCAATGTAATCAATTTCTTCTTTTTTGACCACGCCGGGCACACCGTTGATTCTGACCTCCACTTCGTCAGTCAAAATTTTGCCGGTTGCGTCGCTCGCCACAGCAGCATGGGCAATGTTGAAATTTTCTTCTTCCAGGGCATTCAGATATTTTATTTCGCCGGTTATTTTGCCTTTTTCCACCTTACCGTAAGGTGTCTCAATCATGCCGAAATTATTAATGCGGGCATACATTGATAAACGGAGAATGAGACCGATATTCGGACCTTCGGGTGTATGAATGGGACAAAGCCGGCCGTAGTGGGAAGGGTGAACGTCACGCACTTCAAAACCAGCGCGCTCGCGCGTCAAACCGCCGGGCCCCAAAGCCGAAAGTGTGCGCAAGTGTTCGATCTCCGCCAAGATATTGCTTTGATCCATAAACTGCGACAGCGGATTGGTGGTGAAAAATTCTTTAATCCGCGCCTGCAGTGGTTTAGGTGAAATAAATTGAAGCGGCTGGCTGACATCGGGGTCAATGGTGGACATCCGGTCTTGGATATTTCTTTTCATCTGGGTCAAACCAACCCGAACTTTTTGCTGAAGCATTTCGCCGACATAACGAACGCGCCGCGAACCTAGGTGGTCAATGTCATCCTCGGTTGCCCCCGGCGTAACATTTAAAAGAGTGATATTATTGATTATCGTCACCGCATCATCAAGCGAAATCGTCCGGCGGTCAGTGTCTTTACCTTCCGTTGGCTTACCGAAACGTTTGTTGAATTTGAATCGGCCGACTTTGGACAAGTCATAGCGGTCGGCACTGAAAATCCCTTTGACAAATTCCTTAGCGTTCTCCACGGTACCAATTTCACCATCGCGCATCCGTTTATGGATTTCAATAAACGATTCGTCAGTGATTTTGGCGTGGTCTTTAGCAAGTGACGCTTCAATAAAAACTTTCGCCGTTTCATTGCCTACAAAAAGCTGTCTGATGGCGTCGTCGGTCCCGGCGCCCAATACCCGCAACAGCGAAGTAACCACAAATTTTCGTTTGCGGTCAATCCGGACATAAATTGTGTCATCGGCTTCGGTCTCAATTTCTATCCACACGCCCCGCGCCGGAATAATTTTGCCGCCGAAATATCTTTTACCTTTGATTTCCTCGCTGGTGAAGAAAATGCCGAATGAACGCGCCAACTGCGGCACGATTACCCGCTCCACACCGGAAATAATAAAAGTGCCGTGAGAAGTCATCACCGGAAAATCGGCGAGAAAAATTTCTTGCTCCTTGCCACCACCGCGGATTTTATTTTTCAATTCCACTATCGCCTTAAGCGGCGCTTCATAGGAGAGCTTATTGTTCTTGGCATAGTATTCGTCAGATTTAGGTTTTTCCAATTTGACACTTTTGAACACCAATTCAAATTTTTTGCCGGAATAATCGCCAATGGAAGCAAACTCGGCGAACACTTCGTCCAAGCCTTTTTCGATTAACCACTTGAACGACTCAATTTGCGAGACAACCAAATTCGGCAAGGGTACCAGCGACTCCTTAAATTTGCTGAAATATTTTTTTTGAGACATATGAGCAACAAAAAAAGCTTACGAAGAAAACCCTCCAATAAGCTTGAGATTGCGGTCAAAACACAATCTTTCCCAAGTGGCGGTTATCTTATATCAACCCCAAAATTCTGTCAAGAGGGGTGGGGATAACTAGACGCTTCGGCGAAATGGTAAAATTTTTTCCGCTTCACCCTTCCCCGAAACGGGGTGGGCTCCGACGCGTATAAAAATTTTACCATTTCGCCTTCGCTAATGTAAATATAAAAAAAGAGGTTCTCCGTCTGCCAGAGAGAACCTCAACGCCCTGTCAGTAACCCCATCCGTCATTGGAGGGGTAGCAGATATGTAAATAATATCCGACGTTGAAAAGATGTCAAGTCAGTTAGTGGGCTACATTAAGGTGTGCCGATCGGTGAAGCTTATTGTGTGATGAATTTGTATTTAATTTTTAGATTTTTTGAGTTCAATGCCGAGTTCTTTGAGTTGTTCTTTTGAAAGCTCGCTTGGCGCGTCCATAACCGCAGTATGCCCGGAAGAGGTTTGGGGAAATGATTGCACCTCTCGAAGTTCCTTCTCCCCTGTAAGAATCATTATCATTCTCTCAATACCGTGGGCGATACCTCCATGAGGCGGAGTTCCGTAACTAAACGCCTTGAGCATATGACCGAAATCTTTTTCAATCTGCGCGTCACCATAGCCCATGGTCTTAAAGGTCGCTTTTAGTATCTCCGGCTTGTGAGCCCGAATACTACCACCGCCGGTTTCATAACCATTACAAACCAAATCGTATTGCTGGGTTATAATTTTATCTACATTCTCACCTTTTAAATGCCACTCCAAATGCTCAAACGCCGGCATAGAAAATGGATTATGGGTGAATGTCCATTTTCCTTCTTTATCTTTTTCAAAAAACGGAAAATCAATTACCCAAGCAAAAGCTAAAATTCCATTCTTTTTTTCTTCTTCATTTCGCAAATCAAATTTATCCGCTCCGAATTTTTCAATCGCTTTTTTGTAAGAAAAACGCGGAAACGGTTTCTCTTTAATTTTGTGCCCCATTGCTTCCGAAACAATCGTTATCATCTCCTCATCAAGTTGCATCAATTCCTCCCGTGTCGTAAAACTCACTTCCAAATCTATCTGCGTATGCTCAAACCCTCTATCAGCTCGCAAATCTTCGTCTCTAAAACAACGAGCAATTTGAAAATATCTTTCAAAACCAGCCACCATTAAAAGCTGCTTATACTGCTGAGGACTTTGGGGTAAAGCAAAAAATTTTCCCGGATACATTCGGCTTGGAACAACAAAGTCGCGAGAACCTTCTGGTGTTGTACTGGTAAAATATGGTGTTTCAATTTCAGTAAAACCTTTGCTAAATAAATACTGACGGGCGCGGTCAACAAATTCGGAACGAATTCTTATATTTTTCTGAAGCCGTGGCCTTCGTAAATCAAGATAACGATACTTTAACCGCATTTCTTCATTTATCTCTTTACCATCACCAGAAATATCAATGGGTGGAGTTTCGGCTTCGTTCAAAACTTTCAATTCCAAAACCTCTATTTCAATTTCACCATTCGGTTCGTTTTTATTTACCAATTTTTCCGGCCGATTGTTGACTTTGCCGACCACTTCAATCACCCATTCGGGCCGAACTTTTTGCGCCAATTCGTGCGCCTCTTTATGATTGGGCAAAATCACCATCTGGACTTTTCCGGTAACATCGCGCAAATCAATAAAAATCAATTTGCCGTGGTCGCGCCGCACATCTACCCAGCCGGCGATTCTTACTTTGTCCGCCGATGAGGCAGATTCGTCAACCTTCTCTTTTAATTCTTTTATATATGTCCGTTCCATATTTAATTATGATAGCAAAAACAAAAAGTTTTGGGTAGTAACTAAAAAGGCTAAACCTTAAGGTTTAGCCTTTTTACTTTTTTCAAAAGAAACTTTATTTCTTTTCGGCAATTTCCTGACGAATCTTTTCAATATAACGAGCCGCCGCTTCTTGGCCGCCCAAACCGAAAGACAAACCGAGCGCCAGTGCCAGCGCCACCACCATGCCGGTGAACAAGGTCTGAATGAAAGCCGCCGCGATGCCCAATTGGAACAACGCCGCTAGGATGGCAAAAACCCAAATCGCCCAGCGGGTTATCGTGCCAGCCAAATGGGCGAATTTAACGCCAACCGCTTTGGCGGAACCGACAATCACTTTCTGCATCGCTTCGGCAATCACCGCCGCCGCCAAGAGAATCAAGGCCGCCACAATCACCTGCGGCAAATACAGCAACACCACCTGTTGAAGAAAGGCGGTCACTTGATTTAAGCCGAGCACATCAAAAGCCGCCACCAAAAAGACCACGATTACAAACCACTCCGCCAAACCGCCGATGAAGCGGCCGGAATCCAAATTGAAACCCGCCTTATTGACCACCTGCTCAACTTTTGCTTGTTTCAGAATGTTGTCCACTCGCAAAATTCTAAACAAATGGACAATCAATTTGCGCAAAACCGCACCGACAATCCAACCAACGACGACAATGACAAAGGCCACGATTAATTTTGGCAAAAAACCGGCAACGCCTAACCAAACATCTTGAAAAGACGCTACCAGCACATTGCTCCATGGTTCAGTCATAAAAATTATTTATTAAAATTGATAATGTTTCGGCCCTTACATTCTACCACAAACAAGAAGACGGGCGGAAGCGAGATATCCACAAATCCCTATTCTTCTTTCTCCTGTTCCAATTTATCCAAAAGTTTCTGGTGGGGATAATCCGTCACATCGCGAATCAACTTATCGCAAATACTGGCGCGATATTTGAACTCCGAGGTCTCCAAAATCACATAACGCAACTCCTTGCCAATCTCCGACTCCATCGCCTTCACCACCCGACCAATAACGGTTTTTTTCAAGTGATCACCGACAATGAGCAGGTCCAAACGGCTTTCCTCTTCTTGGATAAAAACGCCGGCGGCAATCACCAATTTCAAACTGCCGGCGCGCGCCAAACGGCGAACCATTTCGCGGTGGTCAATCAAAGTGGTGTTAATGATCAAATTTTTTAGAGGCAAGAGATACGGAAAAAGCCGGTCTAATGTCCAGCCGACAGTTTTTCGGCGGCGGACCAGCGGTTTTTTATTCCGACGAGTTGTTAATTCGGTTTCAATAATACCGCGACGCTTAATAAAGCCGACTTTTTCAAAAATTCGCAGTTCCTTTTCCGTTTCCCGCGGCAAAGCGTGAGCGCGGCTGGCCGCCTCTTTGCTAGAGTAAATTTTATCAGGATTAAAGAGAAAGAAGCGCATCAACTTAACGCGCGTCGGACTGCCGAAAAGCTTGCTTAGGATTTCCATGACCGAATACTAGCAGACCCCTTATTTTAGCTCAACTTTACCACCCGCCGCTTCTATTTTCTTTTTGAGCTCTTCGGCTTCGGCTTTTTTCATACCTTCCTTAAGCGTCTTCGGCGCGCCATCAACTAAATCCTTAGCTTCCTTTAAGCCAAGACCCAAAACTTCCTTGATGACTTTGATTACAGCGATTTTTTGAGCGCCGCCTTCTTTAAGTTCCACATTAAATGAAATTCTTTCTTCCTTTGCCTCGTCCCGCCCTGGCGGGAAGGCGGGGCCAGCGACCGCGACAGCTTGAGCCGACACGCCAAATTTCTTTTCCAGTAATTTTACCAGCTCATTCAGCTCCAATACCGACAGCTTTTCGATTTTCTCCACCAAATCCTTGAACTTGGCGGGAATTTCGACAATGACTTCTTCTTTCTTTATTTCTTCGGTCATATTTTTAATATCTAATTACTAATTTCTAATCAATATCTAATTTCAAAATTTCTAATTAAATCATTTGGTCATTTCTCCATTTGATTAGTAATTAGAAATTAGGAATTGGAAATTTTTAGACCACTTTCTTTTTCGCCATACCATCGAGAATCATTACCAATCCCTGAATCGGCGAATTGATGACATTTACCAATTGGGCGTAGAGCGTTTGACGCGAAGGAATAGCGGCAATGCTACTCATCTCCTGACAATTCATAAATCGCCCTTCAAAAATTCCACCGAGTAATTCCACCTTTTTCTCCGACTGCTTTTGGAACTCATAAACGCCGCGGGCCGGCGCGATCTGGTCGGCGCCCCAAGCCAGACCGATTTGGCCATCAAGGGCTGGAACTTCGCCAGCCACCCCGCTTTCGGTGAGTGCTTTCTTGGCCAGCGTTTTCTTAGTTACCAAATAATTGACGCTTTCGGCGCGCAGTTTCCGGCGAAAGTTAGTCGCATCAGCAACTGTCAAACCGCTGAATTTAACCAACGCCACCGAACCCGCATCTTTGACATCCTTAATCAATTTAGCAATCGTTGCCAATGATGCTTTTTTTTGTGCTTTAGTTTTTGCCACGTTTTGTTTTTAATTTTAAACTTAATCTCGACCTTCTTTTACAAGACCTCAGACAAAAACTCCGAAGAGATTTTTGACCTCGATAGGACTTATATTGCCTATTGTCTTTGGCCTAATGCCACTAAATTAGCACAGGTTAAAAATTAAAGCGAGTAAAATTAAGGCGAGTAAACGAACAGACGAATTAAATTGAAACAAAACAGCAGATACTGGCGATAGCAGATATCTGCTAAATTCCAAACTTGCTCTTTAATTCATCTTCATTGTCCAATGAATGAGCCATCAAAATTCGCACATGCTCACTGATATCGTAAAAATCAATAATCTGATTTATTTCTTTGACGCACGAAAATGGACAAATAAAAACCGATTTCTGTAATTCGTAAAATCCTAAATTCCGCAAATGCATACGCAAAGCTTCTCTGACTTTTTTAATTCGTTCTGGAATATCAAAAATTACTACCCGCCAATTACCATCCCATTTTTTTGGTCTGTCAATTTTAAGATTATCCAAACTATAAACCTCCGCTATTTCCCTTCCTTTCTCGCTCAATACCACACTAATTGTGCCGTCTTTATTTTTTATCTCTTTCAACATACCAGAGTGATATAAACTTTTTATAGTCCTCTTGAAACTAAATTTATTAATTCCCTTCCATTCATCGACCATTCCACTAAGTATTTTGAAATATTGTTTTGGTGAATGAGTTAAGCCAAGAGCTATACCACCCAAAAGCAATATCAAAATTTTTCTGCTGATTTCACTCTTTCTATATCTCATATTTTTTTATTTAACCATAATTTAATTTAAACATATCATATTTCGCTTCACGCAGATATTCGCTATCGCAATTATCTGCTATTTTTTGTAATCATTCTAAAAATCCGAGTTTGTCCATTTCAATCAAATTCAATCAAATTCAATCAAATTCAATCAAATTCAATCAAATTCAATCAAATTCAATCAAAAAAATTGAATTGCAAAAAGAAACAAAAAGCTGACGATTAAAATCACCAGAAAACCATCTAGGAATTTAAAAAAGGTTTTATCCAGATATTTCATATTATAGATTTTAACTTAGAACAAACAAAATGGCAAAAACATTTTGCGCAGATATCTGCGCAAAATTTAAATTAAAAGAGGCGAAGCCTCCTTTGGAGGCTTCGCCTCTAAAAATCGCCTCTAAAAATCCCAAATCTGGGGAATATCCGAAACTACTTCGCCAATTCGTTCAGCTTCGCCCTCGTCATCGGCCCAACCGTGCCATAGCCCGGCTCGCCCGATTTAGCAATGCCGTATTTCACCTGGAATTTCTCCACCGCCTTGCGAGTCAGCGAGCCGTAATAATTCGTCTCATTACCTGGCGAACCGGCGCCACTGGCGCTAATTTGCGTATCAGAAGAAGAATTTAGAATGAGCTGAAGCATTTTGACATCGGTATTGGTATTGCCGGTTTTAAGCGATTTCGCAAAAACATAACCCTTGGCAATGCCAATGCCCGTCGTTCCTCCTGAAACTGAACTACCTGTAGTTTTAACAGCGCCAGACAAAGACATTTTTACTTTATCAATGACACTCTGGTCGGCGTTGAATGATTGAAGCAAGGCGATAATAGCGTTAACTTGCGTAGAACTCAAACCGCTGGCATAAATTGGAGTAGTCGGCGTTGTGGTTTGCGCCACAACTGTGCTGCCCCCACCACCCCCACCACCACCACCACCGCCGCCGCCACCGCCACCGCCACCGACACCAAAGGTTACGCTATTACTGTTGTTCCTAACGCTCAAACCGCCACTACAAGTGGCTGAACCGACCTCAATAGTCAGATTTAAAGTGGAACCGCTGGACGGATTGGTGAAAGTATAGGTGCTAGACGAACTACCACAATTGGAAGTGACTGTTACCGAACCCAAGCTACCGGTCACTGTGATAGTTTTCTTATCTGCTGAGGCAAAAGTAAAACTAGAATTAGCTGGCATCACTACGGTAAAAGTACTGGTATCAACTGTCAATGATTCCAAAGTAGCGCCGCCGGCACCCGTCAAAGTGCCACCGGAAACTGAAATCTCTGAACCGGTAGAAAGTGATACATCGTCGTAAGCGGCAAACACCACACTAGTTGACAATAACAATACAGCAGCGACTAATCCTGTTATTAATTTATTTAATTTCATGGGAAGGTTGATTAATTACATCTTCCGACCTCGACTACAAGCCGACCAGTATTAGTTGACGATGCCGTAGCGTAAACTGCGTAATTAACCCCATCGGTGCCGGTAAGCTGGATACAACTACCTTGTCCGGCCGTGGTTGCTTCAAGATTTACCGTTGTTGTCCCAGTAGAAGTGATAATCGCACTGCCTGTTACTCCCACAGCTTTCGCCGGCGTAGAAGAAGCAACACCAAATGTGGTGACATTAAGATTAGAAGAAACGGTTGAGGAAGCCGCGGAAATGAAACCGCCGTAGAGGGATGACAAACCGGTAAAGCCCGCTGTTGATGATGCTCCAAGGTAACTGGCGGCGGTCAATGCTCCCGAGACGGTTGAAGAGGCCGAAGAAATAAAACCGCCGTAGAGGGATGCCAAACTACCGACGAGCGCCGTGCTAGAGGCCTGGAACACACCGCTGACATTTAGAGTAGAGTGAACAGTTGAAGATGCCGTACTTAAGAATCCCGTCAAGGTGGACAAGCCGCCGACGAGCGCCGTGCTAGAGGCCTGGAATACGCCGCTGACATTTAGAGTAGAGTGAACAGTTGAAGATGCCGTGCTCAAGAATCCCGTCAAGGTGGACAAGCCGCCGACGAGCGCCGTGCTAGAGGCCTGGAATACGCCACCTACTGTTAAGGTTGAAACGGCGGTTGAGGAAGCCGCGGAAATGAAACCGCCGTAGAGGGATGACAAACCGGTAAAGCCCGCTGTTGATGATGCTCCAAGGTAACTGGCGGCGGTCAATGCTCCCGAGACGGTTGAAGAGGCCGAAGA